>Ga0114956_1003512_pt1 | contig 12127 bp, 12 predicted proteins | sample MaitaG_FD_87304 | JGI IMG/M metagenome (GOLD analysis project Ga0114956, IMG submission 87304) | Marine algal microbial communities from Maine, USA - Maine_Asex2 metaG | ecosystem: Host-associated > Algae > Red algae > Unclassified | place: Maine, USA | collected 2015-01-05 | reverse complement strand
TATGACCATGTCAGGCGCATGTCCCCATCTGTAATGCAACTTTGCTACATTGTTGACAATCTGATTAAATCCACATGTAACAAAATCAGCAAATTGCATCTCGATCATAGATTTAAATCCACGAAGACTTAATCCTACACCGATACCGATAATGGCGCTTTCGCAAAGCGGAGTATTTTTTACTCTGTCTTTACCATATTTTTTAAGAAAGCCATCCGTGATTTTAAACACACCTCCATAATCCGCAATATCTTGCCCCATACAAATCAAGTTGGCGTTTCGCTCCATGCTTTGATCCAATCCTTGCGAAATCGCGTCAATCATTCTTTTTTCGCTCTTCGCTTTATTCTTTGCTATTAGAGGCGAAACTTGGGTATTAGAAAATAAACTTGATATTTCATGTTCAACATTGGATTCCACTTCAGCTTCTTCAAAAGCAATAGCCAGGTTTTTTTCAATATTGGCCTTGTTGTCTTGTTTGATCTCTTCAATTTGGGCCTTAGTTAGAACTTTTTTCTTAAGAAGATATTTTTCAAAGTTTACTACAGGGTCCTTTTTTTGCCAAGCGTCCATTAGTTTTTTAGGAACATATTTAGTCCCAGATGCTTCTTCGTGCCCACGCATTCTAAAGGTCTTGCACTCTACTAGCCAAGGCTGAGGGTCTTTTTTTATTTTCTTAGAAATGGACTTAATTTCCTGAAATACTTCAAGCACATTATTTCCATCGATTATGGATGATTTCATGCCATAACCTAGTGCACGATCTGCTAGATTCTTGCAATTGTATTGTTCTTCAGAAGGAGTAGACAAACCATACCCATTGTTTTCGATAACGAAAATCACAGGTAGTTTCCAAACGCTTGCAACGTTTAATGCTTCGTGAAATTCACCTTGGCTTGTACCTCCTTCACCAGTAAAAGCAAGAGCAACTTTTTTCTCTTTTTTTAACTTATTTGCCATTGCAACACCTGAGGCTAAAGAAAGCTGTGGTCCTAAGTGGGAGATCATACCCACAATATTAAATTCAGGTGCACCAAAGTGAAATGAGCGATCTCTTCCGTTAGTAAATCCTGAAGCTTTTCCTTGCCATTGACAAAACAAGCGATATAGTGGCACTTCTCTTGAAGTAAAAACTCCTAAGTTCCGATGCATCGGAAAGATCATTTCATCTTGATCTAATGCGAGAGTAGCACCTACGGAAATGGCCTCTTGACCGATACCGGCAAACCATTTTGAAATTTTCCCTTGTCTTAACAATAGGAGCATTTTTTCCTCAATCATTCTTGGAAGAAGGAGGGATTTGTAAAAGCTTAATAAGCTCTTTTTCGAAAATGAATAGTTCTGAAAATCTAGTCTTCCTTTTGGTAACGACGGCATTATTAAAATTAAAGTACGAATGTAGCATTAACTCAAGACCTGCCTTAGAATTGACAAGGATTTTAACGACTTGAAATTTTCAAGATGCAATTGATAATACTGGATCAATTTGTCCATGAGGTATGCTCTTTCTGTACGATTTATAGAAACGCTATGAATGTTATTTCGATCTTGTTTCATTAACTTGAAAAGTGAACTACTGGCTTCTGGTGTTAAGCAATATTGATTGCTTTGATCTAAAGGGATAAATGACCCTTCATACGTATCCATAATTGAGTTTAAATCACTCCAATTGTCCATAGGTCTAAAACCTAAGATTTGACAGAAGTCCAACAAGAATTTATGTGAAAAATTGGCCAAGCTTTCCGTTCTTACATCCAAATCCAATAAGTAAGATTTTAAAAAAGCATAGCATTCTGGATTAGCCTCTTTTTCTGAAATAGAATTTCGAAAAACCTCAATCATCAACATGGCAATGGAGCTTTTGATTACATCTCTATTGATGTTTTGATAGTGGATGCAAAGGCTAGCTTCTTTTATTCTCTCCAGTTTTTCTTTATCATTTCCATAAAAAACAAGGTTGAGAATATTAGGGATATGGTACAATGCCGCTTGGTTTTTGCTTCTTGATTTACGCACGCCACTAACGATCATAGATCGAAGTCCATCGGTTTCAGTATATACATTTAGTATTAGACTGGTTTCCGAATATTTTTTCGAACGAACGACTATCCCTTCAGATTTAATTAATCCCATGTTTCTACTTAAAAAGCACTTTCGTCATCAATAGGATCTTGTTTAAATTTCTTTTTGTATTCAATCCTTCTCTTTTGTCTTTGCAAGATAAGTTTTGATAGCGCAAGATTAGGAAGATCTTTTTCAGAGCGGAGTGCAAGCTTTATTTGGATCTCATCCACATCAAGACGATACAGATAACTAAAAAGCAATTCAGGTTGAGTGGTCATTAATTCAGTAACTCGTTCTTCGATCAACTTTAACATTGCTTCATCTGATTGATCATCATCAAATCCAAGTTTAAGTGTTTGGTCGAAAATAGATGGTTTTTTCATCGTGTTACTTCAAGAGATTAGACGAAAAAAAGGAATTTTTGTAATTATTTCTGTTAAATTCCAGTTATATAAAAATAAACAGTGCTTTGTTAATAAAGCATTAATCTCATTGCCTAACATAACATTATATCTCATTTTTGCATTGTGATTATGATGAACGCGATATTCAACTTTAAAAATCCCCTTTTATCAATTCTATTTTTATTGATAAGTGTCTCATTTATTTCTGCGCAAGACCAAGTAAAGGGTACAATCAAAATTGCTAATGGTTCTTTTGAGGATATTCCACATCAGGGGAAACTAACTGAAATGTTTGGAATTTTCAGATGGACCGATTGTGGAAGATTTGATTTCATTAATGAAAGTCCACCCGATATACATCCTAAGGATTTTTGGGATTGTTCCAGACCTGCTTCTCATGAGAATACTTATTTGGGTATGGTGGTTAGAGACAATGAAAGTTGGGAATCTTTATCTCAACGATTAGAGGCTCCATTAGAAATAGGAAAATGTTACAGGATATCTATAGAGCTTTCTAAATGTGATTCATATAAAAGTGGAACTTCAAGGTCGAAGGATAAATTAGTGGATTTTTTACAGCCTATTGTTTTAAGGCTTTGGGGCGGAATGGGGTATTGTGGAAATGCTCAATTACTCTCAGAATCTATTCCTATAAATCATTTTGAGTGGAAATCATACGAATTTGAATTTGAGGCTACTGCCCAATTGAGATACATAACGCTTCAGGCGTTTTATGAGACTCCTGTGGCAATACCTTATAATGGTCATTTGTTAATCGATAACCTCTCTGACCTTATCCCTATACCGTGCGATGATGAGGAGCTCCTAGCCATGGCTTATCCTAAAAATGAGAAACCTGAGCCTGTAATTCCTCCACATAAAAGAAAAAGGAAAAAGGTAGTTCCTAAAAAAGAATCAAAAAGCGAGGTCATAGCAAGTGTTTCCGATGTCAAAAAAGATGAGGTAAAAAAGAAACCTATACGGAAGAGAAGGATTTTAAAAGAACTCGATCGAAATAAGATTAAAAAAGGTCAGGTTATTAAAATTGATGACCTTTATTTCAAAGCAGATACCTCAAGTATTGCTTCAAATTCCTTTCCCGTTTTAAATGAATTGTATAATTTTTTGAAGGACAATCCAGATATAACAGTCGAAATCGGAGGACATACCAACAACTTACCTGTACCGGCATATTGTGATTATTTGTCTACAGCTCGAGCTAGAGAAGTTGCAACATATTTAATTCAGAAAGGGATTCAAAATAAACGAGTACAGTTTAAGGGATATGGTAAACGCCAACCGATAGCAAGTAATAATACACCCAATGGAAGAAAGAAAAATCAAAGGGTAGAGATTAAGATTTTGACAATGAATGGTTAATTTTTAATTTGACCATCCGCTGGTAAAAATCAAAATAGAACCCATCCAAACCTTCCCTTTAAAGTGAAGGCAGAAAGTCCCCTTTTAAGGGGATTCAGGGGTTCGAAAGTGCATTTTCTACTATTTGTATAATTGAGAAAGTAATAGAACTCAATAGTAGATAAGTAATGTTTTTAATCTGTTGTTTCAAATCCAAGCGATTTTAAATCATCCCAAAATCCTGGATACGACTTTGTCACTACGTTTGGGTTTTCTATATAGATAGCTTGTAGCTGTGAAAGTGGTGCAAATGCCATTGCCATTCTATGATCCTTATATGTTGCGATTGTTATTATATCTTCAGTTTTGGATTTTCCTTCTTGGAGGAAATATTCTTTTCCTGAGTTTTTTGCAAATTTTTGGGAGGGTAAAGGATTAAAGAACACACCAAATTTTAATAGCTCTTTTCCTAAAGCCTCGGTTCTATTGGTTTCTTTATTTTTTAAAGTTTGTAATCCCGAAAACATACCACTTACACCGAGTCCTCCACATGTAACACTTACTGTTTGAGCTATATCTGGACATTGTAAAAAGTTGTATTCCAACATTGGAGGGGCTAAACTTTCTTCTTTTAGAATATTCAATATTCCATTGTCATCAAAAGAGCTATGTACACCTAGTTTAGTTGCTATTTCAGCAATGGCTGCATCACCCTGAATACTTTCTTGAAATAGACCTGATAATTTGATGTTGCTTTTTTTGGAAAGTGCAGCTAAAGAAAAATAGTACGAAGCAGCAGACCAATCTGCTTCTATTTGAATGTCTTTTGCCTTATATTTTTGTGCTTCAATAGAAATGCATTTTTCCTTCCAACTATGTTGTATTCCAAAATGCTCCATCAACTTTAAAGTCATTTCGATATATGACTTTGAAACTAGATCACCTTCTAAATTTATTTTCAGGCCACTTTTGAGCGTAGGTGCAATTAAACATAGTGCGGAAATATATTGACTCGAAACGGAAGAGTCTATATTTAATTCGTTTGAACTTACTGTTTCAGAACCATGAATCTGTAGAGGTGGGAATCCTTCATTTTCTAGATAATCAATTTTTTTACCTATCGAACGAAGTGCATCAACTAAAGGTCCAATAGGTCTTTCTTTCATACGTTGAGAACCTGTTAAAATATGAGTACCCTCCACTAGGCATAAGTAGGCAGTTAGAAATCTAAAGCTGGTACCTGCATGCCCTATATTGATTTCTGGCTGCAAGTTTTGAAGAGAATCTTTTAATATCTTGGTATCGTCAGATGGAGAAAGATTGTTTATATGAAAATCATCTGCGCACAATGCTTGTATTAGTAAAGCTCTATTTGAGATAGATTTTGATCCTTCGAGTGCTATCGTTCCTTCTAAAATCCTAGTAGGATGATGAAGCTTTAATTTTTCTAATTCCATTGAAACGTAACTTCTTCTTCAAGATTAGTGGATAGGCTATTAAAAACTGGACAGTGATGTGCAGCCTTTTCTAAAATCTTTTTTTCTTTATCCGTATAGTTTTTAGCAGGCATAATTACCGTCACAACAATCTTTGAAATCCGTCTCGGGTTTGACTCCATTATTTTAGTTACTTCAGCTGTTGCGCCTTCCATATCAATTTCGGCATCTCTAGCTTTGATGCCCATAATGGTTAGCATACAACTTGCCAATCCAGTTGCTACCAAATCGGTAGGAGAAAAAGCTTCTCCTTTTCCATTGTTATCCGTTGGAGCATCAGTATAAATTTTATTTCCCGACTTAAGGTGTTCAGCCTCGGTGCGGAGATTTCCTTGATAAATTACTTTTGAAGTCATTCTTCTTCTCTTTTATTGTGTAGACTATCTTGTGCGTATCTCTTAATTATTTCTTTTACTAATCTATGTCTTACTACATCCTCGGCGCTAAGATTAACTCGTCCAATTCCTTTTACGTCATGAAGTAAGTCTAATGCTTTATAAAGACCAGACCTTTGATGTCTTGGCAAATCTATTTGGGTAAGATCGCCAGTAATAATACAATTTGCGTTAGGGCCCAATCTGGTTAAAAACATTTTGATTTGAGCGGATGTACAATTTTGTGCTTCATCCAAAATAATAAATGCATTATCTAAAGTTCTACCTCGCATAAATGCCAAAGGAGCTACTTCAATAACTCTGTTTTGCATGAAAAACTTAAGTTTTTCAGTAGGTAGCATATCGTCCAAGGCATCATACAAAGGGCGCAAATATGGATCAACTTTATCTTTTAAATCTCCTGGAAGAAAGCCCAAGCTTTCACCTGCTTCCACAGCAGGTCTGGTTAAAATGATCTTTTTAACGAGCTTGTTTTTTAAAGCCTTAACTGCTAATGCAACACTGGTGTAAGTTTTACCCGTTCCTGCAGGACCTATGGCAAATACGATGTCATTTCGTTCAGCTAGGTCGACAAGTTTCTTTTGATTCTTTGTCTTAGCCTTGATCGGTTTACCACCTCTTCCGTAGACAATGGTGTTTTTCCCATTGGACGGGTGCACATTTAGTTTATGATCAAAAGGATTTGCACCTAATAACACATCCTCAACAGTTTGTAAGCTTAGTTCGCGATGATCTTTTAGCAAACGCACCATCAACTCTATTTTCGCTTTAGCCTTTTGCGTTACACCACTATCTCCAGAGAGTTTTAAGTTCTCCCCTCGAGATGTAAACTTTACTTCCGGAAAAGCATTTTTAACGAGATTAAGTTTTTTATTTTTTTCTCCGTACAGATCAATGGGGTCGATCCCCTCAATAGTCAATATGATTTCGCTCAATATAGAGTTTGGTTTTAATGAAAAAGGATTTAGTTTGTGAATTTATTCAATTATTTATTGTGATGCATGCAGAGACGATAAATGAAATAATAAATGTCAAAACTAGACCAAAACAATTTTATGTTAGTCAGAATAGTAAAAATGAAATTTCGCGATGATGCTCTTTCTGATTTTTATCAAATGTTTGATCAGAAAAAAGAACGCATAAGAAGCCAACAAGGTTGCTTAAAACTAGAATTATTGGCAGATATTAAAGATTCTTCTACGATTTTCACATATAGTTATTGGGAATCTGAAGAAGATTTGAACCGATATAGACATTCAGAATTATTTGGAAAAGTTTGGAAAGAAACCAAGTCTTATTTTAGCGAGAGGGCTGAAGCATGGTCTTTGGAACAAAAACATAAATTGTAATAAGTGCAAAAACTAAATACAAAGAATTACACCATTCATTTTTCGAACTGGAAAAGGTTAAACGAAGTGTGTTCACAAGAACAGTATTCTTCTATTGCGGTGATTTTTGATGAAAACATTAAAGAGCATTGCCTACCTCTGTTTTCGCAGCAGTTGAAGTGTGATTTCAAATCAATTGAGATCTTATCTGGCGAACACAACAAATCACTTACAGGATGCCAGAGTATTTATAAACAAATGATAGACCTGGGTTTGGACCGAAACAGTTTGTGCATATGTCTAGGTGGCGGAGTAATAGGTGATATGGGCGGTTTTTGTGCTTCTACATTTATGAGAGGGATCGATTTTATTCAGGTCCCAACCACCTTATTGTCGATGGTTGATTCTTCTGTAGGAAGTAAATTGGGAGTAGATTTTAATGGATTAAAAAATGTGGTAGGCCTTTTTCAAGACCCATTGGCAGTATTTGTTTTTCAAGAATTTTTACAAACGCTTCCAGAGGCGCATCTAAAATCTGGAATGGGAGAAATCTTTAAATATGGATTGATCGAAGATCTCAATCTTTGGGATACTTGTGCAAGTTTAGCGCTATCAGAAAATCTAGATTGGGATCAGATTATTAAAAAGTCTTTGGAAATTAAAATGCAAATCACCAGTGAAGATCCTTTCGAAAAAGGATTGCGTAAAAGACTGAATTTTGGTCATACGATTGGACACGCATTAGAGACGTTAAATTTGGGAACAGATAAAGAGTTGTTACATGGAGAAGCGGTTGCTCAAGGAATGATTGCTGAACTATATCTTTCCACCATGAAACTTTCATTGACAACAAAAGATTTGGAATACGCTACGAAAGTTTTGGTAGATTTTTATCAATTTGATGAGCTTCCTAATATGGAATTAGAGGGTATTTATCAGATTTGTTTGAAGGACAAAAAAAATAAAAATGGAAAAATCTTAGCAAGTCTTCTTTCTAGTATTGGTAGCTGTGATGTAAATATTGAGATTAACAAGCAAGAGATTGCAGCATCTCTAGATTACCTAAAAAGAAGTTTACAATAGACTGAAAATTCCTTTACCAGGCTGAATGGATTTATTTGGGACATTTTGACATCATCTCTCAACGTAATGTGTACCAATGAAGCGTCAACTTCTTTTTCTTTTGCCAGTTTTAAAAACTCTAAATCAAAAAGAAAGCCATTAATCTTGGTTTGTAAAAACAATGGTTTGAGTTGAGTTTTGAATGCCTTTAAACCTGCTTGAGTATCACCAGTATGAAGTTTCATCATAGCTTTATTCATTCCTTTCAAAATACGTGAAATGAATTTTCGCATAACTGGAATTTTATCATAGTACTCATCTGAACGAACTCCAATAGCTAATGCAAACGTATTTTGTTCTAATGCACAAAAGATGTTTTTCATGCTTTCGACAGTATATGGAAAATCATAATCAGTATAAAGAATGATCTCTCCTTTCGCTTGGCTTACTCCTTTCCTAAGTGCAGCACCTTTTCCCTCATTGATAGGACATTGGATATAATCAACATAGTCAAATATGTTTCTCAATTTGGTTAGTATTAGCTCCAAACTTTCCTTGCTTCCGTCATCTACAATCACAAGTTGAAAAGTTCGGCCAGGCAATGATTTTATCAAAGCATCATACTGCGCAAACATAACATCTTCGATGCCTGTTTCAGGATTATATATGGGCACTACTACGGAGCAATCAACCATGACGTTAAGCTACATAAAATAAAGATTGTGTAATCCGATCTGTATAAATTCTTTGAGGATCAGGTATAAAACATTGTCCATCGTGTTCAATCAATTCCTGCGTTTCTACTAAAGCTTCTTTGGCATGATTGAAGTATCGGACTAAAAATTCAGGAAATGTAGAAACTTTACCAACACGAAGTCCTTCTTTAGTGCGCAGTCGAGTCATGATGTATTCGTTATACTGATCAGTATCTGTTAGTTCTTCTTTTTCGTTGGGTATTTGGTCTTTTGAAATAGCATCTATGTATTTGCTATTATTAGAAATATTGTAAAACCGCGAAGAATCTAAATACGAATGACTAGATGGTCCTATACCTAGATATGGTTTTTCTGACCAATATGCACTGTTGTGTTTGCTGTAGAATCCTTTTTTCGAATAATTAGAAACCTCATATTGATCATATCCCATTTCGGTTAAAAACTTTTGTGTGTGACTAAATTGTCTTTCAAATTTCATGTCATCTAATGGTGGATATTTCCCTTGTTTTATGAAATGATCTAATGCCGTTTTAGGCTCAACAGTTAGACCATAAATACTGATGTGAGGAATCTCAAGAGAAGCAGCCTTTTTTAAATTTTCAATCCAATTGTCGTCTTTAGTCGTGTGCCCACCAAAAATCAAATCGATGCTAAAATTTTCAAACTCTGATTCTTGAATGTAATGAATACATGATTCTGATTCTTGGCTGTTGTGTATACGATTCATGTATTTTAAATCTTCATCAAAAAAAGATTGGATCCCAACACTCAATCGATTAAAACCAATTTGAATCAATTCTTTTAAATATTGCGCATTCAGATCATCAGGATTGGCTTCTAAGGTAATTTCAGCTGTTTGGGATACTGTATAGTTATTAGCAACCTTATTTAGAATAGTTTCCAATTCATGTGCAGAGAGCAAAGAAGGAGTGCCTCCCCCAAAGTAAATGGTTTCTACCATTGACCCTTTTAATAGGTGAGCTTGCATTTCGATCTCCTTTGCTAAGCATTGTAGGAGCTGAGATTTAAAGTTCAGTGAGGTAGAAAAATGGAAATCACAATAGTGACATGCTTTTCTACAAAATGGGATATGTATATAGATACCTGACAATGCTTAATTTCGTTTAGGTGTTACAAATGTATAGGCTTCTTACAATTTGCTTTTTTATCCTTTTTTTCATTCCTCTTCAATCTCAAGAAAAGGAAGGCTTAGATAGTGTCATATTACGAATTGAGACTAATGAATCTGTTCAAATTGATCAGATAAGTTTTACGGATAGTCTAAATATGGTCAACTATTTAGATAGTTTAAAAAGTTCGCATTTTATCGAAGGCTTCCTTTTGGCGAATGTAGATAAGTTAGTTCGAAAAGATTCGATTTTTATTTCAACATATTATCAAGGGCCAAAATTTAGTGTGGGTACCATACAGTATGACAAAGCTGATCCTTGGCTTAAAGATTTTATAGATTATGACCTCAGGCAAATGGAAGGTCAAATTTTAGCTCCACAAGCAATTAAAAAAATTGCAGATCGAATCATTACGGATTTAGAAAATAGGGGATATCCGTTTGCCGAAATTCGGTTCAATGAAGTCAATTTTGATGAAGATCAATTGAATGCCGAATTGGCATTAGATCGCAAAAAGTTTATTCGATTTGATACGCTCAAGAATGTGGGGATAGCAAAAATTTCTCAAAACTATCTCTGGCGATACTTAGAAATAAGACCAGGTGATGTGTACGACCGGAGAAAAGTTAATGCTCTGGTACCGAAGCTAAGAGAACTTTCATTTGTGAGCCTAAAAGAAGATCCTAAGATTAGCTTTGTCAATGAAAAGGCCCAAGTGGTTTTAAATCTGACTAAAAACAAATCGAGCAACTTTGATTTTATCATCGGTCTTTTACAAAACAATACCCCACAAGGACTGCGCTATACTTTTGTTACTGATTTTTCTGCTGAAATGAGAAATCAACTTTCCTATGGCGAACGAATATTTTTTCAATTTCAAAGACTCCGACCAGAAAACCAATCGCTTGCTCTTGCTTTTGAATATCCCTTTTTATTAAATTCTCCATTTGGTGTAAGCTTTGGATTTCAACAATTTAGAAATGAAGACAGATGGATAGATCGAAGCATTGATGTTGGAGGACAATATTTTTTGGGTGGCAATGATTATCTATACCTCAATTGGAATAATAAAATCAGCAGGATCATTCAATTAGATACGATGAGTTTGTTGAGCACTCAACGTTTGCCTCAAAATTTAGACATTTCTTATAATGGTGTTTCGCTGGGCTTATATATCGAAAACCTAGACTATAGATTTAATCCTAAATCTGGAACGGAAGTTTTGGTTTCCGCGGAGGCGGGATTAAAAAAGATCAATAGGAATACAAACATAGAATCGCTGAGCAATGAAGATGTTGATTTTGCTGCCTTATATGATAGTCTTACCTTGCAAACTAACCAATTGACTTTAAAGCTAGAGGCTGCCCGATATCAACCAGTATCTAGAAACATCAGTATTAAAACTGGAGTAAAATCTGCATACCGATTTAATGAAGGAGCACTATTTGAAAACGAGTTGTTTAGAATCGGGGGCAATAAACTACTTCGTGGGTTTGATGAACAATCAATTTTATCAAGTTTTTATGGAATTTTTACGGCCGAACTTCGCTTTATTTTAGCTCAACAAAACAGCAACTTTACTTTATCATTGCCTTTTATTGACTATGGTTGGGAGTACAATCCACTGCGTTCTGGTGAAGTAGGCGAAGAAAGATGGGACAATCCAATTGGAATTGGAGTAGGAATGAATTTTCAAACTGGTGCGGGAATTTTTAGTTTTGCGACTGCTGCAGGCAGAAGAAGAGGAAATAGTTTTGATTTTGGAAATTTGAAAATCCACTTCGGTTATATCAACTTGTTTTAATCAATGAGACTTTGATCTTGAAATCAAAATTATTAGCCGAATTGATCCTGAGGCGTGTGTTGACGTACGAGGAGAGTATGTCGAAGGATCGCATCGCTTAGTTTTAGTCCATTCTAAAGAAATTGCAAATTGCTTTTGATAGACCTATTTAACTTGCTACAAGAAGTTTCATTTTATGGCTTAATTTCGCAACTTGCAGCTGGTTAGCAATGATAGATATATTTAAAGAGTTCAATTTTACCGATCAGGATCAACCTAAACGAAGAAGGTGGAAATGGATTTTAATTGCCCTTTGGGTAATGGTTCTTAGCTTTTTTATTGGGCTGCTGTTTTTTTTACTGTCACTTTCTAAGGATGATATTCCAACTT
>Ga0114956_1003510_pt1 | contig 12130 bp, 9 predicted proteins | sample MaitaG_FD_87304 | JGI IMG/M metagenome (GOLD analysis project Ga0114956, IMG submission 87304) | Marine algal microbial communities from Maine, USA - Maine_Asex2 metaG | ecosystem: Host-associated > Algae > Red algae > Unclassified | place: Maine, USA | collected 2015-01-05 | reverse complement strand
TCACAACCAGTTGGATCGAGCAGCTAAATTTTCTGATCTGGGTCGAATAGAAGGTGCGCTGTTTCATGAACGCAGCTCAGGATTTGATGCGCTGGTAAGTCTCGAAGATGTTGATTTTCACTTAGTCGATGGGAAAGCAAGCACGGTAGAGATCCCAGTACAAAATGAACCCCTGATCTACTTATTGGATTCAGAGCGCACACGATCTACGGGTCCTCTGGTGCGACGTTTTCTTGAGTTGGTGAAGGCACCCTCTTTTGCCCGGAAAATGAAAGGCATGGCTAAAGTCAATGATGGACTCATCGCCAATTATTGCAGCGGGGTGGACTATTGGGATTTGCTTGATCAAATAAGTCGCATGCAGCTCGAGCTGATGCATTTCTGCATCCCCAGAGACATTGCGGCTCTGTGGGAATCTGTACTGGCATCTGACGAGTGCCGCATCAAACTCTGTGGTGCAGGTGGAGGTGGTTTTTATCTGCTGTTTAGCAAAAAACGGATGGAGGAGCGAATGGATAAGTTTCCGATTGCACTGTGTTCTTTTTGAAACCGAACGTTCTTCTTAATTTAGGAAAAGGATGTACTCCTTAAGGTCGGGATGCTCAGCTAATTTTTCTGCATCAATCTCGCCAATTCCCAATTGCCTCCCAGCTTCGTAAGGGACGATTTCTGCATCGTAAATGCCCGTTTCTTTGACCTCTGATAGCATCGCCAGTGCATCAGCAAACGATGAATGCAAACCAACAGAATAGATGTATTGCCCATCAATGTTCTTTTGGATCATTGCGTCAGAAAAGCTGGTGGTAATATCCCCTTTGTACATCTGGTCCAGGGTAGCAAAGTGGATACGGTAGTGCAGTGCCTTGGTGCGTGCGCGAAATCGAGGATACGTTTCATCTTGCAATGCCGCGGAGACCTCCGGAAGATCGGAAATCACCTCGATCGGAAGTTGTGCCTGATTTTGGACCAAGACGTCGATGCGCCGGTTAAACCATTTGCCTGTTTCATTGAGCTTATCTCCGATTTGGGTGCGCACCAGCGGGTAGCTACCTCCGTAACCACGGAGCAGCAATGAAGAAGGACTCACCCCATTTTCAATCAGAAACGATGCGACTTCTTCTGCGCGTCTGATGCAGAAGTAGAGATCAAAATTGGTCGTAGGATTTTCGTCTGAATGACTCGCTATCTCTAGGATGGCATGCGGATAGGTTTTGGCCAATCTAGCAATGGTTTCCAGTTTCGGCACATTTTGTGGAGATAGCATCTGATTTTCTGCCCTGAAATAAAGACTCGGGATGTGAAATTCCTGCTCTGCTGCTACAACATCGTCGGGCACATTTGGTTGGCTGTTGTCAACGAGTGTTTCACTAAAGAGTTGGAAGTCTCTCACCTGCGTAAACAGCATTGGGATGGAACGGGCTGCCTGGACCATGCTGGGCGTGCGGTAGTATATCGAATACAGATCGAGGCCACCTTCAGTACCGGAACGATCGCTCGACAAGTAGGCAGTGCCACCATCTCTGGTAAAGCGATAAAAGACATCGTTTACACTGGAGTTAATCGGCCTGCCAAGATTTACTGCATCAGACCAATCTTGCTTCTGATCGTCAAAAGTAGCACGAAAGATGTCGAAGCCGCCCATGCTTTGAAGCCCATTTGAGCTGTAGAAGACGGTGCGTCCGTCATAGGCAAGAAACGGCGAAATTTCATCATACATGGTATTGATCGGTTCACCCAGATTGGCAACTTGCCAACCGGCATCGTCCTGAAAAGCCACAAATAAGTCGTACCCGCCAAAGCCACCATGAGTATTGCTGCTAAATACGGCCACCGAGTCTGAAAAGAAGTGTAGGCCCTCCAGCTTTGCGTCTTTGAAATTAGGTGAGTGTTGCCAGATTTCACCAGGATTTGGAGCTGCCTCGGCATCAAATGTGTCAACAAAAACTGTACTGGTCTCTGCGTCCGAGTTACGCGTAAAGATGGCGACCCTGCCATCACTGCTGAAATCTTGCAGGATCTCATCTCCTTGGGTATTGAGTGCTGTATTGAGCGGGGCAGCGCGCGACCAGGCTCCATTTTCGATTTGGGTTGAGTACATGTCGAAGTCGCGATACATCTTGATCGACACCAACTTCCCTCTATCATCAAATTCATCTACAAACCGAGTGTTGCGGAGCGATGAAAAATAGACGCGATTGTCGACGTTGGGGCTTTCTACAGGAATGATTTCGTCTTGTTTGGTATTTACAGCTACTCCCATGTTTTCTACTACGGCGTCTAGCTCCATGTCGTATGAAGAGAGACCAATGGCGCAGCGCTTTATGTTGGCGATGGCCAGCAGACGCTGTGGCAAATCGCGGTCATCTTCCAGCGATATGTATTTCTTGTATTGCTGGATGGCCTCCTTAAAGTCTTCGCTCTGATGTTGGGCCTCAGCGAGTGCAAAGATCAATTCGGGATCAGCCTTGCGTGAAGATTCAATCACTTTCTTGTAGTTAGCTGCTGCTCCTGAATAGTTGTTTGTGTGAGATTGCGCAAGTGCCAGCATACGTCGTGCCACAACATCGTCTGGTCGCTCGGCAATGTATTCTTCCAGACGCGGAAGGGCATCCCAATACTTGGCCTGTTTGATAAATTCTTTGCCCATATTGAAGAGGTCCTTCACATCCTGACCAGATAGACAGCTGGGTAAGAAAAAGAGCAGTGCTGAGACTGCCAGAAAAAGAAAGGATTGGCGGCTAGCTGATTTCATCATGGGCAAATTGCTCGAGGTAATCGGCTACTTTTCTCAAAAATGAGCCGCCTAAAAACCCATCTACAACACGGTGATCATACGACAGAGACAGAAATACCATTTGCCTCACTGCAATCAGGTCACCGTACTCAGTCTCCACCACTGCTGGCTTCTTACGGATCGCTCCCGTGGCCAAAATAGCCACCTGAGGCTGGTTTATGATGGGTGTGCCCATGACATTTCCGAAGGTGCCCACATTGGTTAATGTAAAGGTGCCATCCTGCACATCGTTGGGTTTCAAATCATTGCTGCGAGCACGATCAGACAGATCATTGACCACCTTGGCAAGGCCGCTCAGACTGTATGAATCTGCGTTGTGAATAACGGGTACAATCAAATTACCGCTTGGCAATGCCGTTGCCATCCCGATATTTATCTTCTTCTTGACGATGATGTGATCGCCCTGAACCGATATATTGATCTTGGGAAAATCAAGTATCGCTCGTGCTACGGCCTGGATGAAGATCGGGGTAAACGTGAGTTTCGCTCCGTAGAGATCTTGAAAGGCCACCTTATTGCGCTCACGCCAATCGACCAGATTGGTTACATCTGCTTCGACAAAACTTGTCACATGCGGCGAGGTCTGTTTCGAATCGACCATGTGTTTCGCAATCATCTTGCGCATGCGATCCATCACAATCAGCTCATCGCCAGAGCCCGCACTCACATTGATCGGAGTGACCTGAGCAGGCTCGCCCGTGGGCGTCTCTGATTGTTGCATAAATCCCGGTGGAGAAATGTGCTCTGAAGATGTGGAGCTCACCAGCCGATTCTCGACATACATGAGTATATCACGCTTGGTAACCCGATTGTTCAGACCACTGCCGGGTATCAGAGCAAGTTCTTCGGTGCTGATGTTTTCCTGACGTGCGATATTTTTGACTAAAGGGGAATAAAACCGGGTCGGGTCACTCACTGGAGCGGGTGCAGTAGAAGAAGGCTGCTCGATTTTTGCATCGATGACCGCTTCCGCTTCGACAATTGGCGCTTCGACGGGAGCTGCCTTCTGAGGCTTGCCGTTCGATCTTGGGGAAGATTCGCTCGGCTCAGCTGTCGTCGCAATTGTGGCAATGATGTCACCCACTTTTACCACGGCGTCTTCGCGATGCAGGATGCTGGTGAGGGTGCCTTCTACCGGAGAAGGGATTTCTGAGTCTACCTTATCAGTCGCGATCTCAAGAATGGTTTCGTCGATATCTATTCGATCACCTTCCTCTTTGAGCCATTTGAGGATCGTCGCCTCCATTATGCTCTCGCCCATTTTTGGCATCACTAGTTCAAAATCAGCCATTTAGATCGATAAATTAGATCGTCAAAAGTGAAAAATTTAATGCTCTAATAAAAATTTTCGCAGCATATTCAGGGCGTAAGTACTTGCGTATTGGATATTCAGTAAACGATTTTTCCCCACTAAAATTTGCTTGCTGCGATTCTCAGTGCGGTTTCCGACTGTGATGCAGACAGTACCGACAGGCTTCTCGGGTGTGCCTCCTCCAGGGCCGGCCACTCCGGAAATTGCGATGCCCAGGTCTGCCGGAATCGCTTTCAGAAGACCTTCGAGCATGGCCTCGGTCACCTCCGTACTAACTGCTCCATGCGTCGCGATCAAGTGGGCAGGTACGTTCAGCGATTTCGATTTTACCTCATTCGCATAGGCGATGATACTGCCCTGAAAGTATGCACTTGAGCCAGCAACACTGGTGATCTGATGTGCCAGATAGCCACCAGTGCAGCTTTCAGCTGTGGCAAGCTGCAGACCCCTTTCTCTGATCAATGTTCCCACAGCAGATTCGAGGGTGTCTTCATCGTAGCCATAAAAGGGCCTCCCGATAGCTGCGACTATCTCCGCTACCGCTGCATCTACTTGTTGCTGGATTTGCGCTTGTTCCGCACCATTCTTGTACAAACGCAGTCGGACCTGCCCCCGGGAGGGGAGATAGGCAATCCCTACATCATGTTTTGGTAAAATGGGCTCAACGATTTCGGCAAGGCTGGATTCAGGAATACCCACCGTTCGGATGGTTCGCTTTGCCAAGAACTCATTGCTCGCCGCACTGAGCCGAGGCACCACTTCATTTGCCATCAGGTACTTCATTTCATGAGGTACTCCGGGCATCGAGACGTAGACGACATCTTTCTGCTCAAACCACATGCCGGGAGCAGTACCCAGTTGATTGATGAGCAGATGGGCCTTTTCGGGCATCATACATTGGTCACGATGAGCATCGGTCATTTTGATGTTACGCTTGGCAAATAGCCGCTGGATGCGATTGTAGGTCGAATCTGAAAAGGCCACGCCGCACTCCATGAACTCGCACAGGACTTGTTTTGTGATGTCGTCTTTGGTCGGACCCAATCCTCCTGTGATCAGCACCAGATCTGAGCTTTGGCTTGCACGTGCCAAGCCGGCAAGTATCTCTGAGTGATCGTCGGGGAGAGATTCGATGCGTGCCACCTGAATGCCAATGTCGAAGAGTGCCTGACCGATCCAGGCAGAATTGGTATCCACGACCTGTCCAATCAGTAGTTCGTCTCCGATGGTCAGTAAGGTTGCTTTCATACAAATGATATTTCTGAATGAGCAAAGCTCTTGAATTCTCCCGTCTTAGTGAGAATTTTCAACCTTCCATCGGCTTCTACACATTCGATTTTGCCGCTGAAGGGTTGCTGCAAAATATCCAGATACAGACTCCAGCTGCCTTTTCGATACAAGCGCTGCTCATACTCCAGATCCAAAGCGGCCGGATTATTCATGAGTCGTTCGTAACTCGAACTCAGGCAGGTACAGAGGGTCTTAAGAACTTCTTCGCGATCAAATACTCTGCTGCAAAGAATGCTCAGACTGCTTGCCTTGGTCAGTTTGGATGGAAATTTTGTCTGATTGATGTTGAGGCCGATGCCTACGATGCTGCTATTTATCGTGTCTTTCTGCAGTGCATTTTGGATCAGAATGCCCGAAATTTTTTGATCGTCGACATAGATGTCGTTGGGCCACTTTACCTGAGCGTGGAGGCCAGTGACAAGGGATATGGTCTCGACGATAGCCAGACTAAAGCACTTGTTGAGATAGAACGCTTTACTGACTGGGAGAAAGGTAGGGTAGAAGATGATGCTCATGAGGATGTTCTTGCCAGGGTCGCTGATCCAGGCATGCTGCAGCTGCCCTCGACCGTCTTGTTGAAAGTCGGTGGTGATGACAAGGCCCTCTGGTGGATCTTCATGCCTGAGGAGCTGCGTAGCCAGATCGTTTGTCGATGTGACTTCTGAGCGATGAACGCGAACCTTTCCGACCTGGCACACGTTACCTTCATTACTCATTTTATAGTAGTTTTGTTAGGATGAGATTTGAGGTAGCAAGAGTAAAACTTAATAACCGAAAAATTTGAATATACGCAGTCAGCCCATAAAAGAGAAGGTAAATGAACTTGATCTAAATGACTTAGTAATTGATGCACTCAGAGATATCAAAGGTAAGAACATTGTCAAATTGGACCTCACCAAACTGGTGGATGCTCCTACTGATTACTTCATTATTTGCGAAGGAGAATCATCCACTCAGGTAAGATCACTGGCAGACAATGTGCAGAAGAGGGTCAAGACAGAATTGGGGCTACTGTCCAACCATTTGGAGGGAAGCTCTGGGTCCAAATGGATACTGGTAGATTATTTTGACACCATTGTCCATATTTTCTATCCTGAGACACGAGAGTTTTATGACTTAGAAGATCTCTGGAGCGATGCTCATTCTACCCAATATGAAAGTGTCTAGTAGAAAGCGAGCACTTCGGTTCACTTAGGGTTGCATAAAAAATTGCCCAAAAAACGGGTAAACTATGGAAGATCGAAATTCGAATAAGGACGACAACGAAAAAAAGGACAATAAGCGATTCAATAAATTCAACTCATTTTGGATTTATGGTTTGGCAGCATTGATCCTTTTTGCCACACAGTTCCTTTTTTCAAAAAACCTCAACACTCAAAAAGAAATCTCCTTTCAAGATTTTGCTGGATTTGTACAAAGTAAGGATGTTGAGAAAATTGAAATCATCAATGGCAAGACCGCTCATGTTTACATTCATGGTGAAAGTCTCGGGACTGAGCGGCATCGTGATGCCAATCGGAACCAGTTTAACCTGGGTGGTCCGCACTACAAATTTAATATTGGCTCTCTCGAGATCTTTGACAAGAATCTAAAAACGCTCAATGACAGCCTGCCGGAAGGAGATCAGGTTTTTGTATCAGCGTATGAAGACCGCGTCAATGTATGGGGCAACATATTGGGCTGGCTATTGCCCATCTTTCTGATCGTAGCCATTTGGCTATTTATCATGCGTCGCATGAGTGGAGGCGGTGCCGGACCGGGGGCTCAAATTTTCAACATTGGGAAATCAAAAGCCACTCTTTTTGATAATAATACTGCGGTAAATGTCACGTTTGCAGATGTAGCAGGGCTCGATGAAGCCAAAGAAGAAGTAATGGAAGTGGTTGATTTCTTGGAAAATCCCAAGAAGTATCAGGCGCTGGGAGGCAAGATTCCGAAAGGGGTGCTGCTGGTGGGCCCTCCAGGTACTGGAAAGACACTTTTGGCTAAAGCGGTGGCCGGTGAGGCAGGGGTACCATTCTTTTCGATCTCAGGATCTGATTTTGTAGAAATGTTCGTTGGGGTGGGTGCCTCGCGAGTGCGTGATTTATTTCGGCAAGCTCGGGAAAAAGCTCCCTGCATCATCTTTATTGACGAGATCGACGCGATCGGTCGGTCGCGCGGTCGCAACAATGTGCCGGGCGGCAACGATGAAAGAGAAAATACCCTCAATCAGATCTTGGTTGAGATGGATGGCTTCAACACTGATAAGGGCGTGATCCTTATGGCAGCCACCAACAGACCAGATGTACTGGATCCTGCACTGCTGAGACCAGGCCGATTTGATCGACAGATCGGTATCGACCGCCCTGACCTTGTCGGTCGAGAACAGATTTTCAAAGTGCACTTGAAAAACATCAAGATTGGCCCGACAGTGAGAGCTGAATCCCTCGCAGAGATGACGCCTGGATTTGCCGGTGCAGACATTGCCAATATTTGCAATGAGGCAGCCCTGGTAGCCGCGCGCAATGAAAAGAAGGCGATTGATATGGAAGACTTCAACTATGCACTCGACCGGGTGATAGGAGGTCTGGAGAAAAAGAACAAGCTCATCTCACCGGGAGAAAAAGAAATCATTGCGTTTCACGAAGCTGGACATGCGATTTGTGGCTGGTTTCTGGAGCATGCCTCGCCGCTGGTCAAAGTGACGATTGTACCCCGCGGAGTAGGTACACTGGGCTATGCTCAGTATCTGCCCAAGGAAGAATACATCATACGTACGGAGCAGTTGCTCGACCGCATGTGCATGACATTTGGCGGTCGTGCTGCCGAAAAAATCGTGTTTGACAAGATCTCCACGGGAGCTCAGAGTGATCTGGACCAAGTGACCAAGATGGCCTATAGCATGATTGCCATGTACGGCATGAACGATGAGGTTGGAAATGTCTCTTTCTATGGCCTCTCGCAAGACCAGTTTACCAAACCTTACTCAGACGACACTGCTGCTCTGATCGACCAAGAGGTGCGGAAGTTGGTAGAATCCCAGTATGAACGGGCACAAGGTTTACTCAAAAAGTACCGTAAAGAGCTTGATATCCTCGCTCGAGAGTTGCTCGACAAAGAGGTCTTACTCAAATCTGATGTTGAAAAACTGATCGGTCCTCATCCCTTCACTCCAAAAAAGGAGGAAGAAGATGATGACAGATTAGACATTGTTGATGAGACTCCTGCACCCGGTGCAGCAGATCCCGATCCGCTAAGTTAAATTTCCTTCAAGCTCACTTTTTACCAATAGCTGAAAACCATTGCCGTGAATGTTCACGATCTCAATGTTGGGATCAGGCTTGAGATACTTGCGCAGCTTAGTAACGAATACATCCATACTACGAGCCGTGAAGTAGTTGTCTTCGCCCCAGATTTTTGTGAGCGCTTCTGAGCGAGCAAGCACATTGTTTTTGCGCAGACAAAACAGGCGCAAGAGATGTGCTTCTTTCGGAGACAACTTGTCTTTGTTTTGCTCACCCTCCGGGCTGGTAAACGTTAGGATTCGCAAGGGGTAATTGAAATGGAAATACCCCACGTCAAATTCCTTGATGTCCTCTTCCGGATCAGGCTTTTGCTGGCTTCGCTTCAAGATAGCCTGAATACGTAGCAGCAGTTCTTCTGAATTGAAAGGCTTGGAGATGTAGTCATCGGCACCGATCTTGAATCCCTCCAGCACGTCATCTTTCATCGTTTTTGCTGTAAGGAATATGATGGGCATCTCTTTGTCTTCTTCACGGATCTCTTTGGCCAGGGTAAAGCCATCTTTACGAGGCATCATGACATCGAATATGCACAGTTCGAAGTCGCCTCGCTGATATGCCAAGTACCCAGCCTCACCGTCCGTTTCCAGGGTTACATCAAAATCATGCATTTCCAGGTATGATCTCAATACATCACCGAAATTCTGGTCGTCCTCCACCAGAAGGATTCGTTGTTTTTGTTCATTCATGGTGTGTGATTATCAACTTGTTGTTTTAAAAAAGGGTTATTGCTCTACTAAACGTTCATATGTTAATTTTCGTGCGTAGTGCCATGGGGGAATGTCAGGCTGAACTTGGTGCCGACACCCGGCTCGCTTGTCACATCTATAGATCCCTTATGGGCTTCAACCATTGCCTTGACGTAGCTGAGACCTAGTCCAAAACCCTTCACGTCATGGAGATTGCCGGTATGAACGCGGTAAAATCGATCAAAAATGTGCTTGAGTTGCTCTTTGGTCATGCCGATCCCATTGTCCTGAATACTGATCTCTAATCCCTGCTTGTGATCTTTGGTTGAGATAACTATCTGAGGGCTTTCACGGGAGTATTTATTGGCATTATCAAGTAGGTTGCGCACGATGTTTGTGAGGTGCGTCTGATCGGCAAAGACGTTGGGCTGCTGTGCTTGCAAGTCTGCCTTGACGAGGCCACCCCGTGGCTGCACTTCCAAATTGACGTGCTCGACGGCCTGCAAAATCACATCATGGACATTGATCGATGACTTTCTTAATTTGAAATCGCGCTTTTCAAGAAGGGCCATTTGCAATACCTTTTCGACCTGTCCAAGCATACGTTTGTTTTCCTGCTTGATGATCCGGGCAAATCGACCTACTTTTTCTGTGCTTTCCCGTACCATGGGGCTGGTGATTGAGTCTGCCGCCAGATTGATCGTAGCAATCGGCGTTTTAAACTCATGGGTCATATTGTTGATAAAGTCTGTGGTCATCTCAGACAGCTTCTTTTGCTTGAAAATAATCTGGATGGTGTAGATAAAACAGAATAAGATGATCGCGGTAAACAGGACCGACATCAGGATGGTGGGCCATAGATCTTCAAATAAGATGCTGTGTCGATTGGGAAATGCCAGATACAATTTGCCCATGGCCTCTCCTGTTTCGCTATCGAGAAAGAGTGGGATGCTATAGCGTGAATTGAGCAGACTGCGGTCTAGCACAGTGACAAACTGCCCGTCGTCTTGCTCAAGGACGATGTAGTTGCCATTTTGGATCACAAATCCTTCTTGTTCTTCGGAGTATACTCCATAATCGTGGTCGATCATGATGTTCCTGCGTTCGAGCTGATGGTCTATGTAACGGTTTAGTTTATCAATGCTGCCGATTCGGTCTTCGAGCGATTGCTTGGCAAGGAGATTGTGTACCTGCAGCGACTCTACGATAGTAATCTTGTCGGTAAATCGACTGCGATAAGCGGTAGGCGAAAGGTCTTGCGTAATGCCAAGCAAGGAATCTTGCGGAAGATAGCGATCTAGCTTAGAAAACCCCGACCCTTGTTTAATCGGGTCTGCCGAGAGGAGATTCATGTTAAGCAGATTGTAGTCTTCGACCAGCGCTTTCTCCACGTGGTTTAGAGCAGCACCAACTTCTTTATCAAATTTTTGCTGATTGAGACCAATGTTGTAGCGGATCCAATAGCTCTGAATGGCAATAATGCCGAGCAGTGCCACTGCCATCAACCCAATCAATATCCAGATGTACTGTCTTTTCATAGAGCTATCCTACCAAAGATCTGCTATTTGCCGATCCTGCCCAAACAAGGATCTCAAGCCGCTCTGACCTCCCACGATCGTGCTAACAATAAATTAAGAAAATTGCAGAGAGATAGGCCCATCGGCAAATTTTCCAATGCCTTGACAACGAAAGCTTTAACTGGCATTTAACGTTTGTACCTGCCCAAAAAATTTGGCGATGACCTAACTTTGAAATTCAGCGAAATAGAAATAATACGACATGAAAACGTACGCACAAAATCTTTTAAAGGGCATATTTTGCCTCACTATGGTGGTGGCCATCCATCATTTGCCATTAATGGCCCAAGAGTCTGACTCTGGAACGACCAAGCTCATTATCATCAAGGAGCGTATCGATGCTGATGGCAATAAGACTGTAGAGCGCATTGAAAAAGAAGGCAAGGAGGCCGAAGAGTTTGATATGGAAAACTTGGAAAGCAAGCCGGGCGCACCCGACATTATGTGGAAGCGATTTGACTTTGATGGCGATGATTCATCCTTTGAAGGTTTTAATGGCCAGATGCCAGATTTACAGCAATTTTTTGGTGGCTTTTTTGGCGAAGACGGTCAGATGCAAGGATTTGGCGGCATGTCTCCCTTTGGGATGGAGCGCAACAAGCCGCGCCTAGGTATCCAGATCCAGGCTCAGGAGTCGCAGGAAGGTGTTCTGGTGATGACCGTGCAGCCTGGTTCAGTAGCTTCGGAGGTCGGTCTGGAGATCGGAGACATTATTCTGGCCGTTGATGGAGAGTCTGTCTCAGAGCCCGATGAGCTTGCGCAGATTATTCAGTCGCACGAATTTGGCGATGAGATCTCGCTCGACATTTTGCGGGATGATAAGCACTTGACCTACGAAGTACAATTGGGTGCCAAGAAGGAGAAGGAAATGAAAACCAGGAAGCTGTAGGGCCGAGTTATTCCAACGAAAACCTTACGGTAATTCCCGAGTTGATGTTCGTGATCGGAAAGGATCTCGATGTCTTTGGCTCCGTGCGGTTGTAGTCAAAAAAGAAGGTGAGCGTAAGATTGTCATTGACGTCGTAGTCGATCGCTGGGCTGATCCGAATCTGCTTCGTGCCGCGAGATGCTTCTGGCTCTATGTCTGTATCAAAACGATGAATCAAAGAGGCATTGTCGCTAAATGAAAAGTCAAAGCGAAACTCCAACTCATTTCCATTGACCTGCTTTTGTCGGCCCGGAGC
>Ga0114956_1003509_pt1 | contig 12131 bp, 9 predicted proteins | sample MaitaG_FD_87304 | JGI IMG/M metagenome (GOLD analysis project Ga0114956, IMG submission 87304) | Marine algal microbial communities from Maine, USA - Maine_Asex2 metaG | ecosystem: Host-associated > Algae > Red algae > Unclassified | place: Maine, USA | collected 2015-01-05 | reverse complement strand
TTGAGTGCCTTATGAGGCGTTATTTTACCGCATAGCCTTAGCTACGTGGAAAAATCACAACAATTAAGTCACCAAAAGAATGACAGAGAATTGTTAAGTTATTTTTGTCAGACTACTTATAGGCATTTTTCAAGGTAATAGTAGCACTATTGGCGAAAAAAATAACGACGAATGCATCAAAAAGATTATCGGTGAAATTGGAAAGTTATTCTTTACTGATTCCTTAATTTGAATTCAGGACTATGAGAATGCCAATAATCAAAATTAAAGATCACTAAAGTCAGACTCAAGTTGAAACTTAAAACAAGATACTAGATACTAGCGTCTTACACTAGAATACACCTTCAAAATGAATCGCCAGAAAAGAATAGATGCCTTAGTTGCCTTGGGAGAATATATACTAAAAAAAGATGTGCCTCTACAGAAGGTCGTCAACAAAAACTACCTCCACAATCAATGGTTTACCAAGGAAAACCAATATAAAGCTTTGGAGGCTGTCGCTCAAGAATACCTTGCCAAAGACAAATTGGAGGATTGGTTGAGCAACTACCCCGCTCCTACTATGGAACATCCCAAAAAAATAGGCTTGATACTGGCTGGGAACATCCCTTTGGTCGGTTTCCACGATTTCTTGACTGTTTGGTTATCGGGACACCATTCTTTGATAAAACCGTCGTCAAAAGACGAGAAACTCCTCTTACATTTATTGGCTGTGTTAAAGGAGCTGGTTCCCGATGAAATGGTTGGAGTAGAAATCACCGAACGCTTGGCTGGATTTGATGCCGTCATTGCTACGGGAAGCAACAACAGCAGTCGGTATTTTGAACAGTATTTTGGGAAATATCCAAATATTATTAGAAAAAATAGAAATGCTGTGGCTGTTTTGTCGGGCAAAGAAACACCCGAACAGATTCAGGCATTGGGACATGATATTTTTGATTATTTTGGATTGGGTTGCCGAAATGTATCTAAATTGTTCCTTCCCAAAGATTTTGATTTCGTCTATTTTTTAGATCATCTCGCCTCTTTTGAATCTATGATGGATCACCACAAATATAAGAACAACTACGACTACAACCGTTCTATTTTATTATTAAACAGAACCAAACATTTTGCCTCTGATTTTTTAATGATGCGAGAAGACACTGCTCTGACCTCTCCATTGAGTGTACTTAATTATGAGTTTTACAACAGCAATAAAGAGTGGGAAAATCGACTCATAGACGAGGCTGCCGGCATTCAATGTGTCGTTGGAGATACCTTATCTTTTCCAAATCTAATGCCTTTTGGTACCGCACAACAACCCAGCCTTTCTGATTATGCAGATGGTGTAGATACGATGGCTTTTTGTATGGGTTTGGGATAAAATTATCGGAACATTGTTCTGTCGTTATAAAATCAAAAGCCTCTACCCTTTCATAAAGAAAAGATAGAGGCTTAATAATTATATTAAGTATCAACAACCTAGCATCTACTTTCCATGACACTGCTTATATTTTTTACCGCTTCCGCAAGGACAAGGATCGTTTCGCTTTACTTTGGGACCGACAGAAACAGGCCTCGGTTTCCTTCTTTGCTCACCTTGATTGGCAGAAGAATTACGTGCACGCTCCATTGCTTCACTACCAGCAGCTGCACTTCCAGCAGCCTTTCTGGCCCGACTAGAAGCGGCAGAAACACCTGCATTCCTATTGGATTGCATTCTACTCATATCGGTTTGACGTCTGGTATTGTCCTGCTTGAGGTTTTCCTCGCTGGTCTGCTGTTGTGGAATGTCGGCTTTAAATAAGAACGACGCTACATCACTATTGATCTCATTGAGTAATTCCTTAAAGAGGTTGAACGACTCTAATTTATAAATCAAAAGCGGATCTTTTTGCTCGTGAACTGCCAGCTGAACAGATTGCTTTAAGTTGTCCATTTGACGCAAATGATCTTTCCATTTATCGTCAATAAACGAAAGTGAAATGTTCTTTTCCAACTCATTCAAAATGGCTTCTCCGTTTGAGCCCAATGCTTTGTCTAAATTAACAGGTACATTCAAGCCTTTTTTACCATCGGTAAAAGGTACAATTACCCGCTCCACTTGCTCTCCTCTGGTGGCTCTAATATTTTGTAGTCCTGGTAAAATGCGCTGGGAAATGGCTTTCAGTTTACGCTGATAAGCAGCGGTAGATTCATCGTATAAATCTGCTGCTAGATTGGCAATATCTTCGGTTTTAAAAGCATCTTCGGTAATGTCGGTTTGAACCGCAAAATAACGAGCGACATCCAATCGAAAAGCTTCATAATTACCCTGATTTATGGCGATAAGTTCTTCCCCTAAATCATAGAAGGAATTTTCCAAATCTACCTGTAAACGCTCTCCAAATAAGGCGTGTCGGCGTCTTTTGTAAATGACTTCACGCTGTGCATTCATCACATCATCGTATTCCAACAAACGCTTACGTACTCCAAAGTTGTTTTCCTCTACTTTCTTCTGCGCTCTTTCTATCGAATTGGTAATCACATTATGTTGTAAGACTTCTCCTTCTTCGTAACCCATACGATCCATTAGTTTAGAGATCTTCTCTGAACCAAATAGACGCATTAGTTTGTCTTCTAGTGAAACAAAGAACTGCGAAGAACCCGGATCACCTTGACGTCCAGCACGACCTCTCAACTGTCTATCGACTCGTCTAGAATCGTGTCGTTCTGTACCTACGATTGCCAGACCGCCTGCTCTTTTGACCTCATCGGACAATTTAATATCGGTACCACGCCCCGCCATATTGGTGGCAATGGTGACCTGACCAGGCTGACCCGCTTCCGCTACAATTTCTGCTTCTCTAAGGTGTTGCTTGGCATTTAGGACATTGTGTGGAATCCCTTTCATACGCAACGTACGACTCAATAACTCCGAAATATCAACCGTTGTGGTACCAATCAAAACAGGGCGACCTGCTTCTCTTAGTTCAATGACCTCATCAATAACCGCATTGTATTTTTCACGAACTGTTTTATAAACCAAATCCTGACGATCGTCCCGAACAACAGGTCTATTGGTTGGAATAACGACCACATCGAGTTTATAGATTTCCCAAAACTCCCCAGCTTCTGTTTCTGCCGTACCCGTCATTCCTGCGAGTTTGTGGTACATTCTAAAGAAATTTTGTAGGGTAACCGTTGCATACGTTTGCGTAGCAGCCTCCACTTTTACATTTTCTTTTGCCTCAATCGCTTGGTGCAGCCCATCCGAATAACGACGACCTTCCATCACACGACCCGTTCCTTCATCTACAATTTTCACCTTACCATCGTCTAGAATGTAATCTACATCCATTTCAAACAACGTATACGCTTTTAACAATTGCTGGACCGAGTGAATCCTTTCAGATTTAATGGCAAAATCCTTTAGAATTTTATCCTCCTTGGCTTGCTTCTCTTCTGCCGAAATGGTTTCATCAACTTCTAATTGTGCCAGCATACCAGCAATATCGGGAACAATAAAAAACTCTGGATCGTCGCCACTTCCTGTAATCAAATTCAGACCACGATCGGTTAAATCAATGGTATTTTGTTTTTCGTCAATGGTAAAATACAATTCTTCATCGACAATGTGCATATGCTTATTTTGCTCTTGCATATAGTAGTTTTCCACCTTCTGCAATTGCGTTTTCACACCCGCTTCATTCAAGAACTTGATAAGTGGTTTGTTTTTAGGCAATCCTCTAAAAGCCCTTAAAAGGTGCAATCCACCTGTTTTTTCATCCCCTTTTCCTGCGGCAATTAGCTTTTTAGCCTCCACCAAAGAGTTACTGACCAATTTTTTCTGAACCGACAACAGTTTTTCGATACGAGGCTTTAACGCATCAAACTCATGTATATCGCCACGTTCAACGGGACCAGAAATAATCAGTGGTGTACGGGCATCATCGACCAAGACCGAATCCACCTCATCAATCATAGCGTAGTGTGGTTTGCGCTGTACCAGTTCTTCGGGATAGCGTGTCATATTGTCCCTCAAATAATCGAAGCCAAACTCATTGTTGGTACCAAAGGTAATGTCACATAGATACGCTTTTCTTCTTTCAGGAGAATTTGGTCGGTATCTGTCGATACAATCAACCGTTAAACCGAGGAAATTGTAAATACCGCCCATCCATTCGGAATCTCTTTTTGCCAAATAGTTGTTGACCGTTACGATGTGTACACCGTGACCAGCCAAGGCATTTAAGTAAGCAGGGAAAGTAGCGACCAAGGTTTTACCCTCACCCGTTTGCATCTCTGCAATTTTACCCTGGTGCAACGCCAAACCACCAATGATTTGCACATCGTAGTGAACCATATCCCATTTGATAACATTTCCGGCAGCTTCCCAAGCATTTTGATAAACCGCCTGGTTTCCATCAATAGAAATGTGGTTTCTGACAGCCGCCAATTCTTTGTCCAATTCAGTAACGGTTACTCGAAGCTCCTCATTCTCTTTAAAACGGCGAGCGGTTTCCTTTACGACGGCAAATGCTTGCGGAAGCAAGTCCATTAAGACGACTTCCAGCTCTTCGTCACGAGATTTTTTTAATTTGTCAATGTCTGCATAGATTGCCTCTTTTTCATCGGTCGGCATATCTGGTTGCTGCACAATGGCTTGTTCCAAATCGTTGACTTCTTTGTCGATATCAGAAAGCGAGTCGTTGATGTGTTTTTTGAATTCGTTGGTTTTTGCCCGCAATTGGTCAATGGTCAATGAAGTCAGTTTATCGAATTCAGCATTCACCTCTTTTACGACGGGTGAAGCTGCCTTCATATCTTTTTTATTCTTGTCGCCCATAAATACTTTTATGGCCTTGTTTACAAAATCTAACATGTTTTATTTTTAAGACGACCTTATATAAGTGTAAAATTCTATTTTGAAATGCCTCTTCAAGCTCGACAATATTCTGATAAATCAGTACAATTATTGAAATTGGTTAGTGGCATTCTAGCACTTACTAAATGAGCCTTCACCCTGTTTTATGTCGTTTTGACTTAAAACAATGAGCGAGTAAGGTCTTTATATTTTATAATAAAATTAAGTATACTACTGGACATTTTGTCAAAACCCCGTGTTTCGAGTCCCGTGTTGTGTTGCCTTCGCCAGGCGGGCTTTCATTTTTCAATCGAAAAAAACGAAACAAAATTCTTGCCTCCTTAACTCCGCCTAGCTGCAATGCCAAGCTTCTTTTTGCCAGACTAAGGAGGCGATGCCAACGCTTCTTTGATGAATTTTCATTCATTAAATATCATTTTTCCACGAAGCAATTCCAAAAATGTCTAGTAGTATGAAAATTAAGGTAAAAGGCAGTGATTTCTGCCAGAGTAGTATGGTTTTACGTTTTTTAAACCCAAACCGTTGTAAAACAAATTAGATAAGATGAGACTGGAAAAAACCGAAGTAAGATAATTTCATCAGCAGCATATACCGATGATCGGTTTCTGTAGTGGGAAGGGTTCCTTGTGCAGCTCTTTTAATGAGGCTGTCGGCGGCGTCCAACTGCTTAGAGAAATCTGCATAAACGGTGGGATGGACATTGGGAGAATGATTACTGCGTTTCTTAACAGTGCTTTTAACCCGAATTTCTTCCCGTTGTTCCTTTACCTCTTCAGAGACCGTCAACTCCTGAATCTCGACAAAGGTATTGAGCATTTCTGCTGCGAATACTTGTGCAGGATTACCACCAGCAGCTAAGACCGCTAGGCAGAATACAGTGAGTTTGATATGGAATTTAGCCGTTTTCATGCTTTTATGAGTGCAAAGATAATCTTTTAACCAATCACAAGAACGTTGTCTTTAATAAAATGGTTCTCTTTTAATCTTTTTTTAGGTCAAAATACCGACTATTTATGGGGTTACAACTTTTTATAGAAAGGAATGTTTTGTTTCTGTAATTTTGCAAGCTGAATTTTATTTTACCAAAACATAAAATTTGAAATGAAAGAACTCGCACATCTCAATAAATATTTTTGGAAGTATAAGTATTACCTGTCTTTTGGGATATTGTTTGTCATTATCAACAATGTGGCAGGCGTTTATCCTCCACGTATTATTGGATATGCTTTTGATTTGGTCAAAGAGAACATTGATTATTACCGTTTGCTCAGTGGATTTTCACTACAAGAGTCTTTTTATTCGTTTTTCAGTTATGGATTGGTCATGTTTGGTGTTATCGTTTTATGTCTAGCTTTGATCAAAGGCCTATTTATGTTTTTGATGCGCCAAACGATTATTGTGATGTCTCGACTTATTGAGTATGATCTTAAAAATGAAATTTATGAACACTATCAAAAGCTGGCAACCTCGTTTTATAAAAAGAACCAGACAGGCGATTTGATGTCTCGGGCAACCGAAGATGTTTCTCGAGCGAGAATGTATGTGGGACCTGCCATTATGTATTCCATCAATCTGACAGTGTTGATCATTATGGTGGTTACAGCTATGCTCAGTGTAAATGTACGTTTGACCGTATTGGTCTTGACACCGCTTCCGCTACTAGCTATTTCTATTTATTATGTGAATAGCATCATCAATAAGCGGAGTGAAATCATTCAGGCACAGTTGTCTAATTTAACCAGTATTGCACAAGAGTCTTTTTCTGGAATTCGTGTCCTAAAATCTTATGTACAAGAAACACCTACGAATAATTATTTTAGTAAAGAAAGTGAAGACTATAAGATTAAATCATTGGATCTAGCCAGAATCAATGCCCTTTTTCATCCATTGATGGTGGCTTTAATTGGCTTGAGTACCATTATCACCATTTATGTTGGAGGAATGGGTGTTATAGCAGGAAGCATTACCGCAGGAAACATCGCAGAATTTGTAATTTATGTAAATATGCTTACTTGGCCCGTAGCCTCTATTGGTTGGGTGGCTTCCATCATACAAAGAGCTGCTGCTTCTCAAAAAAGGATTAATGAGTTTTTAAATACCGAAGCCGATATTGTTAATCCTACTACTGCTCCATTGACTTTAAAAGGAGGTGTTGAATTTAAGAATGTCTCCTTTACTTATCCACATACAGGAATAGAAGCCCTAAAAAAAGTATCCTTCTCTATTTTACCTGAACAAAAGATTGCCATTGTTGGGCGAACTGGCTCTGGAAAATCTACAATAGCTTCCCTTTTAGAAAGGTTATACGATGTGAGCAATGGAGAAATTTTAATAGATGGACAAGACATTAGAGAGGTTAATTTATTAGAATTGCGTCGCCAAATTGGGTATGTTCCTCAAGACGTCTTTATGTTCTCCGATTCCGTTGCCAATAATATTGCCTTTGGAAATCATCAAATGGATCGGTCGAAAATTGAACACGCCGCTATGATGGCGGATGTATTAGACGATATTAATGACTTGCCACAAAAATTTGAGACCACATTGGGAGAGCGAGGTGTGAATCTTTCTGGTGGTCAGAAACAGCGATTGTCTTTGGCAAGAGCATTGGTTAAAGAGCCACAAATCATTTTATTGGACGATTGTCTGTCAGCAGTAGATGCCACAACTGAAAAAACCATTCTCAATCACTTAGATACTTATTTAAAAGACAAAACAGCCATCATTATCACCCACAGGATTTCTTCTTTATTGGATTTTGATCAAATTTTAGTTTTAGAAGAAGGTGCCGTAGTTGAGCAAGGAAACCACCAAGAATTGATGAAAGCCCAAGGTGTTTACTATGATTTATACACCAAACAAGAGTTGGGTGAACAGGTTGGTAGTAAGTAGGTTAACGAGAGTTTGGCTACCCGTCTAAAGTTGCTGAATTATGTGTAGAGATTAATTATGTTCTAGTAATTATCAACAGATAATTACGTTTGATTATGCAAGTCAAGTATTACAATATACTTAAACATATAATCCTTATGAACGACCTTCATTTAAAGCCTGTTTTGCAACAGTTTGGGACTTACAGACACTACTGTAATAAATTGTTTAGAGAGAAAAAAAATGATGGTAAAGTCGTCTATTAAACGATAAAAACATATATTTGCTCTCATAATGAAATAAAAAGCAACTTTAAATGCCTTGTTAAATAATGCTTTACCTTGTTTCATTTGTCCACCCTGTCTTTTTATCTGGATGCTATATTATATATTTTCATTTTATCTAAATCACTAAAATATAACGAATAGTGGAACAAGGGAACCGACATAACGATGAAATTTTCTCAAAGAGAGTCCGAGCGGGCAAGAGAAGAACTTACTTTTTTGACATTCGCACAACCAAGTCAAACGATTACTATATTACCATAACGGAGAGTAAAAGACGGTTTGATGATGATGGTTATGAGCGTCATAAGCTACATCTTTACAAAGAAGATATTAATAAATTCTTAGAAGCTTTTGAGGAAACAGCTGAATACTTAAAAACAGAGTTGCTTCCTGATTATGATTTTGACGAATTTAGCCACAAATACGATGAAGACTACGTACCTCCTGCCAAGCAAGAGGCGACTGTTGAAACACCTACTACAGAAGATAATTCTACCGAAGAACCTGCTACTGACAGCCCTTTTGATGAAGATGGGGATTCAAGTAGTGATGAGTCTTGGGATTTGGACTAAACCCCTAAATTTTTGTTTTTTTGAAAAGGTTAGCTTCTATATAATAGAGACTAACCTTTTTTTTGGTTAATCATTATTGCTTTGACTATCTTTGCACTCCAAAAAACAATGACGATCTAAAGTCTATTATTTATGAGTTTAAAATGTGGAATTGTAGGCCTACCCAATGTTGGTAAATCTACTTTATTTAATGCAATATCTACTGGAAAAGCACTTGCGGCTAATTATCCTTTTGCAACCAAAGAACCCAATGTTGGAATGATTATCGTTCCAGACGTTCGCCTAGACAAATTGGCTGAATTGATTCAACCCAAAAATGTATTGCCAACAACCGTTGAAATCGTTGATATTGCGGGCTTGATCAAAGGAGCCAGTAAAGGAGAAGGATTGGGGAACCAATTCTTAGGGAATATTCGAGAGACCGACGCAATCATACATGTAGTTCGCTGCTTTGACGATGGCAATATTGTTCATGTCGATGGAAGTATTGATCCAGTAAGAGACAAAGAAGTAATTGACTTTGAACTCCAGCTAAAAGACCTTGATACCATTGAAAAGGCTTTACAAAAGGCGCAGAAGAATGCAAAAAGCAATGAAAAGTCTGCTGTTAAAGCGGTAGCAGTGTTTCAGCGTCTTAAAGATGAGGTAGAAGCTGGGAAATCGGTTCGTCAAGTTGAGATTGATGATATGGATTTGTCTATTGTTAAAGAATTGAATTTATTGACCATCAAGCCAGTCTTGTATGTCTGTAACGTAGATGAAAATTCGGCAAAAGAAGGCAATGCTTATGTTGAGCTTATCAAAGAAGCAGTGAAGGACGAAGGAGCAGAAGTAATGATTATTTGTGCTGGAATCGAAGAAGATATTTCGGACTTAGAAGATGTAGAAGAGCGAAAAGAGTTTTTGGCTGAAATGGGATTGGAGCAATCTGGTACCGAAATGCTGATTCAAAAAGCGTATCGCTTGCTAAATCTGATCACTTATTTTACTGCTGGCGAAAAAGAAGTTCGAGCTTGGACTGTTCGTGAAGGCTCTAAGGCACCACAAGCAGCAGGCGTTATCCATACCGATTTTGAAAAAGGTTTTATTCGAGCTGAGGTCATTAAGTACGACGACTATGTAGAATACGGTTCTGAATCGGCAATAAAAGTTGCTGGAAAAATGAATGTAGAAGGGAAGGAATATGTGGTCCTTGATGGAGACATTATGCACTTCCGTTTTAATGTGTAATGATTGAATAGTTCATTTTTGATACCTGCCCGTTTTGAAAACAAGACAGGTATCAAAAATTGTTCAATTCTGAAATTTTAGCTATATAATTTCACCAACAACAAGCACATTCCAAATATGATAAAAAAGTATCCTTTTACCATCGTATATGCGCTGCTGATTGGTTATTTATCGGTTCGAAGTTTGCATTCCATTCCTTTGGATGTTGTTAGTTATGGCGATAAAGTCGCACATTTTGGCGTATATGCACTTCTGGGATTTTTGATATTATGGGAACACAGCCGCTGCTATAAGTTGCCACCAAAAACATTTGGTATTGTATTGCTGGTGGTGGCGCTGTATGGATTGCTTTGGGAGTTTGTTCAGGGCAGTATCCCGCATAGGAGTTTTGATTGGGCAGATGCCCTTGCCAATGCATCTGGAGGATTGGCGGCAGTGGGTCTTTGGGTTGTTTTTAAACGCACATAAGTAGTCTGAAATAGAATCAATTGAGACCATCTATCTGTTGTTAAATGTCAACTTATTTTTATGCCACTACTTAAATGCTTATTTTTGCCATAAACATTGACTGTGTTTTAGTTAAAAAATAGAGAGAACCCCTTCTTCTAGTTGGTAGTAAGCATCATACAAATTTCATTCTTTCTAAATTTACAAATCCATCTCTATTTACAACAGTCAAGTTTGATAAGCCTATGGAAAAAGAGTTGATTGTTAATGTTCAGCCTGATATCGTTGAGATTGCCTTAATGAATGAAGATACCCTTGTAGAATTGCATCAGGAAGAAACCAATGCAAGTATTGCTGTGGGAGATATTTTCTTAGGAAAGGTTACCCGTGTTGCTGGTGGATTGAGGGCGGCTTTTGTTAACCTCGGCTTTAAAAAAGAAGGATTTCTTCACTATTCTGATTTGGGTCCTCAAATCAATTCTCATTTCAAATACTTAAAACAAACCATAGAGCAAAGCGCTGCTCCATCTCTGACCAATTGGGAACGTGAGTCCGAAATTGACAAAGAAGGAGAAATCAACCAAGTATTAAGACGAGGGAAAAACATATTGGTGCAAGTAACAAAAGAACCCATTTCTACCAAAGGAGCACGGTTGACCAGTGAAATTACCCTTCCTGGTAAATTTTGTGTACTGGTTCCTTTTAGCGATATCATTTCTGTTTCTAAAAAAATCAAAGATCCAGAAGAGAAACAAAGACTCAAAGACATTGCAGCAAATCTAAAGAGACCAAATATTGGTTTTATTATTAGAACGGCTGCTATGGGGCAATCGTCGGAGGCTTTGCAAAAAGATTTTAAGGAGTTGTTAAAGACTTGGGATGCATTGTTTAATGAAATCCATAAGAAGAAAGCACCTGTAAAGATTTATAGCGAAATGAGCAAGTCCTTTACTATTTTAAGGGATTTGTTGAGCGAAGACTATAAAAAAGTGGTCATCAATAATTCGTTGGTTGAAAAGCAGGTTTCTGAATTTTTATACAATATATCGCCCCAGAAAGCAAAGATTGTAAAGGGATATTCTAGTACCAAAGATATTTTTGAAGAGTATGGCGTTACCAAACAAATAAAAAAATCTTTTGGTAGAAATGTCCCTTTGTCAAAAGGAGCCTATTTGGTTATTGAGCATACCGAAGCGATGCACGTTATAGATGTGAACAGTGGTCCCAAGTCTAGTAAAATGGGGGACCATGCTGAGAATGCCCATATTCTCAATTTAGAGGCAGCTACAGAGATTGCCCGTCAAATGCGGTTGAGAGACCTAGGTGGAATCATTGTGGTGGACTTTATAGACATCAAGAATCCAGAACACCGAAAGGAGCTGCTTCAGAAGATGAAAGAAGAAATGGAGCCCGATCGCTCTAGACACACCATTCTTCCGTTGAGCAAGTTCAATTTGATGCAAATTACTCGTCAGCGAACCAAGCCAGCGATTAAAATTGAAACTGCGGAGACTTGTCCCACATGTGAAGGCACAGGAAAGATTACTTCTCCCCTATTGTTAACAGACACCATTTCGGAAGAAGTCGACCGTCTTTTTTATGAAGCCAACCACGATAGTCTTAAATTGGTGGTTCATCCTTTTATAGAAGCTTTTCTAAAACAAGGTATTTACAATCAACAGCGCCGTTGGTTTGTAAAACATAAAAAATGGATTGCCCTATCTTCTGATATCAATTACCATGTAACGGATTATAAGTTTTTTATTCCAGATGACAATACCGAAATAATCTTGTGATTCTTCCAACCTAAAAAATAGATTGACCGTCTTTACAGTATTGTATGATTTTTTGGACAACATATTTGAAAGTAATCAG
>Ga0114956_1003508_pt1 | contig 12131 bp, 11 predicted proteins | sample MaitaG_FD_87304 | JGI IMG/M metagenome (GOLD analysis project Ga0114956, IMG submission 87304) | Marine algal microbial communities from Maine, USA - Maine_Asex2 metaG | ecosystem: Host-associated > Algae > Red algae > Unclassified | place: Maine, USA | collected 2015-01-05 | reverse complement strand
CACTAGATACTAGGCTTTCTGCTCAAACACTGGTTCCCGATGAGTCCTCATTTCTTAACGCTTAATTGCTCTCAATACTAGCTATTTCTTGAAGGCCGTTTTTAGCTTATCCGATGGATAATAGGTGCAATTTGCAAATCCAGAATATTGTCTGCAATTTATTGAGTCTAGATATAGACACCAGCTAATAGCTTTATTTAGCCTTTCGACTGCAAACCGAATTTGCTCTTCGATTCGGATGTTAAATCAGTGATTATTATTTGATTGAACAAATATTTAAACTGCCGAAACTTGAGTTAGTGAATTGGCGAAAGAATTGGTGAATTGGTGAATTGGTGAATTGGTGAATTGGTGAATTTTAAGCCGCTTACTCCCCACGATGAATTTAAACCTCATGAAATAAAAACGTAGGGGCGAATCGTATTCGCCCGCCATCGAATTTACTCTGTACATGGGATTCGTTCATTGACAGTTTCTGAGTGAGCGGATTATGAATGACCGAGTTTCTTGCTATTGTGCGCACACACGAATTTCGAGCGTGAAGACTCCCCGGGGAATTGGCGAATTGGCGAATTTTAAGCCGCTTACTCCCCACGGTGAATGTGTAAACCTCATGAAATAAAAACGTAATCGAACTTACTCTGTACATGGGATTCGTTCTGAGTTTCTTGCCATTGTGCGCACGCAGGAATCTCGAGCGTGAAGGCTCCCCGGGGAATTGGCTTGTTGGTTGAGGCATTCGGTGATGGTCTACCGCGTTGGAGCATTAATTAAGCTGGGTACTGTTTCGTGGGAGTGAGCGCCTATGAGCATAGAGCTGGTAGTTCCGATGGTTTTGTGGCAAGAGCGTGCTTATGGAGAGTGCTATTTATTCAACAAGAAAAAATCTCCAATCTTCAAATTGGAACATCGTTGCTCAGGTGCATGTATTATCCCTTGCGCTCCTTCTCCGCATTCTGCGATGCAGAGAAGCCTTGGGTACGGTTTTACCTTTTAAGGGTATGAGCTACTTTGGTTGGAATCGTGTTTGAAACTCCCTCTAGGACTAGCATTATCGTTCGAGATTTTTTCAGTATTCTGCCACGATAGAGACGCAAAAGCTAGTTGGACTTCCTAATACTGATAAACGAGCAATCCCGGGACGTCCTTAATTCGGAAATAAACCCGATCGGTGTTCCCAACCTGTAAACTATTGAGATCAAAACTCACATCAGCACTAAAGTAAGCTTGGCAACGATCGTCGCCATCGTCGTGGACGATCTTGTAAGTTGAGACGATGTTCTCAACATCTTCTTGAAAATTTGGAAAGACCGTGTCAGATCCGTCTTCCTTTACCAGGTCAAATGTATGCTCGCCACAGCCACCCGAATAACCGAGCTGGAATACGAGGCAACTCTCTTGAAACTCGAAAGAGAAAATCTGAAAACCATCTTCGCCACCCTCGTATATTTGCAACAAAGGCTTGCAGGAAGGATAATCGTTGCTAGGCTGTTCATTGGTCTTTGAACAAGAAGACAGCTGTAGCAATACCAGAACGCAAAGCGCCATCACAGGCCATTGGAGCATGCTGAACGGAAAGCGTTTCAAGTAAGACGGAATCATCTTCATTCCAATTTTAAATTGTGCCATTGGTTTTCTTACTGGTAATTCGTCAAAATCAATCAAAAGGTTGCCTCCAAACTAAGAAATCGATCTTTTTTACTCTTCGTCGATCGCCATTTTTAACAAGCTACAGCAACTAGTCGCAATGACAATTGTAGTGATTCTCCAAATCTATGGCAGTGATTACCCGAGTTACGTCTCCACAGTCTGCGTAAACGATTCGTACATGTTGACCGTCTTTTGTGTTGCCTTCGACGGCATACGACGGACAAGGCTGGTCTTTCGGCTTGCTTTTTCGCTGATTCACTCGACCTTCCTTTAAAATTTGTTTGATCTCAGATTCATCAATATGTCGACAATCCATGCGACATCTGGCGTGTTTTGTGTATTTCAATCTGCCATCTTGCAGATCGTCCATAATCTCGGTTTCTGAGGCGCTCGGCCCTAAGATAGGGGCTCCGCTTGTACGTCCACCGGTAGTTCCCGTCAAGAAATAGCCCGTTCCAAGCATAATGACCGCCAACACAGTGACGATCAAATACATCATTCTCTTAAATCCATCCATAGCACGAATTGAAGGTCAAAGGTGCTAACTTTTTGAATATCATGGAATATAGGTGCAAAAGTTTTCGGATTTAGATAGTTTTGTTGGATGATTGAGCAAATGCTAACAGGTGAAGTGCTGATGAGTCTCTTTACCCTCACCTTCATGGAGATTGTGTTGGGAATAGACAACATCATCTTCATTTCTATTGCCTCGGGCAAGCTGCCGAAGGAGGAACAGGACAAAGCGACAAAGGTTGGTTTGATGATGGCGATGCTCATGAGAGTCGTGCTTGTATTTGGTTTGAGCTATTTCATCGCGATGAAAGATCCAATTTTCTCCATTGACATGTTCGGCATTCACGCTGGCTTTTCCTTGCAGGCGATCATCTTGATATTAGGAGGTCTGTTTTTGCTTTACAAGAGTACCAGTGAAATACACCACAAACTCGAAGGACCTACTTCGGAAGAAGAGTCCGAAAACTTATCGGGCTATAAGAAAACGACTTTGGGGCAGGTAATTTTTCAAATCGCTTTGATCAACATGGTCTTTTCATTTGATTCGATATTGACAGCTGTTGGAATGACCAATGGAATTGCCGGCGGTAACGAAAATGTAGCATTGCTTGTGATGGTTCTCGGAATCGTGATTTCCATCATCATCATGATGTTGTTTGCTGGACCCGTAGGTCGCTTTGTGAACAAGCACCCAACCATTCAAATGTTGGCGATGTCATTCTTGATTTTGATCGGCTTTATGCTGATTGCTGAGGGCGCACACTTGGCGCACTTGATAGAAGGAGCGGTACCAAAAGGTTACCTCTACTTCGCCATGTTCTTCTCATTGGGAGTAGAAATGTTGAACATGAAATTACGCAAGACTAGAAATCCAGTTGAGCTCAAGCAACGCATGCCTAAGAGCTAGCAAATGACGGAAACGAAAAGTCAGCCAGGATTTCTCAAAAAAATTTTCCTGACAAACTTTCTCGACATGCTGGGTTTCGGTATGATATTACCGGTATTCGGATTCTTGTTTGAGGAAGTAGCCATTGATGGAAAAGGAGGAATTTTCGCGACGATATACGATCCGGAAATGCTCAAGTTCCTGTATTTGTTTATGATCGGCTCCTACTCTGTTGGGACTTGGTTGGGCGCGCCCGTGATTGGTGCTTTGTCGGACAAGTATGGGCGGCGACGGATGCTTCAGTTCACCTACACCTGTAACATTCTATTCTACCTCGTCTTCGTGGCGGGCATTTACTACGTAAACTATCCCTTGGTGTATGTCGGCCGTGTATTGGCTGGCCTAACGGGTGGCTCACTGTTGGTCATTAATGCTGCCATAGCCGACGTAAGTGCACCAGAGGACAAGGCGAAGAACTTTGGAATCACGGGGATTGCTTTTGGGTTGGGCGCCATCATCGGCTCCTTCCTAGGAGGCTTTCTTTCCGATCCATCCTTCTCCCCCTACTTTAGTGAATCGCTACCGGTTTTGGTTTCCTGTGTGGTTACTTTCGCCAACATCCTGTTCATGACTTTCGTGTTTGACGAAACCTTCGAAGGAGTGCCTGAGCGAAAAGTATCGATACTGACAGGTCCGAAGAATACCTACAAAGCCTTTACGAATAAATCACTGAGAGACATATTCATCGTCATCTTTTTCATGACCCTGTCTTTTAACTTTCTGATACAGTTCTATCAATTCTATGTCCGTGACACCTTTCAATTCAGTAAAACTCAAATAGGGTTGATCTTGGCTTTTGTCGGAATTTCTACGGCAATCGCTCAGGGTTTGATTCTTCGCTGGATCTCGAACCGGCACAATCCCATGTTGGTGTTGGCTTGTGCCTTGCCCCTGTTTGCCATGTCGTATTTAATATTGCTGATACCCATTAGCACAGCTGGCTTTATGGCGGCAACCTTTTTGATGGTGGCCTTTCAAGGAATTACTTTTCCCACGTCATTATCGGTGGTCTCTAATCTAGCCGACCGCAGCATTCAAGGCGAGATCATAGGCATCAACATGTCGGTACAGTCTTTTGCGGCAGCTACGCCGATTTTGATTGGATTGGTCACAGAGATTCAATACACTTTACCGATGTGGGTGGGCGCAGCACTGACCTTTGCGGCTTGGATCTACTATATGTTGCGATTTGGCTCAGAAATGAAACTAAAGCGTTAATTTACCTGTTCATTAAGTATCGTATTTACTGCGAAAGTGGAGTTGAGTACGTTTTTGACAATGCCAGATTTTCTACTATGGAACCATTTGTATTCATTATACTAATGATCATTTCGGTGATCTACAACATTTACGATTCAGCTAAGAAAAAGAGCAAAAAGAAGCAAAAGCGAGCTCCGGGTGGTGTTTTCCCGGAGGGAAAGGGGCCTCGAGGACCGGTGCACACCGAACAAGCGCGGCCTCGTAGAACTGCAGAGAAGCCCAAATCATTGGATGAGATCTTTGCTGAAATGATGAAAGATCAGCAGGGTGGCTCCGCTGAAACAAGGCCACAGCCGCGGCCAGCAGCACCTACTCCGACTCCCAAACCACGCCCAGTTCCAGCGGCATTAAAACGTGAAAAGAAAGTTGATATGTCGGGTCGTGAGATCTTCTCTTACGACGATCAGTATAAGGAGCAAAAAGCGCGAGAATTGGCTCAAGTAGCGGCTACGGGGAAACCTGTTCGTAGTAACATTCAAGCTGCTCCTGCCTTCGAACGCACACGCAAAAAGAAAACTGCCATGACTGGTGGTTTCAAATTCAATGCGAAGGATGCGATCATTTATGACATCATCATGAATCGCAAGTACTAATTTGTTAGCTATATTTTTTTCTGTTGAAGATTATTGCTTCCGCCATTGCTAGCACAACACGCTTGCCTATCGCAGCTATCGGATATCAACCCCAAGATATCATCCCCACAGAAAAGTACCCATCTATAAAACAAATGTGAGAATAGTTAGTTGTTAGTTCGCGATGCAAAACGACATATGCAATCTCAGCAGTAGAATTCTCCAACAAATTTTTCTTTTCAAGTCGAAAAGTTTTTTCCAATAATTCCGAAGTTCCCCATTCACAATTACCAATAGTTTCAATCTGTTTAGCATAGATTACGTCTTCGATTCCTAGAGTGAATTCATGAATTCACTCTACTGCGAGCAATCTCTTCTAATCCATCAACATAGCTGTTACTGATCCATCGTAGTAAAAACGAGATGCAAAAAATTCGTCTTCAAATTACCGATTGTCGATTGTTTTACCCTCTTCTGCGTTCGAGTAGCATCATCATCATTAATCCTAAAATGATTCGCTGTTCATCATCGATATCCAAGTCGTTAAGCTTCTCTAATTTAAATCTTCGTCCCCAGAAAGATGGCTGTTTGCTGAGCCGCGCATATATTGTGTCGTTGGCTTCCAAATCTGTAACGACATATTTGGGATTGAAAAAATAGCCCGTAAAAGCTCCCACTAAAGGAATTTCTCCAAGCAAACCATCCATGACTTTCGCCATTGGATTTTCTTCTCTAATGTGAAACTGGAGTTTTTCGTTTTGATCAATTAGCTCATATTCTGATTTCCATAGTGACTTCCAGCCCTTTCTAACAATTTTTCCAATCGGTTGCCCATCGGCATGCATAATATTGTACGCAGCAGAAAAGTCCAGCCAACGATCAGCTTTGATGTTGTAGATCATTTTAGACTTTGATTTATCATTGTAAATCATGATGTCTTCTTTCAACTTGAACATCTTTTGCTTCACATATGCGATGGTATTACCCGATGCATCAGTGGCCACAAAGTCATTCGAAAAAGTCGAAATTCTAAATTCAAAATCAATTGGAAAATTCAATCCACTCATTATTAAAGGTCTTTATTTTTATGTCCTGTCTCTCAAGCCCTGCTAAAATCGCAACGATACGCTATACTTCAACGGGTCTTCATCATACGAATCGTAAAGAAACCTAAGATCAAGATAATTACTCCCATTATGGCATATAGCCAATTTACATTCGTAAAAAATGCTTTACTACTTTCTTCATTCACTTGATGCGTGCGCAACGGCCCTAAGTTAAGCAAAATGTTACTCTCTGGAATTTTATCTGCAAAACGAGCGATGTCATACTTCGGCTTACGAGCATTGGGATTGCCGTAGTAGAGATGATACGTTGAGGGATCATCAAAGCGGGCCACAAGATTATGGATGGGACCACGCACTTTGAAACCTTCAATATTGAGTGGCTTGTTGTCTTCATTGTCAATGCGAATCTTCAGCTCATCTGACCAAACTTCACGAATAGGAAAAATCGACTTCTCTATTGAATTAAGTGATGAAGTTCCCAAAAAATCGTAGCGTGAGGACCAGCCCAATTCCGATTCAACCGAATCCTTCTTATACCAAGTCTGCATCTTTCGATAAAAATCGTACTCTTCATCCACCTCAATTTCAAATTGAGTAATGGGCACAGGCTGAGGAAAAACCAGCAGTACTTTCGTTTGTTTCTTCTCAGGCAGCTCTTCCACCTCAAAAGTAAAATCACTGTATTCTCTAAAAATTCCAGGCTCAAAATCAATATTGAATATCGTAGCGCTTCTTAATTCAGGCTTATCCTTACCCTTCACCAAAACGCGATAGTATGGATAATTGGATTTATCAAACTCCAGCTTCGAATAGGAATAATCCATTCGTTCATTCTCTATGGAAATAATTTGATAATCCTGCAAAATAGTAAACCACTCTTTTTGATTGTGGCTCCCCTCCAGCTGAACTTTCCAATCAAAATTGTTTTGCTGGAATTTTAGATCAATTTCATTGATCGTCTTCTTTTCAGGCAAAGCAAAGGTGAAATAATGTCCTTTCCCATCGAAGGACTTATTGAGCAACTCAAAATCAACCTTCTGTTTTTTCCACTCATCATCCTTTTGCGTCAGCATGTACGGAGCCTCTGAAATTTGACCGTCCGCAGACCTAGCAAAAATTCGCACATCCGAAAAATCGCTGCGAAGATGGGCGTAAACATCCAAAGGCAATTCAATCCGATGCCAATCGTCTTTCACATCAAGACACTCTCTAGAAAATTGATAGTTTTCCACTTGTCCAAACAAAGTCAAATAGGATATCAAAAACAGAAAAAATACATTAATCTTCTTCATCAAAAATTTGATCTTTGTACTTATTGTATAAAAATGAAATCACCAAAAGCAGTAGGCCTAATGATACGAATACGATGGTTTTCGAAATGGTATCCAAGTGAATAATGTCGTAAAAGAATAATTTAACTAGGGTAAGTGCAAACAACACCATGGCTCCAATTCGCAAATGTTTTTTTCCTTTCCAAATTCCCACCACAATTAAAAACAAAGCATAGACACCCCACAAGATGCTTAAACCTAATTTAAAGGATTGATTCGATCTTCCAATTTCCATCCAATTAATCAACTCGGTACTAGCAAGCACTAAAAGTGAGCCATAAAGAATGGCATCCAAACACTGAACACTTACCTTTTTGGTCATTAGACCTTGAGCAAAGCCACGCTCACGATAACTATAAATAACGTAAAGTACCAGAGCCACGAAGGCATAACACACATAACGGACCAGCAAATTAGCAATTCCTCGATGAAAGAATTCTCCATTTACATTGTCCAAATAATTCATGCGCAGGCGCTCAAGAACAAATAGTCCGTCTAGAAAAAAGAAACCAAGCACTGCTAAAATCAAACCTACATTGATGATACCCAAAAGATTTGACTTAATTTTTTGCATGTTCACAAAGGCGAGAACAGAGAGAAAGAACATGGAAAAACAAAAGCCAGCGAGTTCACCAAAATGCCTATAATCGTGATTGTACAACATTCTATCCCTTCCGTTTTCCAAGGTAGTCAACACCTGTGAAGAACTGTAGAGATTCCCCCAATACCAAGCAATTTCTTGTGCGAACGCTTGGTATAATGTAATCAGAAAGAAAGCAGGCAAAGCATAAAACATCGCTTTCCGGAGGGGTGAATTTTCAGAGATAGAGCCTTTGTGATTGATTTGCCAATAAGTCATTGCTCCAAAAGCCAATGCGCTAAATAATGCACTCAAAAAACGACCATTGATAAATGCCCATTTATCGGTCAAATCAAAAGAAGCAGTACCAAGACCCGATAAAAATGCCCAACTCTGATAGATGCATCCAAAGGCCAAGACGACAAGCACATACGACATCCATTCGTAAATACGCACGTTTTGTACTCGTCCGATCCAAAAAAGCAATGCAGCTTCACCAGCCCACAACAAGCTCACCCAATCGCCGTCCAATTGCACAGGAACAGCAATGGTAATGAATACGAGTACCAGTCCAGAAACCAGAAAAAAGAGGTTGCGATCGGCCAGCTTCTTTTGATAAACAACAGCGCTGACGATAAAATGAATGATTGCGTTAGCTAGGGTAAACAATCCCAGCAATTCTGACTGTTGCATCTCGGCTAGAGTAAAGTATCCAAAACCATAGAAGACAAATGAATTGGCTAGCAATAAAACCAAGTCTAAGATTTGGAATTTTTCATTGTTGCGCAGCTTGTAACCTAGGAACGTTCCATAAAATATGGCAAAGAACAGGAACAAAAAGAGCATGCCAAATTGAAGGTTGAAAGTAGGATCGAATTCGGTAAAATACCAATAACCATAGATGATCCATGTAGAGACGAAAGCGGAGAAAAATAAGGCTTTCCAATACTTCCGAATGGCGACAATTAGAATGCCGAAATTGATCATGGCCATGTAAGTGAACATGATATCCACTCGACCCGAACCTGAACTCAGAAGAAACGGAATGGCATACGCCCCCACCAAGCCGATGTGCGCGATGACCTGTTTATCGTAGTTTAGCGCTGCGAAGACCGTAAAGACGGTAAAAACAGCCATGGTCCCGAAAGCCAACAGTTGCGGTATGAGGCCATAAAAATCGTAAGCGGTGTAAGTGACAAAATACATGATGGCCATGGCTCCACTGACCAAAACGGCACTGTACGATTCGTAATCAGCCTTCAATTTGATGCCCACAGCCAGTAAGCCGAGCCCAAAGAGGTAACCCAAAATAACGCGCCCCAAATGACCAATGAGATCGTGATCGATGGAGTATTTCACCCCAATTCCCACTCCGATAACAGTGATCAAAATACCGATCTTGCTGATCAAGTTTTCTCCCACGAACTTCTCCATGTCCCATTTCGGTGCATCCGGAGCTGAATCACCTTGAGCTTGCCACTCTGGGGCACTTGATTCCGCATCAGTAGCTCCACTGGTTTCACTGCTTGAAACACTTTCCGCACTATTTCTTGCTTCGACTGTCTTTTGGGCTTCTTCCTGACTTGTAAAAGGAGATGGCTTTTCGCCGAGCGATGTTTCCGCTTCGGGATTATTTTCGAATTCTGCCTTTGAAGAGCCTTTCAGTAAGATCAGTTCCGCTCGCAGTTGTTTCACTTCATTGACAAAGCCTCGGTGCTTCATAATTAGTAACTCCAAGCGCTCTTCTAAGCGATCGATCCGTTCTTTTTTTCCGCTCATACGTTGATTTACAAGACTCTATAACTCAAGTAGGCGGCCACACAAACTTCTTCGCTATCAAACGCCAACCCCAGTCATTAGAATCCTCGCTTTGAAGGTAGTACTCAAAAATTGCATTGCCAACAGGATAGCTTGAAGTCTGTGTTAATGTTTGCCATTTCTCAGCACCATTTTCCGGCGGTCATGGGGACACCTAATCGAAACGGTTGAGGCAGAGATAATCGCGTGAGTTAGCTCACCGCTCTGGCGGTCATTGGATAGCAAACGAAACGGCTTAGGCAGATATAATCGCGTGAGTTAGCTCACCGCTCTGACGGTCATGGGACAGAGAAAATCATTGCCAACTACCCCTGAACATCAGCACTACAGTCTAGATAGTTCTTTCAATCTATCCAAACGCTGGGGTTCGGAAGAGGCAATAAATTTGTGTTGGCTCAGCAGCTCGTGGGCGTTTGCGAAAAAAGGGGCCGCTTCGGTCGGTCGGTTCATTTTGTGCAGGCACTCCCCTATTTCTTCGTAAACGAAGCCGGATGGATCGTTTGGATTCATTGCCGCCAATAGAGATTGTTGCATTTTGAGTGCTTCATCTAGTTTGTTTAGTGAGCGAAGACACCGTGCCACGGACCATTTGGCAATGGAAATAGCTTTGTTTGCACCCTGCATCTTGCTCGACTTGAGTCGCAACACTAACGCATAACGAAACTGAATCAATGCTTGGTCGAAGTCACCGCTTTCGTGATAATACCAGGCAATGTTGTTTGCCAATGAAGCCTTCCAAGTTTGGGTTCTTTCGTTCGAGCTTTTACGGGCAATTTTTAGCGCTCGAAGATTCCATTTATGATTTTCTGGGCTAGGCTCGGAAATACCCAACATGTGCGCCGCATCGACTTTGTAAAAATCATCTCCTGTATCGGTGGATGAGGTGAAGGCCTGCTTAAAATAGCGAGAGGCAGTTTTTGGATCTCCTGCAGAATTAAAAAGTCTTCCACGTTCCAAGCAAAAACGAACGGTACATAATTGTGATTGACTTTGGGGTTGCTTGTCCAGTTCATCTAAGAGTTGATGACCTTCTTCAAATTTTCCTTGCAAGCCCAATGCTCGAACCAATTGAACTTTTATCTGAAACAGAATATTTGTTGGTGAATCAGATTTAGCTAGTAAAAGTTTACGGAACTTTTCCTCACTTACTTCTGGTTTATGATAATTCCACAAAGCATCTATTTCCGAGGATGTCATTTCTAATAAATTATTGATTACTTCTTCGGAAGGGCCTCCATTTGCTTCAAAACAGCCTCAGCTTCCGCCGTTTTCTCGTCACTTAATGTACGATTAATTTTTGACAAATCGAATGCTTCTTGTTGCAATTTTTTATACTTCTCTTGCAATTTTTGCATCTCCGTTTTCTTCTTAAAAAATCCAAACATCTTAATTAATAATTTATACGTTGAATAATAATTTACTTCGAACTAATTGACAATTAGTTATGCCTTTATTCCTGACATTCCACCATCTACTTTAAATATCTGGCCAGTAATCCAGGAAGCTTTTTCAGACAGAAGAAAGGCAGCCATTTCGGCCAAGTCTTCTGGTTGTCCAATTCGATTTAAAGGGTGTCGATTGTTGTTGGCTTCTACTTTCTCATCTGATGACAGCAACTTCGCTGCAAGGGGTGTTTGCGTGAGTGAAGGTGCGATGGCGTTCACCCGAATGATTGGCGACCACTCAGCGGCCAAAGAGCGAGTCAGACCTTCAATGGCTCCTTTCGAAGCCGCAACTTGGGCGTGAAAGGGAAAGCCCGTTTGCACAGCAACCGTTGAGAAAAGGACCACCGAGGGAGCATTCCCTTTCTTCAGACTGGGAAGAGCGGCTTGTAAAACACGCACTGCCCCTACCAATTGTAGATTGAAATCCGAGAGAAAATCCTCGGGCTTAATTCGATGAAAAGGCTTTAAGTTGATACTGCCCGGACAATACACCAAACCGTCTAGGCGCTCCGGTAGAAATTCTAATGACAGATCCTCACTTGTAACATCTAGCTGGTGAAAATTGGGTTCATCTCCTGCTGTTTCTGAATCCTTATAAGTGCCCAAAAGCTGAGCCACCTCACCGTCATCTTGCAATTGCTTAACCAATGCAGCGCCAATTCCAGAAGATCCTCCAACAACCAAGTAGTTTCTCATAGAAGAATAACATGGCTTAGCCGAATAAGTTCTGTTATTCGAGAATGAGTTTTGACCTAGGTCAAGCGGGGCATTTCTGACCAGTCCCTGACGGTAATCTGGCTATCAATGATTGTCTAGCTGGAACTCACAGCCATTCCATGATTTTCAGTGGCGCTTCTATTCTCAAATGCTATCTCTTGTTACAAGCATCGGCAAAGAAAAAGGAAAGAATGACCGCTTTGGAGTCGGTCCAAGAAATGAACTAGTCGAT
>Ga0114956_1003507_pt1 | contig 12131 bp, 13 predicted proteins | sample MaitaG_FD_87304 | JGI IMG/M metagenome (GOLD analysis project Ga0114956, IMG submission 87304) | Marine algal microbial communities from Maine, USA - Maine_Asex2 metaG | ecosystem: Host-associated > Algae > Red algae > Unclassified | place: Maine, USA | collected 2015-01-05 | reverse complement strand
TTTGTGTGTTTTCGATGTTCGCGGCGGCGTGCGGAAGCGACGCAGCTGACGTCGTCGAAGCGGTAGAAGACGCCGCGAGCTCAACGGCTGACGAAGCCGAAGAAGCCATGGAAGAAGAAGCCATGGAAGAAGAAGCCATGGATGAAGAAGACCACAGCGACGACGAAGACGCGATGGACGACGAAGAAGCCATGGAAGAAGACGCCATGGACGACGAAGAAGCCGGCTCCGCGGCTGTCGCCGTCGATAGTTGTGCCGCGAACACACCCGAAGGCACCCCTGGTATCGACGCTGCAGGAGGCACGATCAAGATCGGCACCTCGCAGCCATTCACCGGCCGGGCCGCAGTAGCAGGCGAGGGCTTGCTCGGCGGCATCATCATGGCAGTCGACGAGGTCAACGCCAATGGTGGCATCGACGGCTGCATGTTCGAACTCGTATGGGAAGACGACCGGTTCGAGATCGAGCAGATGGTGACCAATGTTCGCAAGATGATCGAGGAAGACGGCGTGTGGGCCATGGTCGGCACCGCAGGCTCGCAGGCGATTCCGTCGACCTATCCGGCCATCGAAGGCGCTGGCACCCCACTGTGGGGCCCCGTGTCACCTGCTGACCAAGACATCCAGCAGGTCTACCTGACCAACTCGACTCGCACCGAACAAGGTCGTATCTGCATCGACTACTTCGCCGAACAGGGCGTGACAACGGTTGCGGCCATCGGTCAAGACAACGAGCTCGGTGAAGAAGCGTTTGCCGCAATCGAGCTGCAGGCACCGGTGCACGGCATGGAGATCGTCGCCCAAGAAGAGGTCGAGGTGCTCTCAGACCTCGTTGCACCAGCGGTGCTGGCAGTGATCGAGTCCGAGGCTGGCGGCGTGTTGACTGCACTCGACGGCACGCAGAACGCATTGGTCATGGACCAGTTCTTCGAGGCTGGATTCAGCCCGCTCATGTGCTCAGACCAAGGTTCAGCCGGTGCCGGTGGCGCCACCGCCGTTGGCCTGGCTAACCCCGAAGCTGCCGACGGCTACCTCGGCGCACTGCAAGGCTCGCTGACCGACAGCACCGACCCGTTCGTTATCAACTGGGCCGAGCAGTGGGAAGCCTACGACGGACCAGGCGCCGAAACGGCAGCCTCGAACTTCAGCCTTCAGACGTACTCGATTACCCAGTCGTTCTTCGCTCTGATCGACCGCCTCGACGGCGACTACAGCTACGACAACTTCCATGCGGTCTCTGAGAGCCTCGTGTCTGATCCAATCAACATTCCATCGATGCCTACCATCGCCTGCGGTCCGCTGCCCGGCGGTCACAGCTGTGCGGCTGGCGCCGGTGTGTCGGTCTATAACGCGTTTGATGATCCCGATGGTGACGGCGTCGGCACCTGGGTTCAGGTTCGCGACTTCATGGTTGCTGCCGAATAGTTCCCTCCAGTGTTTGGTCTGGCCTCACACGGGGCCAGACCGAATACCTCTATTCGTTGACAAGCAGGCGTCGCCTGCTGGGGATTGGAATCCATGGCGCAGTTACTGCAACAGATCGTCGCAGGGCTCGAAGCAGGCTCGTACTACAGCTTGATCGGCTTGGCGATCGTTGTGATCATGAAGTCGACCGACGTGCCGAACTTCGCGATGGCCGAGATGGGCTTGGTCGCGGCGTACGTCGCGTGGTGGCTCTCTGACGATGCAGAGATCGGCCTGCCGTTCTGGCTTGCGATCATCATCGGGCTGGTGTTCGCGGCCGCGTTTGGCGCGGCGACACAGTTCTTGCTGGTTCGACCGCTCACCGGGCTATCCAATCAACCGCTCGCGATCTTTGCATCGTTGACGTTCGGATTTGTCATGATCAGCCAGATTCGAGAACGCGGCCTGCCGGGAATCATCGATTGGATTCCGGGGCTGGGCGGTGGCTATCCGCTGCCAGTAGCGATCTTGCTGGCGCTGGCGCTCGTGCCAATCACGTACTTTGTGTTGCGCAAGTGGGTCAAGAAGCTCGACGTCATCGACCACTTCCCACTGTTGTTGCTGACGATCGGACTCAACTTTGCGCTCGCCAGCATCATCGAGAATCTGTGGTCATCAACGCCCCAGCGGTTCGAGTCTCCCTGGTCGGGTCAGACGTTCAACATCGGCGAGACCCGTATTGGCTGGGATCAAATGATCTCGATCAGTGTGGGCGCTGCCATTGCATTCCTACTGGCAGGGTTCTTCCGCTCAAAGTGGGGCGTCCGCATGCGGGCCATCGCCGAAGACGGTTCGACCGCTCGCATGCTCGGCATCAACGCTGGCGCGGTATCGCTCATCGCCTGGGCGATCGGCACCACCGTTGCAGGCGCGGCCATGATCTTGAACACCAGCTCAACGGTGCTCGAGCTGGGCAGTGCCGAGGGCTTGATTCTCAAGGGTTTCATCGCCGCCGTACTCGGTGGCTTCGTCTCACTGCCGGGAACATTCGTCGGTGGTCTGCTCGTCGGCGTCGCAGAAGCGGTGGTCGGCGGCCAGATCAGCACCAGCCTGCAACCGACCATGGCATTACTCATCGTGGTGGCGGTGCTGCTCGTGTCACCTGACGGCTTGAGCCGCGAAGCCAAGCTGCGAGAGGTGTGACGTGGCCGTGACTGAAACAAGCGCGTCCGGGCACCCGCTCTACCCACCAAAACCGGCCGGCTGGCGAAGCCATAAGACACTGATTAGCTCGGTAGCGATCTTTGCAGTGCTAGCGATCTTGCCGTGGTTCCCCGTGTTGGCATTCACCGGCACCTTCGACACGGGCAACGACTTTGGCGCTGGCAATATGGCGTTCGTCTTCGCATATGCCGCGGCTGCGGTCGGCTTCAATCTGCTGGTCGGCTATTCGGGCACACTCGGCCTGGCTCACGCCGGCCTGTTCGCGCTCGGCGCCTACGGCACCGCGATCTTGTCGGCACCACCTGAATGCCTCGACTTCGACACCTGTGAGCCGGTTGTGCGCGCGGCGTCGGCGGGCTATGGCTGGCCGTTCTTCTTGGCGCTGCCGGTGGTCTGCATCGCCGCCGCCATCATCGGCATCGTCGTGGGCTTCCCGGCAGCTCGACTCAAAGGCTTCTTTCTCGCCATCGCAACCCTGGCGCTTGGCGAGCTGATCGTCACCATCATCCGCCTCGACGACGCCGTCTGGTCGGGGCTTAAGACCAACGGTGGCACCGGTAAGCAGGTGCCGATCTTCCAGTTCTTCGGCCTGCGGCCGGTGACCAGTGCCTACTTCATGGCGCTTGGCGCACTCGTCATCACCTTTATTGGCTACGTCATCTTGACCGAACGCCGACTTGGGCGCACGCTCAAAGCAGTGCGCGACACCGAGATCGCGACCGGGCCAATCGGCATCTCGGCCACCTACTACAAGCTCGTCGCATTCGGCCTCGCCGCATTCTCCGCTGCACTCGCTGGCGCAGCATGGGCGCAGAACAGCGCATTCGTAAACCCGTCATCGTTCAGAACCCGGCTTCTCGTGTTCTTGCTCGTGGTACTGATCGTCGGTGGCCTCGGCCGCCTCTGGGGGCCGCTGATCGGCGCAGTCTTCTTCGTCTTCTTGCGCCAAGAACTCCAAGACACCCAGAAGCTGCTGTTCTTGCTCATAGGCATCGCACTCATATTGACCGTGCTGATCTTGCCTGACGGATTCGCATCGCTGCCCGACCGCATACGAGACAGCAGATGGGCTCAAGATTTACGTCGTCGCTTCAAGTCCGTGGCGGTCAAGCCGTGAGCGGCGCTCCCCCACCGCTCGAACTCGACGACCTGCATGTCGCCTTCGGCGGCAATCGCGTGCTCGAGGGCGTCGATCTGCAGTTCGGACTCGGCTTCAACGGCCTGATCGGCCCGAACGGCGCCGGCAAGACCACCGTGTTCAACGTGTTATCTGGCTACGTCAAGCCAACGAGCGGCGCAGTACTCAAGGCCGGTGAAAGCCTGAGTGGGCTGTCGCAGACCGACCGGGTCAAGGCCGGAATCTCTCGTACCTTTCAGTCGCCCAAGCTGATCCTCGACGCCACCGTCATGGAGAACACGCTGCTGGGCCGTCACCACCTGTTCAAGTGGGGCCACCTTGCCGAGTTGTTGTTGCTGCCTCAGCAACGCAACGAAGAGACCGAAGCTCGCCGCATCTGCATGGAGATGCTCGACCGCTTCGGCCTGGCCGACGACGCCCACAAAGAGACCGGTGACCTCTCACTCGGTGCTCAGAAGATCGTCGAGGTCTGTCGAGCGCTCGTGGCTGACCCGCAGGTTGTGCTGCTCGACGAACCCGCCGCTGGCCTTGGCGCCGACGACGTCACCGTCTTGCTCGCTGGTTTGCGAGAGCTGGTCGCCGCCCGCGAGATCTGTGTGGTCATCATCGAACACGACCTCGAACTCGTGACCACAATGTGCCCTGAGATCAGTGTGTTGCACTTCGGCCGCATCATCTCGCAAGGCACCCCGGCCGAGGTGACCTCTGACCCGACTGTGATCGAGGCCTACCTGGGCGCAGGCTTCGAGCTCTCCGATGAGGCAGCAACCTGATGTTGTTCGAAGCAAAAGATGTCGTTTCCGGTTACGGGGCGCTGCAAGTGCTCAACGGCGTAAACGTCTCGGTCGAAGAGGGTGAGATCGTCTCAGTGCTCGGGGCCAACGGCGCCGGCAAAACCACATTTCTACGAACCGTCTCGGGTGTGCTGTCGACCTGGTCCGGAAGCATCACACTCGACGAAACCGTCCTTGGCAGTCTCGCCATCGAACGCCGCGCCATGCTTGGCCTTGGCCATCTTCCTGAAGGCCGCGGCATCTTTCAGAATCTGACCGTGCGCGAGAATCTCGATCTTGGTCTTGGCCTGCGCAAAGACAGTAACGACGCGATTCGTCGCGACCGTGATCGCCTGCTCGACCTGCTTCCGGCATTGGCCGAGAAGATCGGCGACGCCGCGTCGTCATTGTCAGGCGGCCAGCAACAGATGCTGGCATTGGCCCGAGCCATGATCACCCGACCCAAGATGCTGATGATCGACGAGCTGTCATTCGGGCTGGCCCCGAACCTGGTCGATGACTTGTTCGAACTGGTGACCGAGCTGCGCGACGAAGGCGGCACGACATTCTTGCTGGTCGAGCAAAACGCAGGCGTGCTTGAGATCTCCGATCGCACCTATGTGCTGCGCACCGGCAACAACGACATCGAAGGGCCGTCGGCCGAGCTTCGTGAGTCCCATGATCTTGTGCGCTCGTATCTGGGACACTGAGAGCTCACAGAACTAGCTGCGCCAGCCTGGGAGGACCACATGGGCAAACTCGAAGATGCTCTCGGAGGCGGTGAATTCCCCAATGCGATGCCTGAAGCGCCTGATTTGACCGTGCCGCAACAGATGGCGGTGGCCGCTCGGTTGTTGGCCCATGACGACTACGCACTCGATGTCGCTGGCCACATCACCGTCGTACGCCCTGACGGCGACGGGTCGATGTGGTGCACCCCCTATGGCCTTTGGTGGAGAGAGTTGACGGCTTCGGACATCATCGTGCTCGACGCCGAAGGTGCAGTCATCGAGGGCCGTTGGGATGTCACGCCAGCGGTGTTCATCCACACCGAAATTCACAAGGCCCGGCCCGACGCGCCGGTTCTGCTGCACAACCACCCCTACTACGGCTCGCTGCTGTCGACGCTGCACATCGCCCCCGAGATCATCGACCAGCAATCGTGCATGTTCGACGGCGACGTGCTGTTGTTCGACGAGTACACCGGCGGTGTCGATGACGCCGAGGGTGGCGACTATCTGGCCTCGGCCATCGGTCAAGCGAACGCAGTCATCTTGGCGAACCACGGTGTCTTGATCGCGGGCGCAACGACTGCCCAAGCTGCGTATCGAGCGATGACGTTCGAGCGCACCTGCCGGCTGAACTACGACGCCCTCACCAGTCGCCAAAAGCCGGTGCCGGTACCGCCCGAAACGCGAGAGCTGCTTAAGCGGTCGATCAACACGTTGAGCGTTGACTACTACTGGGGTGGCGCCGTGCGACATCTGCTGGCCACCGAACCCGAGGTGCTCGACTAGTGGCTGACCAGTCGGCAACTGGGCGCGTGATCGTCACCGGCGGTGCGTCGGGTATTGGTGCTGCAACCTGTGAGGTACTCGGCGCCATTGGCTACGACGTGATACCGGCTGACCTGACCACGACTGGCGACGTGCAAGCGCTCGACGTCGCTGACGAGCGCTCGTGGAAGTCCTTGTTCGATGCAGCGGGGCCGGTCGCGGGGCTCGTGAACTGTGCAGGCATTCGAACCCGCAGCATGATCGTCGACACCACCGTCGAAGAGTTCGAACAGCACCTGCGAGTCAATGTCACCGGCACCTGGCTGGGTATCCGCGAGCTGATGCGCCGCCATGTCGCAGGTTCGCAGGCCTCGATAGTCAACATCGCCTCGGTAAATGCGATCATCGCGGTGCCAGGGCAAGCCCACTACGTCGCATCCAAGGGCGGCATCGCGGCGCTCACCAAGGCTTCTGCGATCGAGGGCGCCGAGCTCGGGGTTCGAGTCAATGCCATCGCCCCCGGACCAATCCGCACGCCTATGACCGAAGAGCGCCTGGTCGATCCAGTGCAGGTCGAGTGGTTGCAAGGCCGAGTGCCGTTGGGCCGGGTCGGCGAAGCCGACGAGATCGGCCAGGTCGCCGCATTCCTGCTGTCAGATGCCGCGTCGTACGTTACGGGCACCACCATCTATGCCGACGGCGGTTGGGTAGCCAACGGTGTCTGATTCCTGTGGGCTCGTGCCACTCGACGACTTCTACCATTTCGGCATCGTGGCCGCCGACTTCGAGGCCACCTGCGCTGAACTGAGCGCCACGATGGGTCTCGAGTGGGCATCGGTGCAACATCGGGTCTTCGAGGTCCGCCAGCCCAATGGCATCGTCGGGGCCGACTTCCGTGTGACCTATTCACTAACCGGGCCGCCGCATTTCGAGGTCATCGAAGCCACGCCTGGCACCATCTGGTCAGATTCAGACGGCGGTGTACATCACCTCGGCTACTGGTCCGACGACCTCGCCGCCGACAGCGCCGCGCTGAGCGCCGCCGGCTACGAGTGGGAAGCCACCTATCACCACCAAGATGAACCCGGCCCGTTCGGGTTCACCTATCACACGCTGCCCACATCAGGAATGCGCATCGAGCTGGTCGACCGAGGTCGCAAGCCCGCATTCGACCAGTGGATGGCCGGCGGCGACTTCCCCTCAGCCCTCGACGAAGGCGGCATGGCACCCCAGGCCTAGAGCGGCGCGTGGTCGAGACAGTCTGGACTGGGGCCGCATTCGGCCTCACCAAGGACGAGATCAGCGCGTAGCGCGTCGTAGCCGCCCAGCGAAGTCTCTTGCCGATTCGTCACTGTCACCGCGTTGCCGACGGTGTCCAAGCACCCTGCGATTGGTTTGCCACGAAAGCCATGACCCTCGTCTGGCGCCAACGTCAGCTCGCGTACGGCGACCGTCGGATCACCTCCGAGCGCGTTCACCACGTGGGTCGCCCCGAACTTGCCTGCCAGTTCGAGCTTGGCGTCGTCGACGTCTACTGCCACGATCAGATACGCGCCAGTCATACGTGCGGCAGCGACAGCGTTCAGACCCACACCGCCAACGCCCCACACCGCAACGCTGCTTCCTTCGGTGAGCTCGGCAGCTCGAAGGACTGCCCCGCGCTGGTCACCACTGCGCACCCGACGATCGACGTCACGTCGGTCGGCCTGTCGGAGGCAACCGGAATCACGTATTGGTCATCGGCGATCGTGCGATCTGACCAGGTGAAGATACCCGGCGAGATTGCCTTGCTCGCGTCACCAAGTTCGACCGGTGCCACCCCGGGGCATGCGGTTCGTTAAGCGCAGATCTCGTGGCTGAAACGTAAGCACGACCCGGTCGCCTGGCGCAACATGGTTGACCAGCTCGCCGACGGCGATGACCTCGCCGGTGGGCTCATGGCCGAGCACGACATCGTGCTTGCGAGCTCGATGAATCTGATGCAGGTGGCTATGACAGATGCCGCTGGCGTACTCACGAATCAAGACCTGGTGACCGGTGGGCGCGGGCAACTGCATTTCGTGTAGCGCGCACCGGCTACTCGCTGGTCTTGTCTAGTAGAAGCCGTACTCAAACCCTGAAAGGGCCCGCCCACATGCAACTGTCACCATCGTCGACTAGCCCGAGCCAAAGCCTTCTCGCAAGCTTGAAACGAGGGCGGCCGTTGGGCGGATTGCTAGCGGCGGTCCTGCTGATTGTTGCTGGGTGCGGCGGCGACGACACTGCCGAGACGACGACCACTCTTGGGGCCTGCGGCATCGAGTCGTAACGGCTATCAGGCGGGGCTATGCAGCGGGGCCGCAGGTTTGCGGATCGCGGCAGCGATCTCATGCAGGATCAGCACGACGAAGAACTGCAGCACGCTAAAACCTGCGATCGTGGCCCCACCAGCGGTGCCATAGTGGAAGCTGACAACGAGGCCTGCAACGACCGCGAGCGAGCCCAGCGCGATCGATACCAACGTGATCATCGGCACTCGACGCACCAGCAACGTCGCCGTGGCTGGTGGCCCGACCAGCAAGCCGAAGACGAGCAGCGTGCCGATCGCCTGAAAGCTCGCCACGATGCTCAGCGCCAGCAAGGCGAGAAGCATCGTCTGTGCCAAACGCGGCCGCATGCCGAGCGTCTGAGCCTTGTCAGCGTTGAAGGTCAGCGCCAGGAACGGCCGATACAACAGCACGCTCACGACTGCAACGATGCAGGTCGCAATGAGCTGCGTGCGGATGTCGGTGCTGGTCACCCCGAGCACATCGCCGAACAACAGCGCTGTGACCTCGGTCGAGAACGATTGCGCCCCCGAGACGATCACGATGCCCAGTGACAACATGCCCACAAACAACAGCCCAATCGCCGTGTCCTCTCGAACCGTTGTGCGGTTCTCAACGACGCTCACCAAGCCGCTCATCACGATGGCGGCCAGAAAGGCGCCGATGACCGGACTAAACCCCCACAAAACTGCCAACGCAATGCCCGGAATCACCCCGTGGGCCAGCGCGTCGCCGAGGAACGCCAAGCCGCGTAGCACTACCCAGGTGCCGACCAACGACGTTGCGATCACCGCGATAAGGCTTCCGACCAGCGCTCGTTGCATAAACGTTGGTTCGAATGCCTCGAACAGAAAGTCCACTACGGGGCTGAGCCTGCCGTGAGCGCACTGGCAACGCGTCGAGCATTCGCGCGAATCATGTCGACATAGGTCGCACCGTCTGAGTCGGCGTCGCCAAGTGATTCAGAGAACAGCTCTACCACCGCGATGTCGCCGACTTCGTCGGCGAGAACCTGAGCGAGCTCATCAGATGATGAAGTGTCGGCAAAGATTGCCGCAACATTTTCGCTTTCCACGATCTCTACGAGCTCAGCGAGTTGCTGGGCATCTGCGCCGCTGGTGGTGGTACCAGCAGGAATCACCGTGCCGACAACCTCAAAGTCATAACGCTCGGCGAAGTAGCCAAAGACTTCGTGATTGGTGACGAGCACGCGCTGCTCGGCGGGTACCTCGGCAAGAATCGCCTCGACCTCGCCGTCGAGTGCCATGAGCTCGGCGATGTATGCAGCGGCATTGGCCTCAAGGGCGGCGATGTCAACGCCGTCAGCCTCGGCGAGTTGTACGACCAGGAAGTCGGTGATTGCCTCAGCGGCGCTCGCCATGCTGGCCGGGTCGGTGAAGAAGTGAGGGTCGGTGCCGTCATGGTCGTGGTCGCTGTGATCTTCGTCGTCGTGCTCGTCGTGCTCGTCGTGCTCGTCGTGCTCGTCGTGCTCGTCGTGGTCTTCGTCGTCGTGGTCGCTGTGGTCTTCGTCGTCGTGGTCGCCGTGGTCGCCGTGATCGTCGTCGCCGTGATCGTCGTGGTCTTTATCGCCGTGATCGTCGTCATCACCGAACTCGAGCGCTGCGACCCCGTCCATCGCAGCAAAGGTTGCAACGCCGTCGCTTTCGGCGGCTTCGAAGATGTCGAGAAGCCCTTCTTCGAATCCTGCACCGTTGACGATCAACACGTCTGCCGACTCAATCCGAGCGACCTGCTGAGCCGAGGCCTGAAAGTCATGAGGGTCGGTGCCGACGGGCATGATGACATCGACCGCCACCGTGTCCCCCACGAGGTTAGTAACGACATCACCCAGGATGTTTGTCGATACAACCACGCTCGCAGAACTATCGCTTGCAGAACTGTCAGACTCTGCACTATCGCTGGCAGAACTGTCAGACTCTGCATCGGAGGTCACGGCGGCTCCGTCTGTTGATCCGCCGCTACTGCAGCTTGCGACAAAGAGCGCTACGGCGACGGCCAGCAGGCCCGCACGAGCGGTGCGTATGAGTCGTTGCCGGGTTTCGAGATTGAGAATGAGTATCACTTCCGAGAATGTACGCCTCACCAACTGGGATTACAAGTCGTAATGAGAATCGATTTCATTCGGTCTACCCTGGGCCGATGCCACCCGCCATAACGATCGACGGTCTCGAGGTCAACTACGGCGATGCGGTTGCGCTCTGCGACGTCAGGTTCACGTTGCCGGTGGGCACATCGCTCGCAGTGATCGGCCCGAACGGATCGGGCAAATCGACCTTGCTCGGTGCACTCGCTGGCATCGTCGAACCATCAGCCGGCACGATGGCGGTTGCCGGTGACGTGCCGACCCTCGTGCTCCAGACGACCGAAGTCGACAAGAGCCTGCCAATCACTGTGCGCGATGCCGTGTCGATGGCCCGCTACCCGACGCTTGGGCTGTTTCGACGCTTCCGATCGGTCGACCGCGAAGCGGTGCACATCGCAATGCGCCGCATGGCGATCGAAGACCTCGCGAACCGCCAAATCCACGAGCTGTCTGGCGGTCAACGCCAGCGGGTGCTCGTGGCCCAGGGTCTGGCTCAAGACACCAACGTGCTGCTGCTCGATGAGCCAGTCACCGGCCTCGACATGACTTCATTGGCGAAGATTCTCGACGTCATCGATGAAGAGGTCGAAGCTGGACGCACCGTGGTGCTCACAACCCACAGCCTCGAAGAAGCCCGACGCTGCAACCAGGTACTCCTGCTCGACACCACTCAGATCGCCTTTGGTTCGCCTGACGAAGTGCTCATCGAACGGCACCTTCGCGAGACGTTCGGCGGGGCGTTTGTGCGAGTTGGCGACAAGTTGATCCTCGATGACCCCCACCATCATCATGCCCACTGACACCGCGCCAACGAACGAAGATGAGCTCGACACTGAGATCGCTGCATTGCTCAAAGGCGCTGATCAGCGCTACACCAGCGGCCGCCGACGCGTCGTTGCTGCGCTCCACGCCGCTGCCGGGCCAGTCACAATTACCCAGCTGCTGTCGACCGACAGCTCACTTCCGCAGTCGAGCGCATATCGCAGCCTCACGATCCTCGAGGAAGTTGGTGCGGTGACCCGCATCGTCACTGGCGACGGATTCGCTCGTTATGAACTCGCCGAGCATCTGACTGAGCACCACCATCATTTGATCTGTTCGAGCTGCGGCAACGTGACCGACTTTGCGCTCGACGCCAGCACCGAGGCGACCCTCGACAAGGCGCTCGACAAGGCGGCTCGTGCGATCGGATTCAGAGCCGAAACCCACCGCCTCGACCTCCTTGGTACGTGTGAATCGTGTAGCTAGCCCGCCCCCAGGCTGTCTGGCAGGGGTGCTCAAAATCTGTCGCCCCGCTCCGATAGGGTTCCATGGTGTCTGAGGTGCAAACCCGTGGTAAACGCGACCACGACGCCCATAGTCACGATGCTCACGACGCTCACGATGATCACCATCACGATCATCAACGGCGCCAGTTTGGGTTCGGCCCTGGGGTACTCATTCCAGCCCTCGGCATCGCGTTGCTGCTTCGCAACCGCATCGGCTGGTTCGACGGTGACGAAGTTCGCCTATGGGCCACGCTGTTCGTGTCGATTTGCGTTCAGGCGCTTCCGTTTCTCGCACTCGGCGTCGTCGTCAGCGGGCTCATCGCAGCCTTCGTTTCACCCGACCTGGTGCAGCGCATCGTGCCCAAGCGCACGCTGTTCGCTGTGCCGAGCGCTGGCCTCGCCGGACTCGCGCTACCGGG
>Ga0114956_1003501_pt1 | contig 12147 bp, 13 predicted proteins | sample MaitaG_FD_87304 | JGI IMG/M metagenome (GOLD analysis project Ga0114956, IMG submission 87304) | Marine algal microbial communities from Maine, USA - Maine_Asex2 metaG | ecosystem: Host-associated > Algae > Red algae > Unclassified | place: Maine, USA | collected 2015-01-05 | reverse complement strand
TGAGGAGCCGTTTGCTGTCCATTCGGTGTAACCTGCCCTTGCGGTGTCGTTTGCTGTGTTGAACATCCTGTTACAACATAGCCCACCATTGTCGCCAGTGCCAAAGAATTAAACTTATTCATTGATTTCCCATCCATGGTTATTGTTAAGTATTTTACAATTCCCGTTAATTAAATATCGATAATCTTCTTTTTAATATTCTTGAGTCGCTCGTCATCAGGATATTGTTCCATCATTCTAACTAATAATTCCTTAGCCTGCTTAGTTTCTCCCTGAGAAACAAGCACTTCGATCAAATGACTAGCAATCTCAGGGTCTTCAGTTTTTTGGTACGCGGACGATAACAGCACTGCTGCCTCTTTGAAATTACCTTTACGAAATTGTAACCAACCCATACTGTCAGTAATAGCGGCATCGCCAGGTAATAATTGGTGTGCCTTCTCAATGTAAGCTGACGCTTCCGATAGTCGATCAGTTTTTTCCAGCAACATAAACCCAATTGCGTTGAGTGCTAATGCGTTTTCTGAATCAAGCCTGATTATTTCAAGCAATAAACGTTCGGCCAATTCAATCTCATCCACGCTCTGCGCAACAATGGCATATTGATAATTCAGTCGAGTGTTCTCAGGGTCAATTTTGTGCGCATGCTTAAAGGCAATAAATGCCCCTTTATCATCCTTGTACTTTAGCAGCAGATCAGCTTCCAAGCGCCAGTAAAGGAAATTAGCATCCTTTGAATCACTGGATTTGCGTTGAGTCGCCAACCAATCTTTCGCAACATCAAGACTATACTGCTCTACTAGTAATTCTGAAATCCGACGTTGAGCACTGGTAAAATATTCACCCTCGCCCACCTCACCGTATTCATGCAGCGCCTCATCCATTTCATGGCGGCTTTCATGTATCTCAGCCATAAAATGATGCGCCAAACTTTCATAAGCACCTTGCTTAACCAACGTCTTGGCATGCTTTTCAGCTTCGACATACTTGCTTTCAGAAATATACAGGGCGACCAATGATTTTAATACTTCAATATTCTCTGGAGCACTGGCATAGATCGCTTCTAACTGCTTAATCGCACCTGACCTGTCATCATTGAGCATCAATAAACGGGCGTATTCCAGCCTGCTAGCATTATCTACTTGGCTAGCAGACACTACATTTTGCATGACCTGCAGAGATTCTTTTTTATTACCGGATTTATAAAGCGCCTTACTTTTTAATACTCTGGCCTCTTCTGAAAGCTCGGATGACAATTTACCTTCAAGGTTATCTACCCGGGCAATCACGTCATCAAACTTTCGCTGATCCAGCGCAATACTCGCCAACTTCAGCTGCCCGGCAGGCGTGTCATTGTACTTCTTTATGTAAATCTCAAACGCTTTAAAGGCACTTTCATGATGAGACTCCAAAGAGATGAGTGACGTCAGAAAAGATAAAGCATCATAATCACCTTCAGCGATTAATTGGTGAATTTCATTGAGCTCGCTAGCAGCACGGTCAAACTGCTTATCCCGAAGTAACAACAAAGCTAAGTATTGACGTGGTTCAACCTGATCCTTAGCGATTTTAACCCACTGCTCCGCACTGTGTACTGCCTTATCAAGGTATTCAGTCTGCGCGGCTGTTTCAGTAGCAACTCTGGCTAACGCAACGTCCTGATTACCCGCAATGACCTGCTCATAGTGCAAGGTAGCCATGGCATCATCACCTTGCAGGCGATACATTTCGGCAGCCATGGTGTGATACATATATCTATTAGGGGAAGCCTCCGACAGTGACTTATCGCCAGTTTGCGTCAGGGCTGCAGCATTAGATTCGCTGATCAGCGGAAGGTCGACATCTTTACAGCCACCGATAACAGTAATAACACTTACTGTTAAAAGAAGCGAAAGATTCCTTAAAATCATTCTCTTTTGCATTAAAGTCACTATAGATTCCGGGGGCTTGATTAGAATTTATTTCATTTCTACCTTAAACCTGTTGGCAAAACCAGTATCCGTGCATGAAGTGCTCAAAAAAGCTGCTAACTGGAACTTTCGTTTACAGCTCACTTTCAGCCTAGCAATCATTAATACTGCCCTAAATAGTTTTTATACTACTAAACCCCCATTAATGAAAGTCTGCTTGTAATCCTGATGCGCCTGCCACAGAATCTGACTTCCTGAAAATTCGTCACGAATTCTTAAATAGTATGTCAATTGTTGTTATCGGAATAAATCATAAAACCGCGCCTGTAGCTATTCGCGAGAAAGTTGCGTTTTCTGAGAAGCAACTCAATGATGCACTAACGTCTGACGACATGCTGTTCGATGAAAAACTGATCCTCTCCACCTGTAACCGTACTGAAGTCTATGCAAACATAAAGCAGGATACAACGGTTGATGCTTTAAATAAATGGTATATCGAACAGCACTCTGACAATAAGGACGACTTAGTGCCTTATATATATCAGCTTTCGGATGCTGATGCGGTACAACATACTTTCAGAGTTGCCAGCGGCCTTGATTCCTTAGTATTGGGAGAACCCCAGATATTAGGGCAACTTAAAACTGCATTAAGTACCGCCAGCACACATAAGTCGATTGGTAATAAACTAAACCGCTTGATGCAACATGCCTTTTTAACGGCAAAGAAGGTAAGGACCGACACCGATATTGGTTCAAATTCAGTTTCTGTTGCCTATACCGCAGTCAGTCTGGCTCGCCAGATTTTTGGGGATTTGAATGCCCAAACCGCGCTTTTAGTTGGTGCAGGCGAAACCATCGAATTAGTGGGACGCCATCTTCAAGGTGCAGGCATTAAGAACATTATCATCGCCAACAGAAGCTTGAAAAAAGCCGAAACATTAGGTGACAGCCTAGGTGCAAAGGTTATTGGCTTAACGGATATCAGTGAATACTTGGCCTCAGCCGACATTGTCATCTCTTCTACCGCCTCGCCTATCCCAATCATCGGTAAAGGCAGTGTTGAAAAGGCGTTGAAACAGCGTAAACACAAACCGATTTTTATGGTCGACATTGCCGTCCCCAGAGACATCGAAGCTGAAGTTGGCGAGCTGGATGATATCTACCTTTATACGGTCGACGACCTTCAGTCTGTGATTGATCACAATATTGATTCCAGAAAGCGTGCCGCTGAAGTCGCTGAAACCATGATAACTAGAGAAACAGAAGTGTTTTTGAGCTGGCTGAACGCACAGCAGCAAATGGGTCAGGTAAAACAATACCGTGCGCAAATGGCTGCAACTAAGCAAGAGGTCTTAGACAAAGCCCTGAAGCAACTCAAAAATGGTAAATCAGCAGAAGAAGCGCTACAATTTCTTGCTCATACACTCACCAATAAGTTGGGGCATCAACCAACACGGACAATGAATCACGCCGCTCACAGTGGCGACATTGAAACACTAAAGGCTGCCGAGCGTTTGCTCGGACTGAGCGGCACCACATTACCTACAGCCACACCAACAAAAGAAGATTAAACTTTGAAACCATCCATCCTGAATAAACTTGAGAGCCTTAGTGAGCGATACGCTGAAATCGCCATACTTCTTTCTGAGAATGAAGTCATTAGCGATCAAAATCAGTTTAGGCAGCTGTCAATGGAATACAGTCAGCTTGAGCCTGTTGTTAGGGAGTATGAGGGCTATTTACAAGCAAGCGAGGATAAAGCAAACGCAGTAGAAATGCTCGATGATCCTGAAATGAAAGAATTAGCTCAGGAAGAATTGCGTGACGCAAACGCAACGCTTGAAAAACTGGAAGCGACTCTCCAGGTACTGCTGTTACCGAAAGACCCAAATGATGATAGTAATATTTTCCTTGAAGTCAGAGCGGGCACTGGCGGCGATGAAGCAGCAATTTTTGCAGGTGACCTATTCCGGATGTATTCCCGCTACGCTGAAGTTCGTGGCTGGAAAGTAGAGATAATGAGTCAGAATATTGGTGAGCACGGCGGTTATAAAGAGGCGATCTTAAGAATCATCGGCAAAGGTGCTTATTCGCGCTTGAAATTCGAATCGGGTGCGCACCGTGTACAGCGCGTTCCTGAAACTGAGTCCCAGGGTCGCGTACATACGTCAGCTGCAACCGTTGCAATCATGCCAGAAATTAACGAAGTTGAAGCTCAAGAGATCAAAAGCTCTGATATTCGAGTGGATACCTTCCGTGCTTCTGGTGCGGGTGGTCAGCACGTCAATAAAACAGATTCTGCTATCCGCATCACTCATCTTCCAACCGGTACCGTTGTGGAATGTCAGGATGAGCGATCCCAGCATAAAAACCGCGCACGCGCTATGTCGTTACTGCAATCAAGAATACTAGAAGCAGAAAAGCAGGTGCAACATAATGAGCAAGCCGAAGCTCGTCGCAGCCTAGTGGGCAGTGGTGATCGTTCCGAGCGAATTCGTACTTATAATTACCCTCAAAGCCGTGTGACTGATCATCGAATCAACCTAACGCTTTACAAGCTTGATGAGGTTATTACTGGCTCGTTGGATTCTATTATCGATCCATTAATAAGTGAGCATCAGGCAGACTTATTAGCAGCTATGGCTGATCAGGGCTAAGTGATGCGTATTGATGTCGCCCTCAGGGCAGGCACAGATCAATTACGCGAGACTTCCTCTTCAGCACGATTGGATGCAGAAATCTTATTAGCGCATTGCTTAAAAAAAAATCGTAACTATCTCTACACTTGGCCAGAGAAACAGCTTACCCCAAGACAAAGCGAAACGTTTGAAGCTACGCTTCTCCAACGAGCGGAGCTTTACCCAATTGCTTACATTACTGGATATCAAGAGTTTTGGTCACTCAAGCTTAATGTTACGCCTGATGTATTAATTCCAAGAGCAGATACTGAGCTACTGGTTGAGACGGCATTAGAGAAAATACAGCACCAAGCGCATCCTACGATTCTGGACCTTGGCACGGGTTCAGGCGCGATTGCATTCGCCTTGGCGACTGAACGGCCAGACAGTAAAATTATTGCAACAGACTCATCTTCAGCGGCCCTCATAATTGCTGAAGAAAATAGAAAAGCGTTAGGTATTGAGAATATTCAATTCATAAAATCAGACTGGTTTTCCGATGTTCCTGTGAAGCAGTTTGATTTAGTGGTCAGTAATCCTCCGTATATTGATCCAGATGATACCCACCTGAAACGAGAGATTCGCCATGAACCCTTACAAGCATTAATCTCAGAAAACAATGGCTTAGCTGATTTAGAACAGATTATTAAAAACGCACCTCAATTTCTTAAAGAGCAATCCTGGCTAATAGTCGAACATGGTTATGATCAAGGAAAAATCGTTAGCGCCTTACTAAATGAAGCAGCTTATGAGGATGTAAGCTGCCTCAGCGATTTCAGCGGCAATGATCGGATTAACCTTGGATTAAAACCAAATCAGCCTAACCCCAACACTCCTTAATTGTGGCTGCTGAAGTGTAATCGGAATCTGTCGCGCTTTTCGCACCTTTCCAACCCGTATTGGTAAGGACAAAACCTTTCGCACACTTTTTATCATTGTCCTGCCCCTTACCAGCAACGGGCAGCGCGACAACGTTATAGGCAGTACAAGGTTTTAAGTTAGTTCCATCACAGGTTGTTGGTCTGCCTAAGGTAGTTATACTATATAAACCGCTTTCAGTCGTCTGCGACGCACCGGGAAAACCCAAACCAACCGTTCCGTTTAATGCTTTGGCATAGCTTAGGTTCTGAACGTAATAGCTTTCCTGAAGCTGAGCGATTCGTAATAGCTCGGTCTTTGCCTCTGTCCGCTTACTTTTTGTTACGTAGCTCATATAAGAAGGAACCGCTATCGAGCTAAGAATTCCTATAATAGCGACTGTAATCATCAATTCAATTAGGGTAAAACCTTGTTGTCTATATTTATTATTCATTTTTATTCTCGTTATTTTCATTGTCCCAAATAAACAGGATAAAGCACTCAAAAGCTGACAGCTCACCTGAAAACATTTCGGGTTAGCTAATTAGTTCATATATACATTTGTACTGCTAGGAATAGGTTTTGCAACGCCAAGAACATGTTCAGTTTTAGCGCCCGTCCCTTGCAATCTAGACTCAACCTCAATCTCATAAATATGACATTTGGCTGATGATGAGTTCGCGATATTTGTTGATGGGCAAGCGCCAGAATCCAAATACATGATTGTGCCTTTGGACTTTATATTGCCACCGCTGACTCGCTCATTGGGCAAGTCCGCCTGAGGAACTGTATATTTATTACCTGCACCAAGCTTGGCTGTTTCAAAAATATCCTTAACGTTGCTTAACCTACCCAAGGCAGATTCAGCACCCTGAAATACCATCATAGAGGCCATACTGTTACCAGCAATTCTGGTACCCATATTGGCTTTTTTCATTGAGCTTATGCCAAGAAGCGTTAGCACCAAAAGTATGGCTAAAGCCCAAAGAAGCACCACCCCTTGTTGTTTTTTTATAGCGGTCTGTTTCATCTAAGACTCCTATGACGTCGCATTACGTAAGCGTATGGTTGTCGTAAAGACTGAACGCAGATATTTATCGTCTGTTGAAATAATGACACCATCAAGCAGCTGATAACTACGTGACGATTTTTTGACCGCAACAGGACGAAGTGATCGAACTAAGACCGCCACATTGACGCTGACAATACTTCCCCAGTTGACCACGTCATTAGAATTAACGAAGCGATCTGCAATTCCATCGCCATCAGCATCCTCGCCGTAATTTATCTGCAAGTTTTCAACACCCTCAGCAATCTCATCTTCAGTAGCACCTAATGAGCCTGCACAGGTAAGTACCGGCATGTCATCAGCACGCACATCCACTTTGAAATAACTATATAGCCTTGAAGCAGCAAGCGGCGGCGCGTCGCTGGCATCAGATAAACGACAGTCATTCGGGATGGGTAAACCGGTGCAATCAGTGGTTAATCGGTCATCTCCAAGATAAACAACGCCAATGGTGTCGCCGCGAGTCGTATTATCGTTTTGAGTGGTACCGAACAGGCCTGTATTAGCCACACTGTCAGCGCCACGAGAGCATCTTGAGTTCGATACTGCTCCCAGAATAAACATATCTTGACCAAGAGATCCTCGCGTCGCTTTATATCCAGCATGCTGAATAACCTGAGTCAGCTGCTCCAGAACAGCACGACCGTTAGCTTGCAGCAAGGACAGTTCATTCGTCGTCATACTGGATCGTTTGTTGCCAACATAGACCGATGAGATACCAACTGTAATAAACAGGCCAATAATCATGGTGACTAACAATTCAATTAGTGAAAGGCCTTTTTGTTTGCCCGGATTGAATAATCTGATCATTTGCCTATCCTCGTATTGAGTGTGAGTTGGCGAGCCACAGTATCACTGCCTGAGGACTCTTTTCCGAGCACCTGCTCACTCCACGAGATATCAATAGTGACACCTGTTGTACAATCTACCGGGCAAGCGATTACCAACTTAGCATTGCTCAAATCTCGTTTGATACCACCCGATGAGGTGTCCTTACTGCCGCAGAACGCCTGATAAATGTCATATTTGGCAATTTGTTTAGAGTCACAGCTTGAAGTTGCCGCTGTACAGTTAGCAGCAGACGCTGCGGCACAGTTTAATGCTGAGGTGTCGACCACATAAGCGTTGGCAAATACACCAGGAGGGTTGCCTCGCATACGCTCTAACAAGGCCTGAGTATGATGAGCAGCTTGGTTTTTTGAGAAAGATTGCTGATTACCTTTTAAGCCAACCAGCTGCATTCCAGCGAGCCCGACTAAGCCGATGGCGACAACCAGAAAAGCAACCAAAACTTCGATAAGGCTAAAGCCTCGCTGCGAATGTTGTTTGGACATGATCTAATGCAGCCTCTTTTTTATATTATTTGGCGCGATTGTCGAGATTATATAGTGATATATACACTCGATGATTATTTTTATTTGGAAATATTGTACCGAACTTGGGCGATTAAAAGGAAGTACCTCTTATCTGAGGATATTTTTTTGACCTGTTTTAGAGTGAACTATTAGATTGACCTCAAGCTAAAAAAACTCAGGATGAGTTTAAATTGAATCAAAGAATTGCAGAGGCTTACCCGCCGCCTCTATCGTTTTAAATTCTCCGTCAGACCAGACGATCTGACCGTTAACAATTGTTGTTACTACGGATGAACGGAATTCATTTCCATTGAAAATAGTCCAGCCAGCATTAGAAACAACGTCTTCATCACGGGCAATGAAGCTTCCCTCCAGATCAATGAGTGCCAAATCAGCCCAATATCCTTCGCGAATATAGCCCCTATCTTTAATAGCAAAGCGATCTGCAACCGCATGACTGGTTTTTTGAGCGATAAGCTCCAGACTTAGTATCTGATCTTGGAAATGCTCCAGAATTGACGGGAACGTGTACTGAGCCAGTGGCAGACCGGATGGCATGTCAAAGTACTCTCCCTGCTTATCCATCAATGACAAAGGAATATGCCCGCTGGAAATATTATCGATATTATTATCCAATAACCCCTGAATTAGTGCAGCCCGATCAATATCCGTTTTAATCGAAGGCTCACACTTTAACAAACCTCCCCTATCAGCATAATCAGCATCAGAGAACGTTAGATAGAGACTACAGACATCCGCCGATATCCTGGATGATTTTTTACGAACGTTTGCAAGTAACTCTATTTCTTTTGCACTCGAAACGTGTAGCAAATGTGCTGATGCATCAGCTTTAAACGCTATCTCTAATACTTCGGCTGCTGCGATATAACAAGATTCTGCGCTACGTATCGAGCCGTGAAGGTGAAACGGAATGGCATCACCATAAATTTGCCGGTAGCTTTCTTCACTTTCTAAAATTGATGGTGCATCTTCAGCATGCAATGCTACAAGTATTGGAGATTCATTAAAAATACGCTCAAGAATTGCTGGATCGTCGATTCTTAAACCATCATGAATCGATGCCATATCAACGTATAAACCACAGCAGCTGGACGGATCAATCAATGCTATATCATCCAGAGTATCGCTAGTGGCTGGATGATATAGTGAGAGGTTATTTTGCAATTGCAGGCTCGCCACCTCAATCTTATTTGCGGGAGCCAGCGAACCTGAACTGTAATTGGGCAACAATAAGCTACTGGTAATGCCACCGGCAATGGCGGCTTTGGATTCTTGAGTAAGGCTTGAGGGGAAATCGGTAGACGTTGTAAGCTTGAATTGAGTGTCAATAATTCCCGGCATTAGATGCTTACCGGATCCATCGATAAATTGCTGGGAAGAAAGGTGGCTCAGATCAGAGCCTATTTGTTCAATTCGACCATTTCGAATGAATACATCCGCTTCCTGCATCAGGCCTTCATTAACAATCTGGACATTGCAGATTAGCAGTGTACTCATAGGTACTCACTCTATTTGCTAGTCGTAGGCACTCTTTCTAATACTTCAAATCGATAGGGGTAAGGATTCTTTTCATCAGCAGGGTGCTTCTTTGAACTAAGCTGTGTCCAGTCAATAGAAGTATAGTCTGGAAAGAAAGTATCGCCTTCGAACTTAGCCTCTATGTGGGTTAAATACAAGCGTTCAGCTAATGACAGTGCTTGCTGATAAACTTGCTGCCCACCAATGATAAAGACCTCTTGTTCGTGCTTTACGAGTTCCAACGCATCATCGAGGCTACCAACAACTTCACAACCCGCCAAGGAAAGCTCAGGAGAGCGACTGAGGACTATATTTTTTCGTCCCGGTAACGGCTTGCCAATAGAATCATAGGTTGTTCTCCCCATAATCACAGAGCACCCCATCGTCGAACGCTTGAAATTGGCTAAATCGGCAGGGAGGTGCCAAGGCATCCCCCCATTCAGACCAATAACTCTGTCATGAGACATCGCTGAGATCATCGAGACAATCATTTTACGACGCGGAGCGTTGGCCTCTTACCCGCTGGAGGCGTTGGCGGAGTATCATCAGGATCAGTGGCATTATCAACATCTGATTCAGGCAGTTTATCAAACATCATACCTTCATTATTCTCAGCGGCATAAACCGCACGAATAGCACTAATCGGCGCATAAATGTTGTAGGGCTTACCTGCAAAACGCGCGCTAAAGCCAAGGCATTCATTGTCGATGAGAAAACTTTGAACCGCTCGTGGAGCCACATTAAGAATTATCTTACCGTCCTCAATGTACTGGCGTGGGACTTCAACATCAGGCATTTCTGCATCGATCATCACGTGGGGTGTTAACTCATTATCAAGAATCCATTCGTACATGGCTCTCATCAAATAAGGTCGATTCGAGGTCATCATGGACGTATCGATTTTTCCGCTTCAGTTAATGACTCCTGGAACATCTCACGTGAGAAAACACGATCCATATAACGCATTAATGGCTTAACACCCGTAGATGGCATATCAATTCCATACTTAGGTAAACGCCAAAGCACTGGGGCGATGGTGCAATCTACCAAGGAAAATTCTGTACTTAAGAAATAAGGTTTGATGGCAAAAACATCAACGGCTGACATGACGCCTGAACGCAAGATATTGCGGGCACGATCCGCTTTTTCCGGCTCGCCACTGTCCATATCACGTAGTAAACTGTACCAATCTTTCTCTATGCGATACAAAGCCAGGCGTGAATGTGCTCGTGTAACCGGGTCAACTGGCATCAATGGGGGATGAGGAAAGCGCTCATCGAGATATTCCATTATTACCCTGGCATCGTACAGCACCAAATCACGATCGATCAGTGTTGGCGCAGTATTGTATGGATTCAGTTCTGCAAGATCCTCCGGTTTATTGTCCGGATCAATTTCGATGATATCAACGGTAATGTCTTGCTCGGCTAATACAATCCTAACGCGATGACAATCGGCACAGTCAGGTAATGTAAATAGCGTCATAACAGAACGGCGGTTAGAAACTGAACTCATTCAATTCTCCAAATCCAAATGCAAAAAGGCTGTCCGACGTTTGGACAGCCTCGCGATACTACAGTAAAACGCGATTAATGAATATCTTTCCAGAACTCTTTCTTAAGGAAATAAGATAATACTAAGAGAACCAATAAAAATAGCAGCGTCAAAATACCATAAAATGTTCGATGAAGCTGTGCTGGTTCGCCAACGTAGACCAAAAAATTAGTCAGGTCTTTCGCTACCTGATCATATTCACCGGCGCTCATCCTACCAGGCTCAGCCAGCGTTAGCGTTTTAGCACCATCATCTGCTACCACAAGCTCTTGTACACCCTGAAGTTCTTCAAGAACATGAGGCATACCAACGTTTGAAAAGTAGAGATTGTTAACACCGAATGGTCGGGTATCATCGCGATAGAAGCCCTTGAAATAACTGTACAGCCAATCACCACCGCCTCTTGAGCGCGCGATAACCGTCAAATCAGGCGGTGCAATACCAAACCAACGAATAGCATCCTTAGTTCGTATTGCATTCACCATTAATGCGCCTGGTTTATGGATATTGTCGTCATCATCTCTCGTAAAGATGAGAGGCTTAATGTCCGCCTCTTCCATACCAAGGTCTGCTGCAACGCGATTGTAACGGCTAAACCCCAATGAATGACAGCCCATGCAGTAGTTAGCATAGTATTTAGCACCACGAGCCAGGCTCACTTTATCGCTAAGATCAACATTCGCCTCCAGGTTCGGCTCTTTATCAGCAGCACTGTAAGCAGCTGGAGCAACTGCAACACTTAAGAAGGCCGCCGCGACTAGTAATTTAAATGAGTTCAATTTCATCCTGTTACCCTCGTTGGAACTTCTTTCTCTTTGTTTGCACCACCAACAAAATGTGGCAGCAACAAAGTAGTCGCTAAATACGCAATCGGCAACAATAGGAATTGCCAGAACAAACTGCTTTGATTAGCGGTAAAGCTAGCATCGTAACGTAGGAAATCCCAGAACAATACTGAAACCAGTAGAATCACAAACCACATCAAATAGTTAGCCTGCTGTGGACGACTATGAACGTAAGTAACCGCGAAGAACAGGAAGTATATCTGCGTCCCTCTGGTACCTAATTCCTTTAATGTATCCGTAACAGCCATAACGCCTAGGAAGCCCAGTACAATGAAAGTTATCGCAAACCATGAAAGGTTAATAAGGTGAGCTTTATTTCTGTAGCGTACCGATTTAATT
>Ga0114956_1003498_pt1 | contig 12149 bp, 10 predicted proteins | sample MaitaG_FD_87304 | JGI IMG/M metagenome (GOLD analysis project Ga0114956, IMG submission 87304) | Marine algal microbial communities from Maine, USA - Maine_Asex2 metaG | ecosystem: Host-associated > Algae > Red algae > Unclassified | place: Maine, USA | collected 2015-01-05 | reverse complement strand
CGCCTTTACTTTGCGCGACAGCGGGCCACGTTTGAAATAGCCCTGCATGCGGGATTCAAATACCGCGAAAATATCGATGGCTGTTGCACCGATGTCTGTGGCTGCGGAACGTTCAGCGTCTGTGTTTTGACCGCTTGATTGGCCCCGCAGCGCCGCAATCAAATCTTCGGAAATCTTGGCGTTGCTTTGCGCTGCGGCGACCAGTTCGGATAGGTTTTGCGGTGCGTCCATGTTCGTACTCCTCGGGTTCCTGTGTCCCTTAAGCTATGCGGCGCGGCACAGACACCCACAAAAAAGGGCCCCGTGCGTGGGGCCCTTTTCCAGTCGTCTAAAGATGCGCCGTTTATGATGTCGCTTTTGCGAGCGCCTGATCCAAATCAGCAATCAGGTCTGTCGCATCTTCAAGACCGATGGACACGCGCACAACACCGGGACCAGCGGACGCTGCTTCTTGTTGTTCGGCTGTCAATTGGCGGTGTGTTGTTGATGCAGGATGGATAATCAAGCTGCGTGTGTCCCCAAGATTGGCGACATGGCTGAAGATTTCCAAACTATCCACCAGCTTAACACACGCTTCATATCCGCCCTTTACCGCGAACGTGAACAGCGCGGACGCCCCACGTGGGCAAACATCTTTGACACGGTGAAAATAGGGCGAGGATTCGAGACCCGCGTAGGTGACATAGTCAACGCGCTTATCACCCTCGAGCCAGTTGGCGATTTTGGTGGCGTTTTCAACGTGACGGTCCATGCGCAAGGACAGGGTTTCGATGCCCATCAAGGTGTAGTGTGCCGCCTGCGGGTTCATCGTCATGCCCAGATCGCGCAGACCAATTGCAATGCCGTGGAATGTATAGGCGAGGGGGCCGAACGTCTCGGCGAACTTCATGCCGTGATAGGCGGGTTCAGGCTCGGACAGGCTTGGAAATTTATCAGACGCGGCCCAATCGAATTTACCGGAATCCACAACGCAGCCACCGGTGACCGTGCCATTGCCGGTCAGGTATTTGGTGGTTGAATGAACGACCAGCGTGGCACCATGTTCAATCGGGCGGCACAGGTACGGCGTGGCCGTGGTGTTGTCGATAATCAGTGGAACGCCAGCGCTGTCCGCAATATCTGCAATGGCGCGCACATCCATGATGTAACCGCCGGGGTTGGCGATGGCTTCGCCAAACACCGCGCGGGTGTTGTCATCAATCGCTGCTTTAACAGCATCCAGATCGTCCATATCAACGAACTTGGCTTCCCAGCCAAAGCGCTTGATCGTCTGGCTGAACTGCGTGACCGACCCACCATACAGCCGGGTGGACACAACGACGTTTTTACCAGGCGACATGATCGGGAACAGCGCCATCAATTGTGCTGCGTGACCGGATGAACAGCACACCGCACCCGCGCCGCCCTCAAGCGTGGCAATCCGTTCTTGCAGTACGGCGACGGTGGGGTTGGTCAGGCGCGAATAGATATATCCGACTTCTTGCAAGTTGAATAATGCGGCAGCGTGATCGGCATCGCGAAACACAAAGGCTGTAGTTTGATAAATCGGCGTGTTGCGCGCGCCTGTGGCTGGATCAGGACGGGCACCTGCGTGAATTTGCAGGGTGTCAAAGCCGTAGGATGGGGTGTCGGCGGTCATGGGCTTTCTCCTAGGGTAAATCTGGTGCGACGTTAGGGCCGATCAACGAGAACCTCAATGTGGCATGGACAGCCCAAATTAGGAGCCTCCGGCGGGGATATTTAAAAAGCAAAGACGCTAAAGGATATATTAACCAGAATCGTCGAGATTAAACGGGCGGTACAGGCGGGGACGCCGATGGCCGTAAGCGAAGACGAGTATAAGCTTGTTAGTTCCGGTGCGTCACTAACGGCGCGCCGGATTTCTTTCTTTATCCGGATTTCTTTCTTCATCAGGTCTTTGCTTTGCAAGTATCCTCGGGGGGCCGCAGGCGGGGGCAGACAGCCCCCTCAACAGGGTAGGACATGCACAGCTATAACGAGTCGCAAACGCGGATTTTCGTCAGAAAACCCGCCCCGCCCGCCGCAGGCGTGGCGCGTCAGCGCATCCAGAACCCTTCGCGTTTGATCATATTGCGGATCTGGCGTTCACGCGGTGGCATGTCATTTTGATCAAACAGCGCGCGGACTTTTTCACCGCGACCTTGGTAAATCATCCGTTTGAACGGGTCATATTGCTTAAGCCATTTTTTGATCTTGTTGGGCGCGGTCACGTTTTCCAGTGCGGCAACAACGGCATCGTCTTCACGTGCATACAAAAGGGGCAGCATCCGGTAGTGGCAGGTTAGATGACCGTCCAGACCATGTAAGGTTTCATCGGGGCGCCCGCCGCCAAAGCTGTGAATCACCAAGGGCAGAGTGACTTGATCCAGCCATGGATCTAGCGATTGCAGCACCAGTTCCTCGGGGCGGTTATCGCGTACATCTAGCGCCCAATCTTTCCAGCGCGCGCCGAATGCGGGCGCATCATGGCCCGTGATCCAGCCCGCGTTAAAATACATGTAGCGCTGCCAATATTCATCCGGCTGGCTGGTATCCAGAGTGCTTTCAAATTCCAACCCGTAGCGGTCATACAGCGATTTCCAAATCGCGCTATACCCCGGCCAATACAGTTCTTCTTCCGGCCACGTGCCTGTGCGCCGCATGGACGCGGAAGGGCGGTTAAAGTCTGTTGTCAGCGACGCAATGTCGCCCACGATCAACGTGTCCGTGTCCAAAAATAAGAAATTGCGGCCCGCTGGCATGGCGCACAAGGCTTCGATTTTGTTGCCGTAGGGATAGGTTGATCCGAAGGCCTCGTTCTCGAACGGCAAGATCACTGCGCCCAATTCGTCAAGTGCGCCTTTGATGTCACCGGGCATGGTAGGATCTTTGTCCCAAAGCGGCCCTGCTTGCGGTTCTGCGATGTAAAGCGTGCCTGTAAAATTTGGGGCATTGGCCTGCAAGGACGCGGCCAAAAGCAGCGCTTCGTATTGCAAACGCCCGCCTTGCGCGACGGCCAGAATATCAAAATCCGATGATAAAATCGGTTTCGCTGCCTTCGCGCGTCCTGTTGTTTTTTTCGCCATTGTACTTGCCTGCCTGATCATTGTCGCCACTATAGGGGTGCTGCGGGCCGCAAGGGAAGGCCCGTTGGCTAAATGGGAGGCGACAATGTTTGATTTATTTTTACCGCTGGTGATTGGTATCGGCATGGGAATTTAACCACCAAAGGATGACATAGACGAAATGGCCCCGAGCCAAACGGTGGCTGAGGTTGCTGACCTTGCCCCGATTGAGCAGGGGTCCGGCGATGATCTGGACATAACCCGTGAACCCGAACCGCAAATCCCGCTGGGCAAATACACCACCGCGGTTGAGGTTAAACCGATTTTGCAGATGACCCGAAATCAATGGGTCGGGGTGCGCGAATTTGACGGGCAGGATTACGTGTATTTCAGTCAATTGATCGCTTGGCGCTGTGGGCTGTGGGACATTCGGTATGGTATTAACGACGCACCTGCGGACAACGTTTTGCCGATGGAACCGTGCAACGAAGAATTTGCGCAGCCCAATGTGATGATGGATGTCGAGAATTATTTGCCCTACGTGATTTTTCCTCAGAACTCGGTTCAGAGCATTTATGTCGAAATTGTTTTTGACGATGGGACGACGGATTTCGCACGGTTTGAGCGCAGCGCGGTGCGAATTCCGTAAAAATGGTTTGCAAGATCGCTGTCGGGACGTTTGCCTGATCTAGGCTGACATCTGTGTCAAAGCTGGCGCGATTGGCCGACAAAGCGGACGAAAGTAATTTCGATATCAGCAAGATAATTCCCGGGCGTTCCACCAAGAAAATCACCGAACGCGCGGGTAAAATGTGCTTGATCGGCAAAGCCTGCTTGGGCTGCAATCCCCGCAAGGTCACCGCCCTTGTTCTTGAGCAATTGATTGAGGGCTTGGTTGATTTGCAGGGTCTTGCAGAACGCTTTGGGCGTCAGTCCGGTCAGCGATTTGAAATCTGATCTGAACTGGCGTTCCGCCAAGCCCAGTTCCATAAGAAGGTCGGAGATTTTGATGGCCCCATCCGCCGCTTCTATACGGTCAACTGCGGAGACAATTCCCGCTGGAATCGTATGTTTTGGCAACTGCGTCAGAACATTAAATAACAGCGTTATGCGGTCTTTTGTAGATGTGGCATCGGCGTCCAGAAGTGTGTCGAAATACGGCCCGAGCGCGGGGTTCAAAACATGCGGTGCACGTGCCTGCATCAACAATTGTACGCCAGTTATGCCCAACAGTTGAAAGTGACCGAGCGCTGTAAATTCAAGAAAGACCTGTCCGACGTCGTGCTGTATTTTGACGGCAACGTCGGCCTTTGCAATCTGTCCTGTCATATGAAGCGGCCCGTCAATGGCGCTGTCAAACAGCGTGTCCCCATTGACGTGGCCCTGCCATCCGCCACGCCATGTCCAACCAAGATAATGATATCCTGTCGCACGCACATCAATCACCATATCAACGTTCTCGCGGCAGTCAGCGACAAGGGCGCGTCGCACGTATGGCTTTAAGTTTTCGGGAACATCAATCGGGCGAAAAAGATCTGGATTGTTTTTTTCAGTCACACGCAATGTCCTTCGCCCCGTGGCAGTCATTCGTCGCCGAAATGTTCAATACAGGTGGCGAAGACCGACATAGCCTAGACATGTGTAACACATCATAGCGGGTTCAGCGATAGCGAGCCCAACTGTCGCTATGATCGCGCTAAAACAATATTCTGCCCGCATCATTTATTCAGAATGCGGCGTAGGACACGAATTGGGACGATAGATACTTGAAAAAAGTGATTATAGCCGCTGCGCTTATTCTGTTGAGCACAACCGCAGCATATGCCGACGGGCTGTGTGGCGCGCGTTTGTCAAATGACGAATTGGTTGGAAACTATACGATCGAACTGGGCCCAGGGACATTGACTGCGATAACGGAAAATGGCGGACAACGCGTGCATCCGGTGCCCTTGCGCGCAGGGACCGCGACGATTGCGCTTTATGATGGCGTGCCGGTTTTGTTTTCGGATGACATTGCAGACGGTGGGGTTCTTGAAATTGCGCTGACACTTGCGGGGGGCAGTGATGCCGACCTCGCGTTTCTGGACGATCCGGCGTTTCCCACAGCCAGCGCGGACGATTTGTCTGATGTCTTAGGATGTGACACTGCGTTTGACCTGCCGCGATTGACGGGGACCGGATCTGTGAAAGGAAACGGCGTCGTTGTCCCGAACGCATCCCAGCTTATGATTTTCAATCAAAACGATGGCGGGATTTCTGCGATTGGCGTTTATGACAGTACGTTTTCGCCGCCCGGATCAGGAGGCACTGTCGTGTTTCATGTGCGGATTGCTATTTCGAGTATTTGACCGACGACGGACAGGCATCGCGGCCTTTGATGTCATGCCGTGGATTATAAGACCAAAGGATTTTCAAATGAGAGCCATCACAGCTATTGCATTTTCGACCCTTACTTTTGGATGCATGCAAGACCCCCAAATCACAAGACTGACGACTGGCGAAATCCCGACCCCGTTTGTCATAGTCGGCGATACCAATGCCGGACTGGTCGTCGCAGGCGAGTTAAGGGCTGATGGCCTGACTGTTGTGACGCGATTGAACGGTCGGGCGGCCGGACTTACTGAATTTTGCACCGGCAATGCCGACGCTATGGCGCTTAATCCTGGGCAAGATTGGACCCCGGCCGAGCGTGACCGTTGCCGCGCAATCAGCGAAGACGGCTGGAGTTGGAGCGCGCTTTCGACTGAAAAAGGGATGGGGTTTTATGTGAATTACGTATTTGTACAAACCTTGATCGACACAGCTAACACAACATTTTAATAGGAAATTTCACATGTGGGACTTCAGTATGGGCACGTCTTTTGCCCTTATGCGTAAGACGCTTCCGTTTTTACTATTTCGGATTGTCGTCTATTTTGGCATTGCTTTGGCCTATGTGTTGGGCACGGGAACGGGCGCGGGCATTGGATATGGCATCGGCGGATTTGGCGATGACGGGTTCCAAGGATCAGCCACACTTTGGGGCGGCGGCATAGGATTTGCCATCGTTGCTGGCGTTCTTTATTTGATGCGCGAATATCTGCTTTATGTGGTTAAGGCGGGTCATATTGCAGTGATGGTCGAAATTCTGGACGGGCGTGAATTGCCTGACGGCCAAAGCCAGATCGCCTACGCAAAATCAATTGTGACGGACCGGTTTGCCCAAACATCTGTTTTATTCGGGATCGATCAATTGTCCAAAGGTGTCATTCGCGCAATCACGGGGCTGGTGCAGGGATTGTTGTCGATCCTGCCTATTCCCGGCATCAGTAATATCATGGCCGTTGTGCGTGCATATCTGCGCCTTGCGGTTGGTCTGGTTGATGAGGTCATTTTGGCCCATGCGATCCGTGTCAGGTCCGATAATCCTTATCAGTCGGCAAAAGAAGCGTTGGTTCTGTATGGTCAGAACGCCAAGCCGATGTTGATTAACGCGGCGTGGCTGACGTTATTTACATGGGTTATTTCTATTGTCGTGTTCTTTGTGATGCTGGCTCCGGCGGCGGCGGTCGTTTACTTGATCCCCGGCGCTTGGTCGGCGGGCGGCGTGGTCTTTGCACTGGTGTTTGCATGGGCTGTCAAAGTAGCACTGATCGAACCCTTCGCAATCGCGTGCCTGCTTCAAGCCTTTTTCAAGGTCACAGCGGGCCAGACCCCGAACCCTGAATGGGAAGCGAAACTTGATACCGCATCCAAAAAGTTCAAAAAACTGGGTGAGGGGGCCGCAGGTTGGGCATCAGGTGGGCGCACGGCCCCTGAAAAGCATTCCGAAACGACATAGCAACAGCGCTTGCGGCCCCTATTGTGTTGGGCCGCAAGCGATCTGCCCTAGTCGGTGATTGTTAACGGCTGGGAATACACAACCGTGCTGCCCTGTCTCAGAACATAGCGAAGTTCGTAATCTCCGGCTTGGTCGGGCACGCGGATCGAAACAGGGTTTCCGCCGCTTGTGTTGGCGTAGGTCACATAGCCGCTATCACCAACGCTTGAGATCGCGATGTAGTCATTCGGATAATCCGGACCATCCCAACCGACGAGCAGCTGTTCACCCGTTTTCGCCGTTGGTTCGGCAAGCAATTGAACCTTCAGGGCCGTTATCGAAATCGGCTCACGACGCAAGATAACACTGTCTTGGCGCAGCTGATACCGGACCTCAAAGTCACCAACTTCTGTGGGCATCTGAAGCACAAGGGGCGCTCCATCGCTTGTGTAGGTGTAGTTGATATAGGCGTCCTGGCCGACTTCCCCGACAGAAATGTAATCTCCTTCATAATCCGGTCCAGTCCATTCAATGCTGACGTATTCGCCCATCGCGGCACTGCTTGGGGTGCTAAGGGAAACGTCGATCTTCGTTGTGGTAATGGGGCGCGTTGCGATGATTTCGTCGTCTTGACGCAACTGGTAGCGCAGCTCGTAGTCACCGGGTTCGGTTGGCATTTGCAATGACACCGGATTGCCTTCGCTTGTGTAGGTGTAATTGATGTAGTTCGCATCACCCGGAATACCAACTGAGATATAATCGTTGTCGTAATCCGGTCCGGTCCATTGAACCGTCACGTGTTCACCAGCGGTGGCTGTTTCCGGTGCAGTCAGGCCAACCTGTAGATCCGTTACGGTGATGGGGCGCGTGGCAAGGATGACATCGCCTTGGCGCAGTTGATACCTGATCTCGTAGTCACCAACCTCGGTTGGCATGGTGAGGTTCAGCGGCGTGCCCTCATTGGTGTAAGTGTAGTTGATATAAGCAGCCTCACCCAGCCGTCCGACAGAAATATAATCGCTGTCGTAATCCGGCCCGATCCACGTCACCGCAAGTTCGGCACCTTTTTCAACGGTGTCTGCGGCATCAAGCGAAACCTCAACTGGCAAAACCTCGATGATTGTTGTCGCGATTACATTGGCATCCGGTTCACTGACATAGCGCAGTTCAAATGTTCCAGCCCGAGGCGGCATCGTCAGATTGAGGCTGCGACCTTCGCGCGTATACGTGTAGTTGATGTAGCCAGGCTCGTCGGGCGCTGACACGGTGATATAGTCGTTTTCCCCATCCGGTCCGTCCCATCCGACCTGAATGTCAGACCCCAAAGGGGCGGTCTCAGGTGCGATCAGTTTTGCGACCTCGACGGCCTGCGGGAATGTAATTGTCACGTCGGCATTTTCACCGATTGCCACGAATTGCTGTTCCAAAGCGGTTTCATCGCTAACGCGGTATGCGGTTGCGACGTATGATCCTTCTTGCAGGGTGACGTCCAACGGATTGCCGGTTTCATCCGCAAACACGTCTTCGCCGCTTGCCCTGATTGTCCACAAAACGGGGTCGGTGATGACAGGTCCGTCTTGTCCCTCAACTGCGGTTAGAATGACCGAAACCAATAGCGGTTCAGGTTCAGGGGCAGGGGGGGCGGCAGCGACGGATGTTAGGGCTTGGCTAAGTTGGTCGGCCGTGTCAGCGGTCAGGAATAGCCCGCCGGTTTCTTCGGCGATGCATTGCATCTGCGCTAAGGCATCAGGGTCTGATCCCACGTCAAATCCGATAACATGCGCGGTGAAATCAATACCGGAGTCTTCCAGCAACCGCGCCGCGGCACAGGGATCTGGATGACAGGTTTCGACACCATCGGACACAAGGATCACGGTTGCGCTGTCTTCGGTATATCGAAGTGCTTGCGCTGCCATGATTACCGCATCGGTCATTGGCGTTTTGCCAAGTGGCGAAATGTTGGACACTGCGGCGGCGACAGCGTCATTCGCGCCAGTGGTGGGCGCAACAATCGTTTCAATATCCGTGCAGTTGCCCCGTTCGCGGTGGCCATAGACGGTCAGGCCAATACCTTGATCGGTGGGGAAATCATCCAGTAGGGTGTTAATGACATCCTGCGCAATTGTGATCTTGGCGACGCCATCAATCTGCCCCCACATTGACCCCGACCCATCAAGGACAAGAATTGTATTCGGGGTGTCATCGGCCAACGCGGTGGTGGCAATTAAAATCGATGCGGCCCAAGCTGTAATGTAACGCATGCAAATATCCTTAAAATGTAATGTTTAAAGGTCAATTAGACCACAAATGAGGGCCGCTGCACAGGGCCAGAGCGTGCGAAGTCTGGAATACCGGACCAGAATCCCAGTCCATCTTGCTGAAGACGCGCAGAAAATTGCCAGACCGCATTTTTCAAGAAAACAAACGTGGTCTTAATGTTGGTGATCAGGCGCACGTTCGTCATTCATTGATCAGAAAAAGTTAGGGTGACATATCTCAAAGGACACACAACATCTACGAAATGTGCATCGCCCGAAGCCTGATCAATCTCGCTTGATTGATGTGAATTTGGATTCCCTGCGCAACTGGCCGTCCAGTTCTATACGTGTTTTGCGCTGGATGTCGGAGCCTTCATAGCGGGTGCTGAAGTGCACGCTGTGGACTTCTTCATCATGGCCACCAAAGCATCGGTGAAGTGCGTCAATGATCCCCACGCTGTGACATGTTTGCGGCGCGGGGGATGGGTTGTTGCGCGGTGACGGAATCGTGGCGGGAAACATATAGATACAGGGTGGTGGAAGACTGTAAGGGCCAATCACGGTCAAACGGCTGGGGTCGTTCAGAACTTTTGGACATGGCCTTGAAAGCGTCCCGCACACCCAATCCCAAAGCACCACACCATCAATGCGTTGATTTCGATCAATCATTTCTGCGCTTAGTCTGGTGTGTATCCCCGACCAAAGGTTCTTGGCGGGGTCCGACGTCGGGCTACTTGCGATAGACCAAACGATAAATTCGTCCGCGTGTGGCGGGCGGGAAAAGATGTTTGTGTTGTTTCCATCCATCGCCCCTTTTAATTCAATGACAGCGGTTTTACCGTTGTTCAGCGTTACCGAATAATCATGGCGGTTCTTGCTTCCCGCAGACAGCCAATCACGAATGAAACCTTTATCAACCATGTGGTTCAGCACGTGCGAAACAAACGCCCGCTTTGGTTTCATGGTGGCAGAATATTCACCGCGAATTTGTTCAACCGCGCCGCGAAAAAGGCCCGAGTTGTAGAATTCCTGTTCGGATAACCCATGGCTGCCAAGGTGATGGGCCTGCGTTTTTAGAACTTCTGCAAATTCAGCTACTTTTTCTTGAAGCTGCGGGTTGCTGTTACAAGGTGTAGCTTTCATGTTTTGAAGCCTTTTTGGTTGACCTTGCCAGACATGGTTCAAGAATATTATCAGCAATAAATCGTACGACGGGAACGGCAACACCGTCACCTGTTAAGTGGTATGCTTGATTATACCGTTCGGGAAGTTGGTAGGAGTCAGGCAAACCCATAAGCCGTGCTGTTTCACGCGACGACATCAGGCGGCTTCGTATCTTTTTGCCTTCAACGATCATAATAAGTTGCCGTGAAGAACCACCCGCCGGTGTCCGCAGACAGCCCGCAATGTCATCAAATCGTATTTCAGCACGTTGGACCTTGATCCCGTGTTCCCAGCGTGTGCGTTTGTAAATCGTACCGACCATTTTGGTCTTGGCATGTTTGGCCGTCTCGACCTTTGCCAGATTGATCTCTGACATCATTGACAAAAGTGCCGTGGTTTCGCGCGGTGTATGCCACGTTACACTGGCGGGATGGTCTTCGATGACATCGCATAAATCGATCTGCCGCGTAGGGGCCATTGGAAGAGTCCACCAAAGCCAGCGTGACTGCAAATGATCATCCAATAAGTCGTGGGCGCGGCACAGCGCTTTGGTATGCCAGGGCACAGAAGGGGCCGCTTGGACCATAGCCGATGGAACCCGTGTTGAATGATGAACGGCGATTACAAACAATCTGGGCCGCGATTGGGGCAGAAACGAGGAGGCATCGACAACAACCGCGCCAAATCTGTAATCAAGGTCATGGAGTGCCTGACAGATTGCCTGAAAGTCCGCACCTTTGTGGGATGTTAACGTGCCAACCACGTTCTCAAGCGTGATGATACGCGGTGGTCTACCGTCCGCAATAAGTTCTTCAATGGCACTAATAAAGGGATAGAACGTCCCGCTGCGATCACCACGCAGACCTGCGCCATCCCCCGCCAAGGACAAGTCTTGGCACGGAAACGATCCCCAAACCAAGTCAGCTTGGCCACCCATATCATCGATGCCGACGTTTCGGATGTCGTCAATAAGGATCTCATCGCTGCCCCAGTTGGCTGTGTAAGATGCGCCTTTCTTTTGATCGAAGTCATTGGCGAACAAGCACGACCAATCGGGGCCGAGACCCGCCCGTACCATGCCGCCGCCTGCAAAGAATTCGTAGAAAGTGTGCAAGTTGATCCCCTGTTTCGACGAAAGTAGCCTGACGGAATTGCAGAGGCAATATAGCGGGATTCAATACAGGTCAAAGATTATGTTGCCTGTTTGTTCTTGCGTCCATCATAGTCGACGATCAGGGCAACATGAGGCATGCGGTTTTCAGAGACTGGTTTTCCGTAATTTCATACGACGTCACCTGTGCACTCCAGACCATTTTTGTGTCCGGCGATGGCACGGCGTTCAGAATGGTGACTGTGAGGCGATCGTCACCAAGATGCGTGATTTCCCAATGGCGTTTCGGCCACTAGATCAGGATGTTGCGGGCCTGATGCGCGCCCGTGCCCGCCAATGAATCACCCGCTGCACAAATGTGCATTCACCGTTCGGGGTGGTACAGTCTGTGCAAAACGGTGCCTCGTGATGTTGAGGTGTGTATTTAGGAATGCCCGCTACCAGTTGTCAGGGCAGTCAATCGCATGTGTCGTCGGATCACCGTCCAGCGCTGCTTTGATATTTGGATTTGAAATCTTAACAAAACCCGAGTGAGGAGGCGCAATTTGCACTGCTCATGAACTATCAAGACAAAGATTTGAGGTAAGTGGTGGGCGACCCTGGAATCGAACCAGGCGTGCGTTTCCGCGAGAGAGTTACAGTCTCCTGCCACACCTTGCGGCCTGACGCCCACTGGCGGCGTGATAGCTTTGGGGCGGGGGGGCGTCAACAGTAATAATGGGGGGCGTCAACCTCAATTTGACCCTGACACT
>Ga0114956_1003497_pt1 | contig 12150 bp, 6 predicted proteins | sample MaitaG_FD_87304 | JGI IMG/M metagenome (GOLD analysis project Ga0114956, IMG submission 87304) | Marine algal microbial communities from Maine, USA - Maine_Asex2 metaG | ecosystem: Host-associated > Algae > Red algae > Unclassified | place: Maine, USA | collected 2015-01-05 | reverse complement strand
GCCTTCTTTGCCGTCGCCTTCTTCTTTACCGTTGCCGGCTTGGCTGTGGGCTTCTTTCGGGGAGCTCTCTTGCTGGTCGCAGATTTCTTGGACGCTTGTTTTCTGGCGGCTGGTTTCCTGGTGGTGGGCACCAACTCGGCGAACATGTCGGCAAATGCGTCTTCGACATGGGCCCGGAACACGTCTGGTTCGGTGATTGCTTCCGGGTCGATGAACATGCCGATGTCGAAGCCTCCGCAATACGACATGGCGGTGATGTTCGCCCCGGTGCCGACAACCGGCCCCATGGCAATGATGCGCTCGACTCGCGCTCCGGCACAGAACAGCTCCATCGGGGCACCCCGGAGATTCGAGGTGGCGAAGTCGATGCGAGCACCCTGGGATCGAGCGGCTCGGGCGACAACCGATGTCGGCAACATGTTCGCGATACCGGACAAGCCACCCATCCCACCGGTGCGCTGTGCCTGCTCACGTGCTGCCTGGCCAGCGGCGTGGACCAGCTGTAGGCGCTCCTCGACAGGCATCGGCCCGCCAGGAAGACGAACCGGCACGGGCGTGAAGGAGTTACCGCCGGCTTTGGTATCGGTACGCGTGCTCAACACGAAACTCGAATTGAACGTCTGTGCAGGGGCCTCGCGTTCGGAGTGATAGCGGTGCGCAGCCTCGGCCAACCCGGCCATGAATGCATCGTTCAGGCTTCCGCCTACGGCATGGCCCGCAGCCTTGAGATCATCGACCTTCAGGCTCACGTGCTCGAGCCGGCGGTGGCGCGACCGATTGGTCCACAGCGGCGAACCGTGGGCGTCGCCATCCGACGACGGCGACAGCTGGTTCACCGCCGCAACCGCCGTCTCGCCGATCGTCGACAGCTTGTCGTTCATCCGAGCTGGGTCGGCGGGCCACAACACCATCTCGCCCGCGATTCGTCGGGCAACACCGAGCTGGCGCCGGGCCACATGAGACACGCTGTTTCGCACGGCGTCGGCAAGCGATGCATCGCTGTCGCCACCTGACTCCTTGACCGTGGATTGCTCGATCCGAGCGGCAATGAAACCTTCGAGATCGACTTCGGCCGGAGGGGGAGCGTCGCGGGTTAGCTGCTGATACATCTCGGCCATACGCATCTGACCAATACCGTCGGCGATGACATGGTGCATCATCGAATAGATCGCGCCCCCACCGTTGTCGCGTCCCTTGATCGACACGAAACGCCACAGCGGACGCGTCCGGTCGAGCGGCTCGTTGTACAACCGGGTTGCCAGGTCGAAAAGGGCGCGCTCGTCGCCGTCCTCGGGAAGCTCGATCTCCTGCAAGTGGTACGACAGCTCGAATTCGGCGTCCGGTGCCCACGCGGGAGTCGACAGCCGAGCAAATCCCGGAACCACCCGCTCGCACAAGCGCGGCATTCGCGTGATGGCCGCCCGCAACGTGCGTTGCAGATGATCGAAATCCGCAGGTTGATCGAGCAGAGTCAGGGACGCGCCGCTGGCGTTCATCCACGGGTCCTTCTCGACGTTCCACATCAGCGCCTCGTGATCGGTCATGCGATCAGATGCTTCGAACTCTCGTTCTCTTCGAGCCATGGCTGTTATCTCTTTCCTTCGTCCTTTGTCCTCAGGATCCGTTGGCACGGAGCACCGGGCGAGCCGTTCTGGTCGCTCCGTCCCTCCGCTCCTGTTTCCTGTTTCCTGTTTCCTTCGTCCTTTGTCCTCAGGATCCGTTGGCACGGAGCACCGGGCGAGACTGCTGTTAGGTGTCGGTTCCGGGGCGGCGGGCGGCTTCGGCCTTGGGGTCGCCCTTGTACCCGGGGGGATAGGTGCGAGCGAGTTCGTCGGCCGTTGGTGTTTTCTTCTCGCCTGCTTCTTCGGGCAGCAAGGCCATGATGGCCTTCATGATTGCCTTGGTGTCAGCATCGGGTGACCGGTAGTTCAGCTTCACCGGGTCGCCGACAACCACCGACACGTTGGGCCTGTCGACGGGAATCAAGCGGGGAAGACGGGCGCTACGAGGCCACACCTTCTCGGTGCCCCACAGGCCAATCGGAATGACCGGCGCCTTGGTCATCGCTGCCAGCTTGGAGGCACCCCATCGCCCTTTGAGTTCGGGATCGAAGAATGCCGGACCCCGGGGAATTGTGCCTTCGGGTGCAATCATCACCGCCTCGCCGCCCGCAATTGCCTCGGCCGCCTTCAGTAGCGGCTCATCGGAACCAGAAGCCCGCTCTACTCGCACGCCACCAACAGCCGCCATGAGTTTGCCGATAATCGGAGCGTCGAACACCTCTTTCTTGCCCAACCCGCGAATGTTGCGCCCGGCGCGTGCGGCGAGCAGGCCCATGACCGTCGGGTCGAAGTAGCTGCGGTGATTGAACACCAGAATGGCGCCACCGGTATCGGGGATCTTGTCGAGACCCTCGAACGTGATGTTGGCGTAGGGCGCCACGATCTCGGGACGCATGAATGGCCGGCTCCACTCTTGGATCTCGCGGCCCGCGATCTTGACCACGCCTTCGTTCTTGTCGAGGTGACGGATCGGCCAACGCTTGATCGTGGCCGTCACCGTGAGATTCGGATCGGGGTTCACCGCCACCGGATGACCAACGGCATCCAGCATGGGCGAGTCGTAGTAGCTGTCGCTGTATGCATAGCTGCGGTCCAGACGCACGTCATTGGCTTCGGCCCAAGCGGCAACTGCTTCGGCTTTTTCGGTGCCCCACACGAAGTCGCCGTCGATCTCGCCGACGAACTCGCCGTTCACGCTCTTCCACTTGGTGCTGATGACATCGTCGAAGCCGAGTGCCTCGGCCAGCGGGCGCACGAACGACTCGGGTGAGGTCGTGGCCATGACCAGCTTGCGTCCGGCGGTGCGGTGTTTCTCGAACAAGCCTGCGGCAAAAGGCTGGATGTCAGCCAGCAGCTCCTGCGACGCTGCTTCGGCCGCCTTCTTCACCGCAGCAACATTCCAACCCTTCGCCGCGCGAACAGACAGTTTGGCCGGCACCATCGCCAAGCGGCTTTCACCGACCTCTTCGTAGTACTTCAGGAACAAGTTGGCGAGCGGAATATCGCGATGTTCGGTGATTCCGGCATCGGCCATGTAGCGGGCGAAGACGGGGGCGGAGGAACTACGGATCAGGGTGCGATCCAAGTCGAAGAATGCTGCGGCAGAGGACATACCCACACATTATGTCAGTCGCTGACATTCGTCAATTGCTGACATCAAATCTGTTTTCCGGTACCATCGCCGCATGGCGGCCGACACTGCACCCGATGTGCTCATCGACCCTGCGCCCCGGGTCGCCGACCCCGAAGCCGGCCGCCGATCGCGCAAGAAGCAGCGCACTCGCGACGATCTGATTGCGGCCGGCGACTATTTGTTTGCCACCCAAGGGTTCGATGCCACCACCACGATCGATATCGCGGAGCGGGCCGACGTTTCCCAGCGCACCCTGTTTCGCCACTTCCCCACCAAAGAGTCACTCCTGTACGGCGACCTCGACGATGCTCGACTGCAGCTCCGTGAATCGCTGGCGGCGCGCCCGGCCGATGAACCGATCCTGGTTTCGGTGCGCGAGTCCATGCTGTCGTTGGCCGAAGACTTCGAGGCGAATCGAGATCGCCGACTGCTCCAAGCCCGACTGGCGGCCACCTCGCCTGCAGTGTCGGCGTACAGCCGGGCCGTGGTGCAATTCAGTTGGGAACGTGAGATCATCGCCGCGATAGCTGCCCGACTGGGCGTGGACCCGCTCGAAGACCCGCGACCCGAGATCGTTGCTGGCGCGGCGATGTCGGCAGTGCGAATCGCCATGCGCCAGTGGACGGTCAGTGGCGGCACCGCCGACTTCATGGCACTGAATGGCGCTGCGCTGGAATCGATCGCCACCATTTCGGATCTGGCCTGAGCTGCCAGGCGCTTCGACTGCGATGCGCAAGTGGCCGATCACCCAGTGCGTTGGTCGTTGGGTCGGGGGCATTAGGCTCGTGGTGACGTTTGTCATAGTGTTGACGCCGAGGCAGCAGCACGATTGCATTGAGGGGTAGACAGTCGTACGTGAATCTTGCAACCATCATCGACGGGCACGACGGCACGGCTGTTGCGGTCATCCAAGACGATCGACGCGTGTCCTACGACGAGCTACGAGCTCGTGTCGAAGCCATGCGCGCGCTGCTCCAATCGATGGGAATCGGCCGTAACGATCGTGTGGCCGTTGCCTGCAGCAACGACGTGCACTTCATCGTGGCCACACTCGGCGCACTCGGAGCGGGTTGTGTTGTGGCACCCATCAACCCCCACGCACCGATCAACGAACTGAAGCGCAAGCTGGTCCCGTTGCAGCCTGCATGTATTGTCATTGGTTCGATTGCCCGCGACATGCTCGAGCATCCCGACGAATTCGACGCACCGTTGGTCGACATGGAGGTCGTGGCCGATTCGGTCGATTCGGCGCCACCGATTCTCGATGTCGATCCCGATGACTTGGCGTTCCTACTCTCGACCAGCGGCGTCTCGGGTGCTCCCAAGATCGCCATGCTGAGCCATGACAACCTGGCCTGGGTTCAAGAGCAGATCGTGGGCGACGGGCCACAGCAACTCCGATCCAACGACGTCTCGTTGGCGACGCTGCCTCCGGCGCACATCCTGGGACTGAACTTGGTCATCCTGAGCACGTTGCGAGCAGGGGGAGCCTTGGTCCTGCAGCATCGCTTCGATGTCGACGTCAGCTTGCAACTCGTGCGCGAACATCAGGTCACCATGCTGGTCGGCGCCCCTCCCATGTGGCAACGCTGGGCGGCCGCCGACGCGCCCGCCGACGCCATGGCCTCGGTCCGATTTGCCCGCTCCGGCGCTGCTTCTTTGCCTGCCGATGTCTACGAGCGAATCAAGAGCCACCTCGGAGTCGAAGTTCGCCAGGGCTACGGCCTCACCGAGACCTCGGCGGCGTTGGCATCGGGACGCGGTCTCGACGTGCGTGTCACCTCGGTCGGCAAGCCACTGCTGGGCGTCGAGATGGTTTTGGTCGACGACGACGGCGAGCCGGTCGATATCGGCGACATCGGCGAAGTCGTGGTTCGCGCGCCATCGGTGTTCAAGGGCTACCTTGATGACCCCGAAGCCACCGCCTCGATTCTGACCAGCGACGGTTGGCTCTGGACCGGCGATGTGGGCGTGTTCGACGACGACGGCTATCTCTACCTGGTCGACCGGGTGAAAGACATCATCATCGTGTCGGGCTTCAACGTCTACCCCGCCGAGGTCGAGGACGTGCTCATGGAGCATCCGGCGGTTCGCGGGGCGGTCGTTGTCGGCGGCGCCCATGGCGCCACGGGCGAGACGGTCATCGCCCATGTCTCGGGTGATGTCACGGTCGAAGAACTCGAGGCGTTCGCTGCGTCGCATCTCAGTCGCTACAAGCGGCCGACCGAATATCAATTGGTCGACGAGCTACCACAGACCTCGGCGGGCAAGCGTCTGCGGCGTGAGCTGCGCAAATGAGCTCAGGGGCGCAGTTCGAATTCGAGGACGCCCCAGATCTACCCGGAAATGAACGTGTCAGCCGCTATGGCCTGGCCACGATCCGCACCCTGGTGTCGCGCCTCTGGAACGTGACCATAGAAGGCGCCGAGAACATCCCGCTCGAAGGCGCGGGCATCATCACGCCCAATCACTTGTCGTTCTGTGACTCCATCTTTGTGCCCTACGCGCTGCCGCGTCGGGCCTGGGCCATTGGCAAGGGCGAGTACATGGACGATTGGAAGACCAAGCATCTGTTTCCGGCCTTCGGCATGATCCCGGTCGATCGCACCGGCGGCAAGGCGGCTATGGACGCCCTCGACACTGCCGCCAAGGTGCTCGATGGCGGTCACCTGTTTCTGATCTATCCCGAAGGCACCCGGTCGCGCAGCGGCAATCTGCACAAGGGACGCACCGGCGCAGCCCGATTGGCGGCCCGCTGTAACGCACCGATCATCCCGGTGGGGCACAGCGGCACGCTCGAGGTGCAACCACCGGGCGAGTTCATGATGAAGCCACGCAAGGACGTCACCGTCCGCTTCGGTAGGCCGATGTGGGCCCACGAGTTCGGGGATCCCAAAGACCCTCGCGTCAAGCGCAAGTTCACCGATGCAGTCATGTTCGAGATCGCCGCCCTGTCCGGCCAGACCTATGTCGACACCTATGCGGGCGACAAGACAGCCGCCACTCAAGAACCAGCCACCCGGCCAACGGCTCCAAGTCAGATCGTGCCCGCCCGGCCGACCAAGCTCTCGACCCGCGAGCACTCGCAATCGTGGCCCAACGGCAACGGTGCTGCGACCGGCAATGGGTCCGCATCGAACGGATCGCACGCAGGCGGCGAGACCATCATCGATGTGACCACTACTGCCGCGCCAACCGAAGCCATTGCGCCCACCAAGCCGTCCGCGCCGACCAAGCCAACCCGGCCGACGAAGCCCAGTCGCTGACCTAGGCCGCTCGAACGCCCCACCACGGGTCGATCATCACGCTCGCCGCCCAACCCGCTGACGAACAACCTGGGCTAGCGCAACCGGCACGCTCTCGGCTGCGAAAATTCAAAGTTGAGTGGAATAGGCTCAAGTTTCATGTGTTGATTGATTCAGTCACCACGAAGCGTCGGTTCCTGCCATGATGGGCGGGTTGAAAACGCCAGAAGTAGGTGATAATCAAGCCGATAACAAGGAGATGGAGATTCCCTATGGCGCTCGATCCAAGCAAGTGGACCCACAAGACAAGCGAAGCCGTACAGACGGCGATGGAAATCGCCACCAGCCGCAGCCACCCTAATCTGACCCCTGATCACCTCTTGCTGGCATTGCTCGGCCAAGCCGACGGTCTGGTGTTGCCGCTGTTGCAGCGCGTGGGGGTTTCACCGCTCGCCCTGCGTAACAAGGTAGAAGATCGACTGGGCAAGCTGCCCAGCGCCTATGGCGGCGATGCCCCCCAGATGAACAAGGAGCTGTCGCGTGTCTTCGACAACGCCGACATTGCTCGCAAGGACCTGACCGACGAGTACCTGTCGACCGAGCATTTGTTGCTGGCCATGAACGAGCGGCTCGACGTTGCCACCGATGTACTGCTCCAGGCGCTGTCCGAGGTGCGTGGCAGCCAGCGAGTCACCAGTCAAAACCCCGAAGACACTTATCAGTCGCTCGAGAAATACGGTACCGATCTGACCAAGATCGCAGCCGACGGCAAGCTCGATCCTGTCATTGGTCGCGACGACGAGATTCGGCGCACGATCCAAGTGCTGAGTCGCCGCACCAAGAACAACCCGGTCCTCATTGGCGAACCCGGTGTCGGCAAGACCGCCATCGTCGAAGGAATCGCCCGCCGCATCGTCGAGGGCGACGTGCCCGAGGGTCTCAAGAACAAGCGGTTGGTCTCGCTTGATCTCGCCTCCATGCTCGCAGGTGCCAAGTACCGCGGCGAGTTCGAAGAGCGGCTACAAGCGGTGCTGAAAGAGATCGTCGAATCCGAGGGCGAAGTCATCACCTTCATCGATGAAATGCACACCGTTGTGGGCGCTGGCGGAGCCGAAGGCGCCATGGACGCCGGCAACATGCTCAAGCCCATGCTGGCCCGCGGCGAGTTGCGCATGATCGGGGCCACCACCCTCGACGAGTACCGCAAGTACGTCGAGAAGGACCCGGCTCTGGCACGACGTTTCCAGCAAGTGCTGGTCGAAGAGCCCACGGTCGAGGACACCGTTGCCATCCTGCGCGGCCTCAAGGAAAAGTACGAAGTCCATCACGGGATTCGTATCCAAGACGCTGCGCTCGTGGCCGCTGGCATCTTGAGCGACCGCTACATCACCGGTCGTTTCCTGCCCGACAAGGCCATCGACCTGATGGACGAAGCCGGATCCAAGCTACGCATCGAGATCGACTCGATGCCCGATGAGATCGACCAGGTCGATCGCCGCATCCGCCAGCTCGAGATCGAGCGCGTGGCCTTGGCCAAGGAAACCGACAAGGCATCGGCCGAACGGCTCGAATCACTCGATGAAGAACTTGCGAACCTGAACGAAGACCTGGTCGCGATGCAAGCGCACTGGCAGGGCGAAAAAGACGCCATCACCAGCATCCGCGAGCTCAAGGAAGAGCTAGAGGCCACCCATATCGAAACATCGAACCTCGAGCGTGCAGGCGACCTGGCTGGCGCGGCCGAGCTTCGGTACGGCCGAACACCCGACATCGAGCGCGACATCAAAGTCGCTACGGTCCTGCTCGACGATCTCCAGAAGGATCGCAAGATGCTCAAAGAAGAGGTCGACGAAGAAGACATCGCCGAAGTCGTCAGCCGCATCACCGGTGTCCCCGTATCACGCCTGATGGAGGGCGAGGTGCAAAAGCTCATCCGCTTGGAAGAGGTTCTGCACGAGCGGGTCATCGGCCAAGACGACGCCGTCGACGTGGTGGCCAACGCCATTCGGCGCAGCCGTGCCGGACTGAGCGATCCGAACCGCCCCATCGGGTCGTTCATGTTTCTCGGTCCGACCGGCGTTGGTAAGACCGAGCTGGCACGATCACTTGCTGACTTCCTGTTCGACGACGAACGCGCCATGGTGCGCATCGACATGAGCGAGTACATGGAGAAGCACTCGGTCAGCCGCCTGATCGGTGCACCTCCTGGCTATGTCGGCTACGACGAGGGTGGACAACTCACCGAAGCTGTGCGCCGTCGCCCTTACTCGGTAGTGCTGCTCGACGAAATCGAGAAGGCGCACGCCGATGTGTTCAACGTCCTGCTGCAACTGCTCGACGACGGCCGTCTCACCGATGGTCAGGGTCGCACGGTCGACTTCACCAACGTGGTGTTGATCATGACCAGCAACTTGCCGGTCGACCCCAGGGACTATTTCAAGCCCGAGTTCGTGAACCGCATCGACGACATCGTGCGCTTTGCGGCGCTCGAGCTGAAGGACCTGGAGCGTATTGTCGACATCCAGCTCGCCGGTCTCGCCGGTCGACTCGCCGAGCGCCGCTTGGTGCTCGAGGTCACACCGGCGGCACGTGCTCGCATCGCCGAACTCGGCTACGACCCCGCCTTTGGTGCCCGTCCCCTCAAGCGAGTCATCCAGCGTGAGCTCGGAGACCGTATTGCCTTGGCGGTGCTCGAAGGAACCTTCGCCGAAGGTTCCACCGTGTTGGTCGACGTCGACCCATCGGCGGACACCGAGACCGAAGGCGCGTCGTTCACCGTCACCCAACGCAAAGCGGTAGTCGCCGCCTGATCCTCCCGGGCCGCTTGATGCCTAAATCTCAAGTTGAGGTATAAGGTGTCTGGCGGCGCTAGTGAGCCTGGCTCCGGCTCGAGCCTTCGGCACCGAAAACCTGACGTCGTGCTGGCACCCTGACCCGTTGCCGAGGGCGCCCTCACTTGAAGTGGGGTGGGTGTGTGACTCAACGTGTTCATCCCAGCACTTTCCGTGAAGTTATATGGGCTCCGTACCACTATTGGTGAGTGCGAATCACCCATGGACTCCCGCCTCCCGCAACCGCATACTGGACATACCCAACCCACACTTGTTCTAGACTTCCGCCTCATTTGCGGGGAGTGACGTCGAGGAGCAGAGGAACAGGAACCATGTCTAGAAGCACGTGCACGACCCATGTGAAAGTGGCGGCCATTTTTACCGTTTTTGCCGTGCTCTTGACCGCAGTAACGCTGGCTGCTCCAGGCTGGAATGATGCCCAAGCCCAGGTCGACGTGGGCCCGCCGCCCAATGCAAGCGCCTGCTACGGCGTGGCCGACCAGGCCTTTGGGGGTGACGATGGTCTCTCGGTCATCAACCGCTTCACCGGTGTTACCGCGAACATCGGCGCCAACGGCACTGGCACAGACGGTATCGAATCAGTCGCCTTTGGACCGGGCACGATTCTCGATCCGACGCTCGCACAACAGGTGCTGTACACCTTCGACGAAACCACCTTCGGATACATCAACCTCACGACCGGCCTGTTCACATCACTAGGCCTCACGGCCCCTGCAGGCTTCTCCGATGTCGACGGCATGACCTGGGATCCTCAACTGAACGTTTTCTGGATCACCAACCGCATTGGCGGCAATGGCGCCGCTGATCAGGTTGCTGCCTTCGATCCCTTCACTGGTAACGCAGTAGCCGGCCCGTTCAGCACGGGCATCGCCAACGAGCCGGGCTGGACCAATTTCGCTGGCTTGCCATACGACGACTTCGACGACATCGCACTTGACCCGACCGACTTTCGGTTGTACGCAATCCTGAACAAGGGTGGCACCGGTGGCGGTCTGGTCGAACTCGACAAGACGACCGGCGCCATCATCAACTACGTCGGCCTGTTCACCCCGATTGATGCAGCCAGCGACTTCGACAACGACGGCATCACCGACGACATCGAAGGACTGGCGTTCTTCAACGATGGCCTTTTGTACGGCTCCACGGGCGCAAACGGTCCGGGTTTGGACAACAACCGCTTCTTCTTCATCGACCTCGCTACCGGCACCACCACCTGGATTGCGGACTTCACCGACTACGCCGACTATGAAGGCCTCGCCTGTCTGACGGTCGAAGCGTTCATCGACGTCGAGAAGGGAACCGCCGAACCCGGCGCGACGCCCGAAGACGCAGATCAAGGTCCTGGTCCAACCATTGTGACCCCCACGGTCGAGTGGACCTACGTCATCACCAACGAGAGCCTGAGCCTGGGCCTGCAAAACGTGGTCCTCGTCGACGATCAGATCGCAGGTGTGCTGTTCAATCAGGCAACCGGTGAAACCCAATGTGCCGAGGGCGTCATTCTCGCTCCGGGTGAAACACTTGCCCCACTGGCATTTGTCACGTGCACGGTTACGGGCACAACCATCATTGGTCCGTACACGAACAACGCCACCGTGACCGGCCAAGCCGATCCTGGGGATGGACTAGCCCTCATTGACCTCGTCGACATCGACCCGTCCAACTACGTGGGTGATCCTGTCCAGCCCGATCCTCCAGAGCTTGCTGTGGTAAAGACGGCGGTAGCTGGCGCTGGTGTCGACTGCACCGGCGTGACTCCAATCGACGGCGACGGCGACTTGGTGTCCGTTCCCGCCAATGGCATCGCGACCTTCTGTGTAACGGTGACCAATGTGGGTGGCTCCGATGCCACCAACGTCACCGTCACTGACAATAACGCAACCCCTGATGACGCAAACGACGACTTCGTTGTCCCCGGCCTCGATGGCCTCACTCTGGCTGCTGGCGAATCCGCCACCGGCTCATTCGAAGCACCTGTGACCAGCCTGACTCCGGTGTTGAACACAGTCGCTGCAATTGGTACTGATCCCAACACAGGTCAGCCGACCAACGAACCCGCAGATACCGCCCAGGTTGTAGCTCTCGGCATGCCAGAGTTGGCGGTTGTCAAGACTGTGGTTGCTGGTGAATCTGATTGTGCTGGTGTTACTCCAGTGCCCGGTGTTGATGCAATCACTGTTGAATTGGGTGACACGGTCACATTCTGTGTGACGGTGACCAATGTCGGTGCGACCGCTGCCACCAATGTCACGGTGACCGATGACAATTTGACTCCGGATGATCCTGCCGATGACGTGGTGGTCCCTGGTCTTGATGGTCTCACACTGGAAGCTGGCGACAGTGCTACTGGAGCACTGGTGATGAACCCAGCTGTTGCTGGTGTAAATACGGTCACTGCGACCGGCACCGATCCCAATACTGGTGAGCCCACCAACGAACCAAACGATCCGTCTGAAGTCCTTTTGCTGGGCCCGCCGGAACTCACTGTGGTAAAGACTGTGGTTGCTGGCGATGTCGATTGCACCGACGTGGTGCCCGTGCCCGGCGATGACGCAATCACCGTCGAGCTGGGTGACACGGTCACGTTCTGTGTGACGGTGACCAACATTGGTGAGACCGCTGCCACCAATGTCACGGTGACCGATGACAATTTGACTCCGGATGATCCTGCCGATGATGTGGTGGTCCCTGGTCTTGATGGTCTCACTTTGGAAGCTGGTGAGAGTGCGACTGGTGCGCTCGTGCTGGCTGGGGCTGTTGCTGGTGTAAATACGGTCACTGCGACCGGCACCGATCCCAACACTGGTGAGCCAACCAACGAGCCAAACGATCCGTCTGAGGTCCTTCTGCTGGGCCCG
>Ga0114956_1003496_pt1 | contig 12151 bp, 7 predicted proteins | sample MaitaG_FD_87304 | JGI IMG/M metagenome (GOLD analysis project Ga0114956, IMG submission 87304) | Marine algal microbial communities from Maine, USA - Maine_Asex2 metaG | ecosystem: Host-associated > Algae > Red algae > Unclassified | place: Maine, USA | collected 2015-01-05 | reverse complement strand
GCAGCGCGAACAGTTCAGTACGTACAAGAGAATGCGGATTTAGCGAAATGGGTGCCGCCGGGACAAGAAGCTTCGAATTTACCAATTACGACTCAGGCTACGCAAGAAGTTCGCAATTATGCTAACCAATACCAGCCCGTGCCAAACCCGCCGCCTGCTGACTTCCCCTCGCATGACCAGCCAATTCAAGCTTCAGGAACTCAGAGTTTTGTGCCCGAAACGGTAAACCAGCCAGTTTATGAAGCGGGACCGGTGACACCGACGGTCCCGCCTATTTTCGCTCAGCCGTCCAATGGTCAGGGAATAAGCAATCATCTGCTCTCGCCTTACCAATCCCGAGCCGCATCCTACCGTGGTAATACCGCTCTCCATACAGCAAGCGCCGACAACATGTTTGACCCCGCGCTTTTTCGCGGCTGGTGGGCAGATCAAATTATATCGCCGGTCGGCATCGGTAATGGGCATGTCGAGGTCTCGGTCGAAGCGTTGATTCAAAACGCAATAAGACATTCGCCACATATTCAGGTTGCTGCTACGGCGCCTCATATTTTGCAGACGGCGGTGTTCGAGGAATCCGCTGCATTCGATTGGAATTCTTTTCTCGAATCGCAGTATGTGAGCGAGAATGACCCGATCGGAAACACGTTGACAACGGGCAACAACGAAGATCGATTCAGGCAACAAGAATGGTTCGCCCGTGGAGGTTTATCGAGAAGGACACAAACCGGCGGCAGTGTAGAAGCCCTACAACGTTTCGGACATCTCGATAGTAACTCGCGGTTTTTGGATCCACGCAATCAAGGCAGTTCGCGGTTGGAGCTTAATTTTCGGCAGCCCATCCTCAACGGTCGTGGCCGCGCTGTGAACCAGAGTTTAATCGTTTTGGCCAACATCGACTTTCGCTCAGCCAGCGATGATTTTCTGAACGAACTTCAATTGCATCTGGTTACTGTCACCGAATCCTATTGGGAATTGGTACGTGCCCGTGCGGTCTACCTGCAAAGAAAACGGTTGCTCCAAAGTGCTGAACAGATTCTGCGAAATCTTGAGGGACGTTCCAAAGTCGATTCTCTTCAACGTCAGGTTCTCCGCGCCAAGGCGGCCGTCGCGCGACGAAGATCGGAAATCGCGAGGTCTTTGACCTCGATCAAGAACGCTCAATCCCAGCTGCGGTTGTTGGTTAACTCTCCTGATATCTCTGGCTCCGGCGGAATGGAATTTACGCCGATGGATTTGCCAACAATGGATCAATTACCTGTAGATATCGAATTGGCCGATGTGATGTCGACGGCGTTGATGAATCGTCCCGACATCTCGCGTTCGATCAGAGATTTGCACGCCGCCAACGTTCGGTTGGGAGTGGCTCGTAACGACGCCTTGCCAAAATTGGATATGATTGTCGGTACCTACTTGGCTGGCCTCGAAGGAGATTCTGATGTCTTTCAATCTTGGACAAAACAGTTTACAGAAGGTAGTCCGGGCTTCAACGTCGGATTCGACTACGAGTTTCCGATCGGAAACCGTGCCGCCAAAGCACGGCAGGCGCGTCGACAGTGGGAGACGACACGGTCATTGCATCTGTTCCGACAGACCGTTGAAACGTCCTTAACAGAAGTTGAAGTCGCCGCCCGCGAAGTCCAAACGACTCATCAAGAAATGTTGGGGCGTTACCATTCGATGGTCGCAGCAAAACGAGAATCAACCTACTTGGTCGATCGTTGGCAAACGCTGCCTGAGGTCAACGATTCGGTGACGTTGCTGTTGGAAGATCTGTTGGATTCTCAAGAAAGACTTGCCGATGAAGAATCCGCTTTCGTCAACGCGCAAGTTCAATACTCAATTGCTATCGTTCAATTAAAACAGGCAATGGGCACTCTATTTCGCGTTGGTCACTAGTTAGACAGCGCCACATTTGAATCAAAGGCTTTGTTATTTATGTGGTAGCGCAAATGTGAGCGGCAAGGCGCTAGCCGCCGGTTTTACCCGCCATTGGCCGGCGGCTAGCGCCTTGCCGCTCACGAAAGTGGCGCAGTTCAACTAGCACTCAATTTATTTACAGGTTGAAGCTAAATGAAGGCGATTCAGAAACGGAATGCGAAACAGAGTAAGCGTTTCCACGCAGAAGTTAGTGCAATTGGCGAAACTCTAAAATCCGCCAAAGACAGTGCGTTGCAAAAATCGGTGGACGATCTCAGAGAGAAGGCGATATCCAATCCGACGGTTCTAAATTCGTTGGTTGCACCGGTCGTCGCCGCGTCCATGGAAGCAATTCGGCGTGTTTTGGGTTACGAGTTGTACGGGGTGCAGATTCAAGCTGCCCAAGCCTTGATCGACGGCAAGATCGCAGAGATGCAAACAGGCGAAGGGAAAACGATTTCTGCGGTTCCCGCTGCTGTGTTCGCCGGGATTCAAGGAAAGGGTGTGCATGTCGCAACGACGACCGCCTACCTTGCACAACGCGATCACGCGCAGCTAAAACCAATCTATGAGATGCTAGGGTTGTCTGCGGGCGTGTTAGAAAAACCTGACGCCGGTGGCAGCGACAACCGGTCGGCTTACGACTGCGACATTACCTACGGAACCGGTAGCGATTTTGGATTCGACTATCTGCGTGATCAAGTCGAGCTAAAAAAACGAATGGATGCTCCGCTAGGAAGCAGTACGTTGGCCCGTATCGCCAATCGAACATCAAAATCGGGACGCGTTACGATGATGCGCGGGCTGGCATATTCCCTAATTGATGAAGCTGACAATGTGATGGTCGACGATGCTTCTTCTCCGTTGGTGCTGTCCATGTTTCAACCGGGTGTTGCTCAGGATTCTGATGCGGTTCTGTTGGCGCAACAGATTGCCGATCAGCTACTCGCTGGCGAACATTTCAACGAAGCGGGACGGCAACAGGTCCATTTGACACAAGTTGGCCAGCAGTTCGTTCATCGCCCTGAGATTGCCATACCGGCGCAGCAGTTGCAGCGGCCTTGGACAACGTATATTGAAACAGCGCTTCGCGCGAAACTTCAATTCTACCAAGGTATTGACTATGTGGTCCGCGGCGAAGAGGTGCAAATCGTGGATCAGTCAACGGGTAAGATTTACGAAGACCGGTCGTGGCAGGATGGTCTTCAGCAGGCGATTGAATCTAAAGAAGATGTGCCCATCACTCCCGAGAAACTGCCGCTGGCTAAGATCACTCGCCAACGGTTCTTGTGTTTGTATGATCATCTTGCCGGGATGACCGGCACGGCATCGAGTTGCCAATCTGAGTTAAAGTCCATTTATAATTTGGGTGTGGTTCAAATACCTCTGCGGTTGCCGTCACAAAGAACCGTGATGCGTACACGAGCGTTTGCGTCGGCGCAACAAAAATGGGAAGCCATCACCGATTCGGTACTAAGTTTTTATCAGCAACAACGTCCCGTTTTGATCGGAACTCGTACGATTGCGGCGAGTGAGATTCTTGCCGGTTTTCTAGATTCGACGGGCATCGACTTTCAGATGCTCAACGGCCTGCAAAACGCGCAAGAAGCCGACATCGTTTCGCGCGCCGGCCAACCGAGTGCGGTCACCATCGCGACCAATCTCGCGGGGCGCGGAACCGATATTAAACTCAATGAATTTGTTAAGCGTCTGGGGGGGCTTCACGTGATTGTCTCGGAGTGTCACGAGTCATTTCGATTTGACCGTCAACTGATTGGACGATGCGGGCGACAAGGAGAGCCGGGTTCTTGTCAGACTTTTATTTCGGCCGAGGACTGGTTGCCGGTCACGCACGGCCAGTGGCTGGCGGCGACCATCAATAAGATAGCCGTTAAAGGAGAAGTTGAGATTGATCTCCAGCCAAGTGTTCGAAAGATTCAAGAAATGTTAGAGCGTTCGAATTTTGCCAAACGTCTTGCGACACTGGCACGAATGAAATCTCAAAACGAAACATTACTGGGCCAATACGAGTCGCTTTAAGTCTTATTAAATCAAAATTTCCAACGGAATCGGATCAGCACAATCGCTGCTCCCGACCATCGTAATCTATCGCGGATTTTAATACGGCATCATCAATATGGCATCATCTATGCGGCATCATTGAATTTGTCAACATGAGCTGCCTGCTGAGACCGTTAGCACTTTCTTGCACTATCCTGCACGTTTGACCAGAGAAGACAGCGTCTCAAAAGGCTGAGCTCCGGTCGCCTGCTGACCACCGATCACAAATGTCGGCACTCCGGTAACGCTCTGATCGCGGCAGCGCTGCCAATCGGCGTCGACGGCATCAGCGAAGGTGCGCTGGGTGATGACGCGTTTGGCATCATCGGTTGGCAACCCGATGGTTTCGGCGATCGACCTCAGCACTTCCGGTTGCCCAATGTTCTGGCCGTCGACAAAATACGCGCGAAACAAAGCGTCGTGAATCGCATCGCCGCCTGGCTGCGTCACGGCCCAGGCCGCCAGTTCCTGAGCCAACCGGCTGTTGAAAGTCATCTTCCGGTCACCGTATTCTAAACCGACCGCTTCAATCCGCTGTTTCATTTGCTTCTGCATCTCGGGGATATCGTAACCGCGTCCAGCGAACAGCGCTTCCAGAGGTTGACCCTCCGCCGGCGTTTGGGGATGCAACGGAAAATGAATCCACTCAATTTCGACCTTCATCTCATCGACCAAGCGATCAGTACTCACGGTACTGTAATAGCACCACGGTCAAACATAATCCGAAAAAACTTCTACGATCATAAATCTGCCTCTGTGATAAAAATTGGCGAACAGTCCAGCAAAAGTAAGACTTGATATTGCGCTTGATTCAAAAGCGGCGCTGTCCAACTAGGATCGTGTCAGACTCTCAAACGTCAAAGTAAATCATTGTTTGCTTAAGTTTTAGTGGCACGTGGTTTGCTGAAGTACTGAACATCAGGTTTGCAATACTTGCGAACAATTACTTGTTGGTCCGTCTTAGTCGGCCTTAGTCCATCTTGGCTCGGCATATCGCGGACCAACGTTGAATGTCACTATGAAAAAGGAATCGAAATGAATTGGGATCAAGTTAAAGGAAACTGGAAACAGTTCAAGGGAAACGTCCAGAAGCAGTGGGGGAAATTGACTGATGACGAAGTCGATCAAATGGAAGGCGATCAGCAGATTTTGGTCGGCAAGATTCAAGAAAAGTACGGATGTACGAAAGAAGAAGCTCAGGATCAAGTCGACAAATTTTGCGATGCCTGCAGTTAGTCGGTCAGTCGATTAGTCGGGTTAGGCGTCGACCTTTGAACCCCCCGTGAAATCCGGCATGCTGCGATGATTTGATTCCTCGCAGCATTTTTTTCGCCACAACAGCATCATCGGAATAAAAAAACCGCCCATGCAAAAGCGATAGGCGGCTTTGATATGTCGACTTTTACGACTAATTTTTCGTGCTGCCGTACTCACGGTTGACGCGATTCCAGGCGTCTCGTGTTGCAGGGCGTGCGGCATCCCATTCCATTTCCGAGTTTCCCCGGCGTTTTTCCCAGTCGCGCTTGAGATTGTTCTCAGCCGCGTTGAAATCGTCAGAATCGTGTTCGCCGCGCGCTTCCCAACCGTAGCGGTAGGCTGGTTCGTACGTTTGGTAATCGGCACCGCTGTCTATGTAATCAGCGTCTTGATAGTTCTTTTCCCAGTAGGCATTTTCAACCGTAGGGTCAATCTGTTCTGCGATTGCCTTGCCAGCCAACCCGCCCGCAACGCCTCCGACAACCGCACCGATCGCTGCTCCAACTGGGCCACCGACTGCTCCCGCTGCCGCTCCAGTCGCCGCACCACCGGCTGCCGCTCCCAGTCCGGTTCCGACGGGATGAGAACCGTGGGTTCCGGTAATCAAGTCTTCGTTGTGGTCAGCTTCGACGCGTTCTTTTTTCTCGTTCGACATTGGGACTCCTGTTAGGATTGTTGGTTTGCCGCAAAAACTATTGCGAGATAAGCAAAAGTCTGTGACGCAGATTGTGTGCCAAGTGCGTCCCTACGCCGAAGACTTGCATATTGCCATTGCAAATCACGCCCATCGCCACGGGGCAGAATTCAATTTGAAGAAGATTTTGAGTTCGCGTCAGCCGCTCGAATCCGCCTTCGACGAGCTTCGATTCTCAATGGTTACCTGGAGCGAATGCACCCATACGCATGGCCGATCAGTTCTTTCCACCAAGGTAGTAGGCTCTTTTAGAATCCCGCAACGGTTTTCTCTTATCCGCCAATCGTATTGTTTGCGTTATTTTCGTTATTCCAGATCTTTCCAGTAGTCGATCGCCATTCTTTTTGACGGCACTGATCGGCACGCCATTTGCGTATTGAATATTTCGTGTCGGCATTGCATCGACGCATTGCTCACAAAGAGCAGGTAAAACGCGGAGAAACCGCAGAACTTGCCGAAAACATCGATAACCGCAAACATCCAACGGAGAAATCATGAATCGTCTGACTTCAAACAGCCTCGAAAGCTTGGCCAACCACCAAGTTGACCGACAGACAAGCAACTCGAACTGCGGTTGCGTTTCCATCTTCACGCCTATGTACCGAACCGGTAAACAAGTTCAGCAAAACGAAATTCGTTTTGGAAACTCGATCAAATCCGCCAGAAATCAACTCGAACAAAGCGGCTGTGACAACCAAGCCATTGATAAACTCTTGGCACCCGCCGAAGCCATGTTGGCGGACAGTGAGTTTTGGCAACATCAATCCGAGGGGCTGGCAGTTTTTCTGGCCGACGATGGATTTGTCGAGTTTTTTCAGGTGCCCTGCGATCTGGAAGAACTGGTCGTCTTAGGCGATCGTTTTCATCTCAAACCTCTGACTCGAGTGCTGGCTGATGACCACTATTGGTATATCCTCGCCGCCAGCCCCAACCGAATTCGGTTGCTGCGCTCATCCAAGGGTGGCATTGAAGATCTCGAACCAGAAAGTTTTCCCGACGATTTGCGCGGCGCACTGAACATTGATGAGTACGTCAACACGTTGCAGTTTCATTCGACGTCAAATAACTCTGGTGCTGGGCAAGGCGATGTTGCCTTTCACGGCCAGGGGGGCAACGGCAATGAAAAGAAGGACGAGTTACTCCAATATTTTCACCGGCTGGATAAGGCTTTGTGCGACTACCTAGAAGGCCAGCACCAACCTCTCGTATTCGCCGGTGTCCAGCGGCTCAGTGCGATGTACAAAGAGGTTTGCAACTATCCTAACTTAGTCGACGAAGCGATCATCGGAAATCCGGACGAAACACCTGCCCAAGAGCTGCATAAAAAGTCAATAGAGATCATTGAACCAATCATTCGTCAGCGGAAATCAAAATTCATCGAAAGCTATCGCGAGCAAGCTCATACCGATTGGGCCAGTGACGATGTCGCTCAAATTCGCAAGGCCTCGAAAATGGCTCAGATCAAAACGCTGATCATCGACCTTAATAAAGAACAATGGGTAATTTTTGACGACGAAGGCCAACCAAAATTTGTCGATGAAAACTCGGCAGACGCGGAAGAACTTTTCAACAGTATCGCAGTCGAGACATTGATTGCGGGCGGTAGTGTTGTGGCCGTCAATTTTGATGGCACCGTTTTGCGATCCGACGACGATACGCCTTTCGAGATCGAATCGGGCATCGCAGCCGTCTTTAGGTCTCCCGTTGGCACCTACATCGACGAAGGAGTTGCTTCAACAGGCAGTTGATCCCCCAGCCTTTGACGCTTTAACGGTTCGCTTTTTCTTAAGCTGCATAGCATCATTTTGAAACCTAGTTTTAGGTTTCAATGATCTAAGAAAATTAGAAAAGCGAGGCGTTAAAATAAAACCCGCAGCGAATAAAACCCGTAGCGCAAGCAAGTGAGTTGCCAAGCATAGGGAATTTCACTTGCTCAAGCGCCGGGTTTTTACTGTCGACGCATGAGCCTTCCATAACGAATCTTTAATTAAGCCCGTTATACTTGCACGCGGCAAATGTATTGAGAGTCTAAACGCTGTCTGTCAATTCCGTGACACCGTCTTTTTCGGCGCAGTGATCGCAGCAGTAGATATCATCACCCGCCTCAAGTCCGTGGCCAATGATCCGGCACTCGCATTGTTTGCATCTCGGCGCAAGTTTGTGGATTGCGCATTCGAAGCTGTCAAAAGTATAAGTCTCACCAGCTATGTGGATGTCGAAGCTTTTCTCGTATTTGTTTCCACAGGTATCGCACTTGCTCATAAGGTTTCCTTTGGACCTAGGCCCGTTGAAGCTGTTTTGATGAATGCCTGTTGACGCTCAGCATACCACGCGAACGCGCGTGAGTAAATTCATCACGATTAAACGCGTCAAAGCATCGAAGTCAAATTCGATCGGTGAACCGACGGTCACCCTTTCCCTAACAACCCATACGGCTCGTGCGGTGACGCTAATATTGAAAATATTTAACCGGCAAAGGTGTGAGCGATCGCCGCCCTGCGCAAACTCCTTTGGTCCGACCGCTCATTTGAAATGGACATTAATTGTGAAATGCAAAGCGGTGAAAGGCAGGATGAAAAACCGATATTGCTTGGCAGCAGAATTCGGCGGATGCTTCATCCTTCATCTGGTGCCTAGTTGGACAGCGTTACATTTGAATCAAAACACCGGTTATTAACGTGGTAACAAAACTGTGAGCGGCAGGGCGCTAGCCGCCGGTTCTGTCCAACATTCACCGGCGGCAAGCGCCTTGCCGCTCACGAAAGTTGGCGCTGTCCAACTAGTATCTAATCAATGGAACGGATATTGACCAAGCAACGGCAATTCGGACTGCGAACGTTTCTGATGTTACCCACTTCGACGCGTAAATTTGTTATCCGGTTTTTTTTGGCATGAGCTTTGCTGCGTGTTGCTGATGCAGTGATGCTCAACCTGTTAATTAAAACTCAATTTTACGTGGAGTCGCTATGTATATCGGTGGAGGAATTTTAGGAACTATCATTTTGATTTTAATTATCTTGTTTTTGGCTAAAAGAGTTTGAGCTTAACCAGTGGTGTCGTCTGCCAAAAAAAAATAGTCTTTGCTGAATCATGGTCAAATTACAATGTGAATTGAGTGACGATCTGAGACAGCAAACTTTACGATAAAGAGCCCTTCTATCTAGGTTGGGTTTTTTTGCGTTTGCCTCGTCGAACGCGCGCGTTAATCACAGCGACGGCAGAGCTAACCGAGATGAACGAAGTGACACTTGGCCTCTCCACCGCTATATTATCATCCCATGTTTGGTGACCAGATTTGCATTGCCTACGTGAATTGCATCAAAACCGAGTGTTGCTGGCGAACTAACGTTTTACCGACGGGAGACTAATTCATGTTCAATCCGCCACCTCACCCCAATGACCCGAATGATTCTAACGATGTCCGCAGCAAGAAAATACAGTTGCGTCTCGAGCATCGCGAGCGGCAACTTCGCGCCGTTACGAATTCGATCCCGGCCCTGATTGCGTACGTAGACGCCGACCGTCGTTATCAGTTCGCTAATGATCTGTTCGCCCAGCAGTGTGGATATGCGATCGACGAATTGATTGGAAAATCCGTACCTGAGGTTTTTGGTGATACGCGGTATTTAAAGATTAAGCCTTATATCGACGCTGTTTTAAAAGGGACAAAGCAAGTCTACGAAACAGATATGAAGCTGCCCGCGATGGCGGATGCAAGCCACCGCGAGGTTACCTACGTCCCTGATGTGAATTCGGATGATCAGGTTGCCGGTTTCTTTGTGATGGCGATAGATGTTTCTGAACGTAAGGAAGCTCAAGCCCAAACAGAACGAATCGCCGAAGTGGATCGGTTTCTGAGCAATGCCAGTAAGAAGTTGGCGATGTCGATGGATTCCGAGGAGACCTACAGCACCATTCCGCAACTGACGGTCCCTCCGCTGGCCGATTGGGCTTTTCTCGATTTGATCGATGAAAACGGGAAGGCTGAACGTGTTAACGTCGCACATGCGGATAAAAACTTGGCTGACATGGCAGCCGCTTCGATCATGTTTCCAATCGACCTGAGCCGATTTCCCGCGTTGGTTCAAGGTAAGGCGATTCTAATTTCGGATGTCACCGATGCCGATATTATGAACGAAGCTCAGAACAGTGAACACGAAGAATTGCTGCGCAAGATTGCACCTAAGTCGATGATCTTTGTACCACTTCAGGCTCGAGGTGCATTGATCGGTATTCTCGCGACGGCGACCTCACATTCCCAACGGAAATACAACAAGGAAGACATGCGCGTCGCGCTGGAGTTTGGACGCCGGGCTTCGGTCTCCGTTGACAACGCACTTCTTTTGGAAAAAACGCAACGCGCCAATGAAACCAAAAGCGAATTTCTGGCAAACATGAGCCATGAGATTCGCACTCCAATGAGCGCAATCATTGGCTACGCGGATATTCTTGACCGACATCTGACGGATCCGGACAACAGAAACTGCGTTTCGATCATTCGCCATAATGGACAGTTTCTGCTCGAGATCATTAACGACATCCTGGATATCTCGAAAATCGAAGCGGGTAAACTTGATCTCTACATGAAGCGTTTCCAGCCCGACAAATTGGTTGCTGATGTGCAATCGTTGATGGAAGTTCGTGCGACGGAGAAAAAGATCTCATTGAATGTGAAATACGATGGCAGAATCCCGAAAACGATCCGCAGTGATGTCAAACGATTAAAGCAAATTCTGGTCAACTTGATCGGAAATGCGATTAAGTTTTCCGAATCCGGTTCCGTTGAATTAACGATCCGTTTCGTGGATGAAGACGATTCTCAAAGCCTACAGTTTAAAGTCAGCGACACTGGAATCGGGATGACAGCTCAACAAGTCAATAAACTATTCCAACCCTTTACCCAAGCTGATTCGTCGGTCGACAGGAAATTTGGTGGAACGGGATTAGGATTAACGATCAGTCGTCGTCTGGCTCGAATGCTCGGTGGCGATATCGAAATCGAAAGTGAGTTTGGCGTGGGAAGCTCATTTACTCTTTCCGTTTCGGTCGGGCCACGATCTGAAATCGAGCTGTTCACTCCCACCATCGCGACGACCGATGCATTGAAACTTCGCACGTCTGAACTGACCGGAGTTGGAGATAAAAGTTTTGAACTTAAGATTGGTGGTCGAATTCTTGTCGTCGACGATCGTCGAGAAATTCGATTCATCGCCCAGCATTTCATCGAAGATGCCGGCGGCGAGGTATCCACGGCGGATAATGGCAAAGAAGCGATTGTGGCAATCAACAAAGCCGAAGCAGACCAAAAACCGTTCGACGTTTTGGTGCTGGACATGCAGATGCCAATCCTCGATGGTTACGAAACAGCGCGTCGTTTGAGAAAATCCGGATTTGACAAACCAATCATCGCAGTGACCGCACACGCGATGGAAGGTGATCGCGCAAAATGCATCGAGTTCGGATGCACTGACTACATCACCAAGCCATTGCATGGTCCGGTCTTCGTCGAAATGTTGGCCGAACTAACCCAGCACCTGATAATGCCGGATGCCGCAACTCAAAAAATTCTTGTCGTCGACGACAGTGAAGCGGCCTGTGATGCAATTGCGACGTTGTTGGAACTCAACGGTCACGAAGTCTTACAAGCTCACAACGGGGAAGCGGCAATTGAGTCGGCGAAGAAACTGATTCCCGACATCGTACTGCTCGACTTGGGTTTGCCTGACATGAGCGGTTACGAGGTTCTTTCGGAGTTAAAGCAGCTTGATATTTTGGCCAAAACAACGTTCGTCGCATTGACGGGACAAACCGATACCACCGATACCGACGAGGCAGGTTTCGACTGTCACATCATTAAACCAATTGACGTGGAACAATTTGAAACTTGGCTGACCGAAAGATCATAAAATTGCGTTCCCGGCAGGAATGCAATAGATATGACATTAAGACTTGCAACAGGATTCAAAATTGGCGGAGGCAAACGTCAACTGATTTCGCCGACTCACACAATCCAACACCGCTTGGTCAAGCTTCGCCGACACGCAGATCGCCAACTAACGTGGTAGCAGCTTTGGCATTTTCCAATATCCAGAAGAGATACTTTGAGTGCATGTCGTCAATTTTCGCGATTCGATCAGGAACTAGTTGGACAGCGTTACATTTGAATCAAAACACTGGCTATTAGAGTGGTAACGAAACTGCGAGCGGCAACGCGGCAACGCG
>Ga0114956_1003495_pt1 | contig 12152 bp, 11 predicted proteins | sample MaitaG_FD_87304 | JGI IMG/M metagenome (GOLD analysis project Ga0114956, IMG submission 87304) | Marine algal microbial communities from Maine, USA - Maine_Asex2 metaG | ecosystem: Host-associated > Algae > Red algae > Unclassified | place: Maine, USA | collected 2015-01-05 | reverse complement strand
GGTAGCGATTACAGAGTATTTAAAATTGACAAAAGGTAAACTAGATTTTAAAGAGATGAATGAGTTTGTAAAGAACTTCAATTTTTAATCAGTGCTAAACCTTAACCACGCGAATGGTTTTTTGTTGACTTTTACTTTGCAATCGAAGAAAATATGGGCCAGGTGCCAAATCGCTAGAATCTATATTAAATTGATGTAAGCCTTTTTCTACTAACCGATTTAAAATAACTTTTACTTCAGCTCCTAAAACATCAAAAAGACTCAGTTTAATGTTTCCTCCTTTTACATTTATTTGAGCATTAAAATATTGGGAATAAGGATTTGGTGCTACTTGTAACTCCAAAGGATTCTCTTTATTGATCTCATTATTATTACTTACACAAGACTGGATAATAGGTAAATATTGAAAATCATTAGAAAACAATTCCAGAACATCTGCTTCGGTAGCTGAAAACCAATCCATTAAAATTGAGCCGTAAATAGATCGAAAATCGTATTGCATCGGTACTCCTTCGCTTGCTGAAACATTCTCCTGTATAACAGGATTATCACCGATTATTCCAGGAATTACGCATTGACCAAAAACAAATAAAGGAGCGGCAGTTCCATGATCAGTACCTAGGCTTGAATTAGAAAGAATTCTTCTACCGAATTCGGAATAGGTCATTCCGATTACACGATCTGCTAAGTCTAAATTTTTCAAATCATTTAGGAAGGCATTTATTCCTTGAGATAATTCTTCTAAAAGCGACGCATGTTGACCAACAGAAGTATCGCCTTCTATGACTTGATCAGCATGGGTATCGAATCCGCCTAAACTTACTATGTAAATTTTTGTTTGGAGTCCACCTGAAATTAGTCTGGCTACCGTTTTTAGTTTTACTGCAAGTTCACTTTCCAAATTATAAAGAGCAGAAGAGTTATGACCTGATTCATTAGCGGTTTTAATAACATCTCCATAAGCATTGGATTGCACGATACTTTGTGAAATAAAATCAAGATGAGAGCTGTAACATCCGTTTGTCAAATCATTATTAATTGGAGTTGGTAGCGTAGAAATGTCTTCTGGATCTAAAATAACCATACTATAATTTCCTGAAGAACCTTGACATGTCTCGGAGGCAGATTGACCGATGGTTAGAGCAAAAGGATCAGGACAATTATTATTTGGAAATGAGTTTGGGAAATCAACTACGTTACTATCAAAGTATCGTCCAATCCAACCTCGATCCAAATATTCATTTGCTGCCGAACCGGTATTCCAAATATCAGTTGATCTAAAATGGGAGCGATTTTGATTTGGATAAGAAACGCCTTGTATTATTTGTAATAAGGCATCATCGTACAACTGTTGCATTCCCAACATTTCGGGATGAAATCCAATTTCTTCATTGATTTTAATAATTTTATTTTCTGGAATATATAAATTTGGTCGAGCAACAGCGATGTTGTCTAGTTGGTCTAATGGGATAACAGTGGATAATCCATCATTGCCGCCATCCAATTGTATTAGTACCAAAACACGATCACTTTCTCCATTAATTGCAGTAATCAATTTACTATTTGGCATTGAACAGATCGGTAAACCTCCTGCGAAAAATGGAATGCCTAGAATTGAACTCCTTTTGATAAAGGATCGTCTATTGTACTTTTTTTTCATACCATTCTTAGATTAAATAAAATTCAGGCATTTTGAATATTGAACTAAATAATCCTTGCAATTTATTACGGATTGCTTCTCTTCTATCTGGGTTGTTTGGATCAGCTAAGAACTCTGAATACTCAACAGTCCATTCGAAATCTGGCAATCCTGGTAGAAGAATGTTTTTTAAGTAATCGTGCTGATTTTGAGAAATAGGAAACGAAAAAAAGACTTGAACGCATTCGTCAATTAAAACATTTGGATCAAGTACTTCTTCAAATTGCTCTAAGAATCGAATTAAATCCAAATTGAACTCGTAACCATTGTAAGTAAAACCAGATAAATGCCGATCGACAAAAGCGGAGCGTTTTCCTAATGAAACAGAATTAATCCAAATTTTTTGAAAAAGCGGTCCTTGATAATATGCTTTCCAACCTGCAACGGATGGAATGTCTAACACTTGCATGTCTTGATCTTTTGCAAGCTCATATAAATCAAACCAAAAAAAGAAATCCTTTATTTGATCTTCACCATTTGGGTATTCTAGTGTATTTAGAATGCGCAGCATAAAATCAATTGGATGAGCAATAATACATCCTATTTTTGCTGTATCTAGAAAATATTCACTTTTCAATAAAGTTTGCAATACAGGCTTTATTTCGTAATCGTTTTGGCGAAAAATCTCAGCCAATGGCGAGATAATATCATTTTCAATTTCTTCAGTAATCTCTGGCCCAACAAACCATTTATGAATTTGCCTAACAATAAAATGACTGACTTTTTCTTTACTCAAGATTATATCTATCACTTTTTTGTATTCTTCTGTTCCTAGGTTTTCAATGATCTCATTTTCAAATCGATGTGAGAGTTGCTTTGTTTCCTGATCATGTCTGTCATCATGAAATGTACTTCCTATTTCTCCAGTTGTATATGTCTTTGCTCGCCAACCTGTCAATGCTTTTGCAAGAGCAATTACATCTTCTTCTGTATAATTTGTATAATCACCAGGTCCAGCTTCTGGTCCAATCCCAATCGTAAATAATTCTAGAAGTTCTCGAGCATAATTTTCATTTGGAGATTCAGCCGTACTTAGATCTCCATTAAGAAATGTTAACATGGCTGGGCATATTGTTATTTCTTCAACAATAGTTTTGTAATTTTTTAGCCCATTGTTATACAAAATCATTGCATAATGATGGCCATATTCAGAAATTCCATAATTATTAATTGGAAAATGTTCGTGCCAAAACAACCACATTTTCATTTGTAGTGAAAACCCGGATTGAACCATACTACCTGTAATCCATGCCCAAAGAGATCTTCTACGGGCAAAGGCCAATCCAGGAATGCTTGGAAAAGGCCTTGGGATATTCACCCAACTAGAGCCTATTGGAACACTTGGATCACCATCAAATCTGTAATAAATAGGATTTAAGGTTAGGGGTGTAAATTCCAGCAAATTTTCAATTGTAGCATCTAATCCTTCTTCAACTGATTGAAGCACCATATTCCTAGTCGGTCCAAAACAAGTCCTTCTCAAAAGATGCGCAGCAAGTGGATAGTTCCAGGAGCCATTGTACTGATCGAGTAAAGGCATAGAGGTGTAATATTAAATATTTCTAAATTTAAGTGAATTTCACCTTTCATTCTAATTGAGCCTTTTCATCTCCTGGGTTAAGCGTTTAGGAAAACTACAAAACACACCGTCAATTCCCATTTTTTTAAGCCTATTGTAATCTGTTATCGAAGTAAAAGTTTTCACCTCTTTTCCTTCGAGTAACCAAACCCAGATTTTCTTATTTCTTTTCTTAACATGTTTAAAAATGCGGTTGGACAGAACATATATTTTCCCAAACCACTCGGGGACCATCAAGATGTCTGATTTGATTGGAAAGAGACCGTCAAGTCTTATAAAACTGCTCACTAATAATTTTTTCGCTTCTAAAGCCGGCACGCTGTACACACCGTTAGGACGAGTTTTTCGAAAACTTTTTACAATGTCATCATACTCACTCACAATAAATTAATCCCAAGCACTAAAGTGTTTATCGTTAAGCTTATTTAGAATGGCTACAACGTTAGGATTATCCGTGTGGACGTCTATTAATTTTTTTTTTTTGGAAATTTTAAAAACACATCATTCAAGAATGGAATACTTAATGGCTTTTCCCGCAAGGGGTAGAAATCACCACTTTTAAAATAGTGTTCTGGATTCAGGGATTGTAACTCCTTTGAGTTAAGCTCACTTATTTTTTTATTTGTACCTGTTAAACGCAGGGTGTCTTTTTCATCTTGAAACAAAACAAGTTCTTCATCTTTCGTGAGTTGCACATCCATTTCGATTCGCCAAGTTAGATTTATGTCTTGGCACTGTTGAATTTCTTCTAAGGTGTTTTCAGGCATTTCTCCTCGTCCGCATGAGTAACAGATGATTTCCATTTTAAAGGCTTTAAAAACTTATAAATACTGAATGCTAAAACCTAGTATAGCGATCAACAAACAAAGTGGAGAAAAATATCGACTGTCATTCTTTGCGAATAAACTAGAGGTATGTTTTTTGAAAAAACCTACATATTTGAAATCTCCAATGCTTCTAATTAGAAATATAATTGGGATCACCCAAGATATTACTTGTACTAATCCATGTGGTAAACTAAACTCAATAAAAGAAGTCAATCGAAGATAATAGACCGCGAAAAGCCCTAGCACAAAGAAAACAATGAAAGTTTCAAATTTTCCTGGTTGAAGTAGTTTCTCTCCTTTTTCATCAGTTGGTAATGATGCATCTAATCCCCACTTTCCGCCAAGGGTCCAATAAAGATGAAGTAGTGATAATATAAGAAAGATTGCGAAAAGCATTAGAAGAAAAATGTGTTGGTAAGCCATAATTCTATAAGTATTTGAGCCAAACTTCCAGTCCACCACCATCATTGATTTCATGGCTATGATAAATTTCAGGAAAATCTTTGATTAAATTATGTACTTCTGCTTTTAGTGTTCCGGTGCCTTTACCGTGAATTATGGTCAATTTCGTTTTTCTCAATCTGATCGCATCTTGTAAGTATGAGATACATGCATTGACCTGATAGTCTAATTTGATCTCAGGGATGATTTGTAAATACGTAGAAGTCAGTTTTTCCAAATGAAGATCAATGGTATCAGGAATGTCTTTTTTTAGCGCCTGAGGTGTTTTATGATACACCTTTTTATGCTCGGTCTTTTTTTCTTTTTGCTTGTACTCTTCAAGATCAGTATGAATTACTTCTCTTTTTTTTCCTCTAACTTTTACGATAGCAATGTCTTCTCCAATTTTGCCTTCAAAACTGCCTATCTCATCAGATGAAATAATTTTAAGTAAATCGCCTATCCACAAATCTTTTAATATCATTACGTTACTTTGTACTTATGAGATCTCCTTCTTTTAACAAGTATATCAATTCTTTGGATCATGAAGAATTGAAAACCGAAATTAAACATCTCTTTAAGAAGATACCTGCTGTAAAGGAATATTACAAAATGGAACTTGGTTCTGAAACTGAGAGAAAAAAACTTTTTGATAAGGCTAAGGAAGAAATAAGATCAAGATATGCTACCAAAAGCTATCGTCGACCACGTAAGCCTCGAATCCAAAAAATAAACAAGATTTTATCAACGATGAAAAAGAAAAGCATTTTTCAGCACGAGCTGGTAGATCTTTATCTTTTTGACATCGAGACGTGTATCGATTTTGCTAGGAATTATCAACTGCATACTCAAGTGATGCAAAATCACATAGATCAAGTATTCCAAAGAGCTCAATTAATTATTGAAGGCGATCAATTAGGAGAAATGTTTAAAAGCAGATTGGTCAATATAGAAAAATGGATTTCTTGATTTTCAGCTTTGATAGGGTCTAATTCCGTCTATCACACCTACAATTTGCTCAAAAATTCACAAAACGTAAACATAATAGTTTCGTCAGTGGAATTATTTCACAATTTGAGCTTTAATTATTCATGAATTCACTGTTTCGACTTCTTATGCGCACGGTATCAAATGATATTTACTCTATAAATTATTTGATATGCCAAATCAAAAGTTAGCTAGAAATTCAAACCATTTAAGTGATTGGTCTGATTCAATGTTTGATCTCAATACGAGAAAAAACAATTTAAGTTTGAGGGTTTTAAACCAGAATCAAAAAGATGTGTCTTTTATTTCTGGCAATCGCACAATGAATCATGATCAGATTCCGAATGGAAACATTGAAAACTTTATTGGATATGCTCAAGTACCCATAGGGTTATCTGGTCCACTCCGAAGAAGAATGGATCACGGTTTTCAAGATCATTATATACCCTTAGCAACGACAGAAGGAGCATTGGTTGCTTCTTACAATCGTGGAATGAAGGTGATAAGAGAAAGTGGTGGAGTTTTATCCGCTTGTGTTGCACAAGGTGTGCAGCGATCTCCTTTTTTCGAATTTGAATCGGTAACTCATTGCTTGCGTTTTATTAAATGGATGAAGGGTGAAGAAATCTTATTAAAGGCAATGGTTACTCAAACAAGTAATTACGCTATTCTTATGAATATAAGGTTTTTGCAAGAGGGTAGAACGGTAATAGTAACATTTGAATTTGACACAGGCTCTGCAGCAGGTCAAAATATGGTTACGATTTCAACAGATCGTTTGTGTGAGTATATCAAATTAAATTGTCCTGTTGCGATTAAGAGTTGGGTCATAGAATCTAATTATTCTGGAGATAAAAAAGGGAATTTACAAGCACACAGTCAAGTGCGAGGAAAGAAGGTCATTAGTGAGATTATTATTCCTGAAGAGATCGTTAGAGATGTGTTGAAATCAACAACTCAAAACATGAGAAAATATTTTCTCAATGCTACTTTGGCAAGCATTCAAAAATCTTCCTTAGGTAATCATGGTCATATCGCAAATGGGTTAACAGCAATATTTATTGCCTGCGGTCAAGATGTAGCTTGCATTGCAGAATCAGCAGTTGGAATTTTAAGGTTTGAAGAAGAATGTAACGGTGATCTATATGCTTCGTTAACATTGCCATCTTTGATTGTTGGGACAGTGGGAGGAGGAACCAGTTTGAAGACACAAGCAGAGTGCCTTGATATTATGGATTGCAAAGGTCCAGAAAAAGCAAACCTTTTTGCCGAGTTGTGTTGTGCTACAGCTCTTGCAGGTGAGCTTTCAATAGCTGCTGCAATCGCAGAAGGTCATTTTACTGAAGCTCATAAATCCTTAGGTCGAACAAAATAAATAGGTATGGAAAATCAATTGCCATTATTAAACAGATTAAATATTTATCAAAAGGAAAGATTCCCTTTGATAAGTCATGGAGTCATCATAAGCATTTTTACATTTTCTGCTATTTCCTATTCAAGGCTTAGTAGAGGTATGACAGGGTTTATAGATATTCAAGATTTTCTAATTGGAGTTTTTGCATCTATTTCATTGTTTCTATTGGTTAGGATTTTTGATGAATTTAAAGATCAAGAAGAAGATGCACAGTATAGATCATACTTGCCTGTACCAAGAGGTCTAGTTTCGTTAAAGGAATTGAAAATAGTTGCTTGGATTGTTGGGGTTTGTCAAATCACTGTAATTGCAGTTTTTCAAACCGAAATGCTTTTGCTCTATGCTGTTGTGATGTTATATCTGCTGTTCATGTTAGTTGAATTTTTTGTTCCAAAATGGCTCAAAAAAAGGCAGTTAATCTACATTACTTCTCACATGCTAATTATTCCACTAATAGATCTCTATTCTAGTGGATTAGATTGGCTTGGCAGTGCTGCATTCCATTATGGAATTATATGGTTTATGGCGGTTTCTTATGTTAATGGTTTGGTATTAGAAATCGGTCGAAAGATTAGAGTTCCTTCCACAGAAGAAATTGGCGTATTGTCATACACAAAACTATTTGGTACCCGTAAAGCAGTAGTTGTTTGGTTAGCATTATTGAGTTTTACAACAATGCTATCAATTGGAGCTGCTTGGTTTGCAGGCTTTGGTTCTATATCAATAATTGTGTTTGTTAGTTTTTTTCTTTTAAGTGCTATTCCTGCCATTTCATTTTTAGTTAAGCCTAATGAGACGAAGTCAAAGTGGATCGAGCATGCCTCGGGTATTTGGACGGCTTTAATGTATTTGTCATTAGGGGCTATTCCAATGATTAAAAATCTATTAACATGAAAAGTCAAATATTAATACGTCCTACAAAAAGTAGAAAAGATTTTGGCGGTAAAGCTTCAAATTTGATCAAGCTTGATCAATTGAAGTGTAACGTACCTCAATGGGTGGTGATTCCGGCAAATGTTTTATTGGATCAATTGCCAATGGGTATTTCTATTGACAATGCAGAAGATTATTTGAGGAGCTTGAAAGTGCCCTCTGAGTTGTTTAATGAAATGCCGAAATATTTTGGGAAACAATTTCGAAATATGTCGTTTGCAGTGAGGTCTTCCGCAATGGATGAAGATGGAAGCTCATTTTCTTTTGCTGGACAATACGATACATTGTTAGGCATAGGGTATGATCAACTTGAAGAAAGTATACTAGCAGTTTGGAAGTCCATTTATTCAAAGCATCTAATGGCATACCGTCAACAAAATGGATTGAAGCATCATTTTGGAATGGCAGTAATTATTCAAGAGATGATTCATCCAGATGTATCTGGAGTTGCGTTTGGTTCAAATCCAGTATCAGGTAATACCTCGGAAAAACTTGTTTCTTCTGTATATGGATTGGGAGAAGGATTAGTTTCTGGAGAATTAGATGCGGATCATTTTATTTTGGGCTCACAGGATATTCAAAAGCAATTGGCTAAGAAAAAATTTGCTTTTAATATTTGTCTAAAAACTGGTCAAAAGACAAAAACCAAAATTCATAGCGAACTACAATTAGAAGAAACGCTAAATACAGGACAACTAGAGGAAATTGAAGCGCTACTAAATTCATTAAACGGATCATTGGGTCAGCCTCAGGACATAGAATTTGCATATGTTGATCATCGTCTTTACTTATTACAAACTAGACCCATCACAACTTCCACTTCTGATGATAGAATACTTTGGGACAATAGCAATATAGTAGAATCTTATCCTGGAGTAACCACACCATTAACGTTTAGTTTTATTTCAAAAATGTATGAAGGGGTTTACAAGCAGCTGTCAAAACTTTTGGGAATAAGTAATAAATCTATTCGAATGAATGAAGCTGTTTTTCAAAACACTTTAGGTTTAGTGAGAGGAAGAGTGTATTACAATTTGAAGAATTGGTACAAAATGCTCGCTCTTTTACCAGGATATTCTATCAATGCCAAATTTATGGAAAGCATGATGGGCGTTAAAGAAAGATTTGATTTGGGACCTGAATTTAGAATGTCGAAATCAAAGGCGATTATTAGAGTTGCTTGGATGCTTATACGAATGTTGGTTTTGCATTTTAGCCTTTCAAGACAAAGACGAAAATTCCAAAATAACTTGAACGCCATTTTGCTTCGATTCAATCAAAAGGATTTTAATAAAATGACCGTTTCCGAACTAACAAATTCTTATCAGAGCTTTGAAAGTGAATTATTGGCAAAGTGGAATGCACCTTTGGTTAATGATTTTTTTTCAATGATTTGGTTTGGCTTGTTAAAGAAAAAAAGCATCGAATTATTTGGTGAGAAAACTAATATTCATAACGACTTACTTTGTGGGAGTATGGATATAATTTCTGTTGAGCCCGTAAAAAGAAGCCTTGAAATCGCAAGTATTATATCTCAAGATGCAGAGGCTAAGGAGTTGGTTCTAAGTCAGTCACCTGAAATCATTTGGGATGAGTTGGGTAATGCTAAACACATAGAAATAAAGAGAAAATTTGATTTATACTTCAAAGATTTTGGTGAAAGATGTTTAGGAGAATTGAAGTTGGAAACTATTTCGTATTCCCAAGATCCAACCTTATTTGTGCAAATAATTAAATCATATGTGCTCAATGATATTACACAACGGAGTACGGATAGTAGTATACAATTAGACATTCGCTCGAATGCTGAAGCTAAGATAAATTCGGCTTTAAAAGGGAAATTCTTCCAACGATTGGTTTTTAAGTATGTTTTGAAAAAGGCGAGAGAGTTAGTAAGCAATAGAGAAAATTTAAGATATGATAGAACCAAGGCTTTTGGAATGGTTCGAACAATGTTTTATGCACTAGGCAAAAGATTAAAAAGCAACAATCAAATTGAAGAATCAAGAGACGTGTTTTATCTAGAATTAATAGAACTACTTAAGCTAAATGAAAAGGATTCTTACAAAGAATTATTGAGTGCTCGAAAAAAGTTATTTGGAGAATATGCTACTCAAAAAGATCCGCAAGAAAGATTTAGTACCAATGGGATGAACTTCACAGATGAACATATTTATTCAATAGACAAAATAGAATCGGTTGAAGGGGATTTAAAAGGTGTGGGTTGTTGTCCTGGTTTGGTAAAGGCATCAGTACGAATTGTACGCAATCCTCGGGACGTAGAAGATATGAATGGACAAATATTAGTAGCAAAAAGTACTGATCCGGGTTGGGTAACCTTGTTTCCTTCTTCTTCCGGGATAATAGTAGAAAGAGGCAGTTTGTTGAGTCATTCTGCGATTGTTTCACGGGAGATGGGCATCCCTTGTATTGTAAGTGTTGATGGCTTGTTGAGAACCCTTAAGGATGGAGATGAAGTATTGATGGATGGCAGTAGTGGGATTATTAAAAAATTGAACTAAAACTTGAAGAAAATGGAAAAGCATTTAAAAAAAGTAAATCATCAATATATACGATATGCAAATTGTTGGGAAGATGCTGATGTACTTCTCGATGGTTTGGATATCAATGATGGAGATAAAGTTTTATCGATTGGATCTGCGGGGGATAATAGTTTTTCGCTTTTATCTCAAAATCCAAAATTGGTAGTTGCGGTTGATATTAATCAAATACAACTCAATTTGATAGAATTGAAAAAAGCTTCTTTTAAAACATTGGAGCATGATGAGTTTTTACAATTTTTAGGATTTAGCTATTGCGAAAACAGATTGCCGCTATTTGAAAAAGTACAAGCAGCATTGGAACCTAGCCAAAAGAAATTTTGGTTGGGACGAATGGACGAAATAGAAAAAGGAATTATTCACCAAGGTAAGTTTGAAAAGTATTTTCAATTGTTTAGGAGAAGAATTCTTCCAATAATTCATTTTCGAAAAACTGTGCATTCTTTGTTTGTAGATAAGAATCAATTGGAGCAAAAAAGATTTTTTGAAAACAAGTGGAACAGTTGGAGGTGGAGGAGTCTGTTTAAAATATTCTTCAGCAAATTTGTTATGGGAAGATTTGGAAGAGATCCAAAGTTTTTATCTGAGGTAAAAGGTTCTGTATACAAGTTTATATTAAAAGAGTCTGGATCACATTTGAGTTCAACTCAATGTCAGCAAAATTATTTTCTTGATTACATACTTCGCGGAAAATTTGGGGTAGGTCTCCCGCATTATGCACGAAAAGAAAATTTTCAAAAAATAAAATCCAATCTTGATAAGCTAGTTGTTTTTAAAGGATATGTCCAAGATGTTTTTAAACAGTTTAGTTCATTTAATAAGTTCAATTTGTCAAACATATTTGAATATATGGATGCTGAAACTTTCGCCCGAATATCAAAGCAAATCATTGGGCATAGTTTATTGAACTCAAAGTTTGCCTATTGGAATTTGATGGTTCCACGAGATGTAACTGATGTTGATGCTAGTGTTGTACCTGTAGTGTCAAATAGATTAAATGGTGATAATGGATTTTTTTATTCTAAGTTTTTATTGAATCAAAAGTTATGTTAAAACAATTAATACATACGGGGTCCATGGCAACAATATTTCTTATGGTTTTTGCATTTGCAGAAACACTAAGACGAAAGTATAAAGTCAAGGTAGAAGTGACCAGGAAATTTGTTCATTGTAGTACTGGCTTGATGACATTAACTTTCCCATTCTTGTTTAAAAGCCATTGGTCTGTATTCGTTTTGTGTACAGGGTTTTTATTGATTCTTTTCATTTCTAAAAAATACCAATGGCTTGATTCTATACATGGTGTCAAAAGAAAAACTAAAGGTGCGCAGTTGTTTCCATTTGTGGTTTATATGTGTTTTGTGATGATGCTCCAAATGGATCAAATGATGTTTTATTTTCTGCCAATTTTATTACTTTCCATTTGTGATCCATTAGCTGCTTTAGTAGGTAAGAAATACAACATTGGTGTTTACCGAGTTTGGAATCAAAAAAAGACATTGATTGGTTCTTTAGTATTTTTCTTAAGCGCACTGTTAGTATCAATGCTATCAATGAATATTTTCTGCTTAGGCGGCTATTATATTTCTATGCAGTCGATTGTAGTTTTAACTCTTGGAGCTACAGTAGCTGAGGCAATAACTATAAATGGATTTGATAATCTAACAATACCTGCAAGTGTTGTGGTCATCTTGTTTCAAATTTTGGAAGC
>Ga0114956_1003485_pt1 | contig 12177 bp, 7 predicted proteins | sample MaitaG_FD_87304 | JGI IMG/M metagenome (GOLD analysis project Ga0114956, IMG submission 87304) | Marine algal microbial communities from Maine, USA - Maine_Asex2 metaG | ecosystem: Host-associated > Algae > Red algae > Unclassified | place: Maine, USA | collected 2015-01-05 | reverse complement strand
CTTGTCCGCAAGTGATAGATGTTGGCGTTGAGCTGCCAGTGAGTCTTCCTGCAGCACAAATAGTGAGCGCGCAGAACTGAGGTAATCTACATTGATACGGGTGGCTGATACGGTGACCGGATCAAAAGTCAAGAGCGTATCTATCTCTTCCTGTCCGAGGCAGATGGATCTTGGCAGACCAATTACACTAATGATGGCTAATACCTTCCAGATGGACCTTGCATTTTTCACGGAGGCAAATGTAGTGGGATTTGGGTAATTGGGTGATTGGGTCATCTCTTCATCTCCAAAAAATTCTTTCCGTCCAGACAGCTATTTAATTCTTGAAAATTTCTACCTTAAGGCAGCCCTTTTAAAAGCATTCGCACTTCCGAAACTCAAGGACTTTTTTAAACTACTAATCATTTCTAAACCTAACGAGAATGAAGATACCTGTATCGGTAAACGTGAACGGCTCTGCCTGTGCGAAAGAAGTGGAAGGCCGTACTCTGCTCGTCGATTTTTTACGTGAGGATTGCGGGCTCACAGGCACCCACGTAGGATGCGATACCAGCAGCTGTGGAACATGCACTGTGTTGGTCAACGGAATTGCAGTAAAATCGTGCACAGTGCTGGCAGCACAAGTCGAAGGCGATGAAGTCACCACAATCGAAGGAATGGCGAGCAACGGTGAGCTGCATCCCATTCAGGCAGCATTTAAAGAAAAACATGGTCTCCAATGTGGGTTTTGCACCCCGGGCATGGTCATGCTGGCCAAAGATCTACTCGATCACAACCCCAACCCCAGTGCCGACGAAATCCGTCACGGCCTGGAGGGCAACTATTGCCGCTGCACTGGCTATCACAATATTGTCGATGCCATACAATCTGTCAACGCCTAAATAAGAGAACAATGGGAAATTTTATCGGACAATCAGTAAAGCGCGTTGAAGACAAACGCTTTCTCACAGGAAAAGGTAAATACACAGACGACATTGTACTGCCCGGGCAAACGTATGCTTGTATCGTACGCAGCCCCTATGCACATGCACGCATCGTCAACATTGATAAGAGTGCTGCCGAAGCGCATGAAGGAGTAGTGGCAGTCTTTGTTGGTAAGGACATCGACGAAGCCATTGGTGGAGTGCCCTGTGGTTGGCAGGTGGACTTTAAAAATGGGGAAACCATGAAAGAGCCTCCTCATCCGCTCTTGGTGCGCAACAAAGCACTGCATGTAGGAGATGGAGTTGCTGTTGTGATTGCCGAAGATAGACGTACGGCTGTTGACGCCGCAGAGCTCGTCGATGTTGAATATGAAGAACTTGATGCAGTCATCAATATGGCTACTGCCATCTCCGGTGAATCTGTCTTGGTGCATGATGACGCACCCAACAATACTGCATTTGATTGGGAGCTGGGCAATCCCAAAGCGGATGTGGACGCCGCTCTTGCCTCTGCTCATCATGTGACCACGCTTGATTTTACCAATCAGCGATTGGTACCCAATGCGATGGAGCCACGCGCAGCGATTGGCTCATACGATGCCACCAATGATAAGTACGTACTGTACACCAGCTCACAAAATCCGCATTTGATCCGACTGCTCATGTGTGCTTTCGTGCTTGGCCTGCCAGAGCATAAGGTGCGTGTTGTAAGCCCCGATGTGGGTGGTGGTTTTGGCAGTAAGATATTTCACTACGCAGAAGAGGCATTGGTCATTTGGTGCTCGAAACAAATCGAGAGACCGGTTAAGTGGACTTCGACGCGGAGCGAGGCATTTCAAACAGATGCCCACGGCCGCGACCATCAAACTAAATGCCAGATGGGTTTTGACAGCGATGGAAAAATTGTTGCTTTGAAGGCGACAACCCTGGCCAACATGGGTGCCTATCTTTCCACCTTTGCACCAGCGGTACCCACGTATTTGCATGGTACCCTGTTGCAAGGATTGTACACAACACCATTAATCAATGTTGATGTGACCGCTGTATTTACAAATACCACAGCGGTAGATGCGTATCGTGGTGCCGGGAGACCAGAAGCCACATATCTGCTGGAGCGCTTGCTAGATACTGCGGCACTCGAAATGGAAGTAGATCCTGCGGAGCTACGAAGAAAAAATTTCATCCCTGCATTTGATGGAGTCGAGCAGCCCGGGTATCAGACCCAAGTAGCCCTGCAATACGATAGTGGAAACTACGACCCCGTTTTGGACCAGGCGCTGGAAATGGTCGGCTATGCAGATTTTCGCAAGGAGCAGGCTGAGGCAAGAGCCAATGGCAAGTTGCTCGGAATAGGTTTTTCAACCTACATCGAGGCCTGTGGTATTGCACCTTCTGCAGTAGTGGGATCTCTGGGCGCTCGCGCTGGCCTGTACGAGTCTGCACAAGTGCGAGTGCAACCGACTGGCACTGTAAGTGTATTTACCGGATCACACTCGCATGGTCAGGGCCACGAAACAACCTTTGTACAGGTGGTGGCAGATAAACTGGGCATTCCGATGGAAAGCATCGAACTGATCCATGGAGATTCGGACTCAGTCGCGTTTGGAATGGGTACCTATGGATCAAGGAGCCTTGCCGTCGGTGGCACCGCGATCGTAAATAGCATAGACAAGATTCTGGAAAAAGGAGCAAAAATTGCTGCGCACAAATTGGAGGCTTCGGTCGAAGATATTGAGTATAAGGAAGGAGCTTGGAATGTAAAAGGCACCGACAAGTCGATTGGCTTTGGCGATGTCGCACTTACAGCGTACGTCCCACATGATTATCCAGAAGGCCTAGAGCCTGGTTTGGATTTTAGCAGCTTTTACGATCCGGCAAATTTCACCTATCCGTTTGGTTGCCACATTGCGGTCGTAGAGGTCGATGCAGAAACTGGTCAAGTCTCCCTCAAGCGCTTTATAGCAGTAGACGATGTAGGCAATGTGATAAACCCCATGATCGTCGATGGACAAATTCATGGCGGGGTGGCTCAAGGTGTCGGTCAGGCTTTGCTGGAAGGCGCAATTTATGATGAATATGGCCAGCTTACCAATGGTTCATACATGGACTACACCATGCCTCGTGCCGATGATTTACCCGCCTTTGAGGTGGGCCGTACAACGACCCCTTGCCCTCACAACCCATTGGGTGTAAAAGGTGCTGGTGAAGCAGGGACGATCGGTTCTACCCCGGCAGTTGTAAATGCGGTCGTCGACGCACTTTGGCACAAAGGCGTGCGCGATTTGCAAATGCCTCTCACCCCACAACGGGTATGGAAGGCGATGCAAAGCTCAAACGGCCACAGTTAATTATCCATTTTCAACTATTCACTATTAATTCTTAATCATTAAGTAAATAAGATGATACCAACGTCTTTCGAATATAAAAGAGCAGGCTCAGTCAGTGAAGCACTGCAGATGCTAAAATCCCACGGTGATGATGCTAAATTATTGTCGGGTGGACACAGCCTAATACCTGCATTAAAATTGCGCCTAAATAATCCTGGTGTTGTAATTGATATTTCAAAAATTGAGGCATTAAAATCAATAGCACTCGATGGCGAGACGCTGACTATTGGAGCCAATTGCACCCATGCGCAAATTGCAAGTTCAGATGCAGTGCGAGCCCACATGCCGATGATCTGTGAGACAGCCGGCAAAATTGGAGATATTCAAGTACGCAACGTTGGCACGATCGGTGGCAGTGTTGCACATGCCGATCCGGCAGCCGACTGGCCTACGGTATTGATTGCCGCACAAGCAAACATACAGATGGAGGGCCCAGGGGGCAGGCGGTCAGTGGCTGCCACCGAGTTTTTTGAAGGCCTCTACATGACGGTACTTGCAGATGACGAAATCATTACCGCGATCCAAATACCAAGTGCACCAGGATGTTCGTCAGCCTATGCAAAATTTGTGCAACCCGCTAGTCGGTTTGCATTGGTGGGCTGCGGAGTATGCCTAAAGGTCGAAGGTGGCACTATTTCTTCTGCTACCGTAGCGCTCGGAGGCGTAGGCGATCACCCGGTGCGTGATGCCGCCGTGGAAGAAGCCTTGAAGGGCCAGCCAGCCAACGAAGACACTGCAGCCTCAGCAGCAGAGAAAGCTGCTGAATCGATTGATATCATGAGTGACCATTTTGCCGATGAGGCGTATCGCAAGCAGATGGCCAAGGTCTTTACCCGGCGCGCACTGGTTGCTGCACTGAGTAGCTAAAAGAGCATTCGAATTTGCCAGATATCAATAGCATCTCTCGTGAGGAGATCGATGACATACTTGCCAAGCAAGCCTACATCACGGAGTCTCATATTTCGATGTCCGTTTTTCTGGCCATTCGGCTGGGAAAACCCTTGCTGATCGAGGGGCCTGCCGGAGTGGGAAAAACAGAGGTTGCCAAGGTTCTGTCAAGGGGTCTTCATCTTAAACTTGTGCGGATGCAGTGCTACGAAGGTCTTGATGCGAGTCAGGCTCTGTACGAGTGGAATTATCAGCGACAGCTTTTGCACCTCAAAATCGAAGAAGGTGAGCAACATTCAATCGCAGAAAAGGAGCAGACGATCTTTAGCGAAAAGTTCTTGCTTAAAAGACCTCTCCTCCAGGCCATTACCGACACTGAAAGAACGGTGCTGCTCATCGACGAGATCGATCGGGCTGATGAAGAATTTGAGAGCTTTCTGCTCGAGTTGCTTTCTGATTGGCAAATCACGATACCTGAGATCGGTACAATTGAGGCAAACTACAAACCGATTGTGGTCGTTACCTCAAACAGGGTGCGCGAACTCTCGGAAGCTTTGCGAAGACGCTGCCTCTATCTCTATATTGACTATCCGACTTTCGATAAAGAGTTGTCTATCGTGACGGACAAGGTGCCGGGCATAAACCAGCTGCTCGCCAAACAAATTTGTCAATTTATGGCAGAGGTTCGCGAACAACGCTTAACCAAGGTGCCGGGAATTGCCGAGACATTGGATTGGGCCACAGCCCTTGTTGAAATGCACTTTGACCATCTCGACCCGGAGATTGTAGAGCAAACACTGGGCGTCGTACTCAAGGATTGGAAGGATTTACGTCGCACTCAAATGAGTCTCTCAGAGCTATTTGAGAAGACAGGAATTACTCCAAAGGTCAGTTGAGAGGTAATTTACAGCGAATTGACTTGAGCATTGGATAAGTTTTGCAACGACAGTTTTCTAACTACTCGGAAAAAGTCACATCACAAAAATTACGCAATTGTCAGTCTATCTGCACATTATACTTCAGTATTACTCATTCTGTCCTTGCGTGGGCAAATTCTACAATCATATAACAATACATCTACATAGTGGTTTCATGCTTGCTTGCACGGTTCAGAGGGCTTAGATTTGCGGTATTGCTTCAATTAAATGATAGCATTCAGATCACCGTAGGTCCCTATTTTTAAACAAAGCAGTCGCTTAGAATGGCTGCATTTATTAAATCACCCAACCGCTTGGTTGGCCCATTACTTAAAATGACAAAGATCTCCATGCCCGGAGATCCTTGTCGAAAAAAAAGCGTTATGATGTCAAATCTATCTATTATTGCTCGTTGCTTATTTATAGTAACGTTCATTTTTGCCCTAAGTCACAATATTTGGGCAAGTTCTTCCGAAAATTTTGCCATACCCACTCCGAGTAAAATCGGTTTGGAAGAAGTGGCCGATAAGCGGGGAACTGTCACCAAACTAAAAGTTGAATTTGCAGCCGCAGATATTGCAGCCGCAGGAAAAGAAGGCCTCAATGAGGTCGAGATCGGCGGCAAATCCGTTGAGGGCACCTTCGTCGATGGTGTATTTCGCTCCGCTGCACTTTCGGTTGAGCAAGTAGCCGTGGTGCGAAGTGGCGCTGATATGGTCTTAAAGGCGACGTCAGGCAATAGCCTCACGGTCAAATTTGAAATTCCGCAAATCCCCGCCGTCGAAAGCGTTCGCATTGCCGTCGTCGAAGGAAAAGAAGTACTCCGCGTGAGCTGGGCTGCTGCTGCAAGTGAAAAACTTGCAGCCGCTGCTCCCAGCCTGGTTGCAGTTGCGAAAGAAGAAGTAGCAGGTAAGACAGATGAAAAAGTTGGAATCTTTGTAAGTCTAGCGCTCAATGCAAAGCAACTTGCCTCTGCCAGAGCATCAGAAGCCATGGTACTGAAAACGGCAGAGGGAGCAACACTAGAAATATTTCTTGATCCTCCTGCTGCCATCCCTGCACCAGCCTCCATAAAACTAACCGCTGGAGCTGAGCGAAAATTGACCGTTACCTGGCCAGCATCCGAATTGGAAAAACTGGCACTTGCCAAACCTACTTCCGTACTTATCGGTGGCAAGGAAGTCGCTGGGGAAACCAACACCAAGACAGGAGTCTTTACCAGTGCCACACTGAATGCAGAACAGGTACAATTTGCACAAGATTTTAAGACCATGACCCTCAGTTCTGCTGAGAGAGCAACGCGTGACATTGTCTTGGATAGACCAGCACCGATTCCCGCTCCCACAAGAGTTGCGATCGTCGAAAAAGGAAGCCAAGAAGTCCTGCAAGTAAAGTGGTCTGCAGCTCAATCGGAAGCCCTTGGCAAAGCAACACCGGTATCGATCCGCATTGGCAAGACCGTGGTCAAAGGCATTACCAAAGACGGAATCTTCGAAAGCGAGCAACTGACACCCGCACTGATCCGTGCCGTGCGTCAAGGCGAGAAAATAACCCTGGTCTCAGCCGAGGAAGCTGAACTGGATATCGAACTCACGAAGCAAGCTAAAATGCAGGCAGCTACCATCTCGCTAACTGACCGAGGTGCGGTTGCAAAACTCACATTTACAGCTGCTCAAAGAGAGATCTTGCGTGCCAACCCTGTGACATCAATCCGTATCGGAACGAAGGTGATCGCGGCGACCACCACTGCTGCAGGAGAAGTCATTACCGAGCCACTGAGTTGTGAAGACATTAAATCGCTCGCCGCTTCGACCCCATTCTCCCTGCTCTACGGAGAGGCAAAGAGCGTTGCTCCGGAAATGCTCAGCAATACTGAGTTGCCTGAGCCAAGAGTGACTCTCGCTCGCATCATGCAGACCTCTGCCGCAACCCTGCGGGTGAAAGTGAGGACCTCTGATGCTGCTTTGGCCTGTTCCAATCCTCCAGAAAAGCTGGTGGTAGATGGCAAGCAGACTAAAATGACCAAACTAAATGATGAATTGTATCAAAGCAGTGCATTGGACTGCAACGAAATTACCAACGCCGTAGCCGCAGGTTCGGTAGATGTCATTGCAGCGGATAAGTCTGTGCGCAAAGTTACGCTGACCAGCACCGCGATCGAACCGATACCAGATCGCGTAGAAATGTCGGTGCGAGCTACTGGAATCGTGGCAGAAGCACGATTTCCTGCGGCAGCTAGTGAGCTGCTATGTGCCAACCCACCTACCGCAATGATTGTGAATGGAGTAAGTGTCCCAACTACGTTTAATCCGGCTACCCAGGTTCTTGAATCAGGCAACATGACATGTGATGAGATGTCAACATTGTCTGGCATCCGCAAGCTGCAGGTAGTACATACCAACCAAGCTAAGTACAGTAGAGATCTCACCTATCGCCAAATTCCGATCGTACGACCTTCTGTCAAAATGGAGCAGACATCTCGAGGTACTGAAATCAAGGCAAGCTGGCCAGAATATGCCCGCGAACTGGTCAAATGCATCTCCAGTCCGGTCGTCATGGCCGGAGACAAAGAGCTCACCTTTGAGCCCTTTGTTCCCGAGTCACTTGAACTGATTTCAGGTCCTTTAAACTGCGAGGACTTGCAGGCAGTTGCTGCGATAAAAACGCTGATGATGGATCTCAACTACACTCAGCTTGCATTAACTTTAGCATCGAGTGAGATTCCAAAGCCAACTCCAGTTACTGCAGATGCCCGAGAATCTCAATCCGGTCAGACTCAGATCAAATTGAAATTTGCCGCAGAAGCAAAGGATGCACTGTGCGCTGCGGGGCCAAAAAGCATTAGCATTGACAATGTGGTCATCGCCGGTGAACTGGACGAAGAAACCAATGAATTCAGCACAGGAAATCTCAGTTGCTCAGAGCTGAGTCTGTTGAAACAAGCTGCACCGATTAAGTTGAATTTTGCGGACGGACAATCGCAACAAGTCGATTTGCAATCAGTCAAATTGCCTGAAGCTCGCGTATCTAGCTCTCGTATGTTGGTGAGCGACTATGGATATACTCGAATGAATGCATCATTTCTCAGTACGTCGGCCACGATTTTATGTGCCGATCCTCCTCAGATGATTTTTGTGGGTGCTGACACAGTTCCGGTGATGGTCGATTTTGATCCTGAGACCCAGCAACTCGTGAGCGATGAACTTAGTTGCGACCAGATTCTCGCATTAAGTCAAGGTACGTCATACCAGCTGAGTTTTGCCTCGGGAGATACACGTACTTTTGAATTGAACACAAAGAGCCTGCCGCGCAACAAGATCTCAACCGCCAAGATCAAAGCAACCTCTGAGGCAAGTCGCATCAATGTGGCATTTGCTCCTGCATCGAAAGAAATCATGTGCGCCAATAGCGTCACTTGTGCCAATATCGAAGGCAAGGTCGTCGAGTACAATGTCGATGAATCTGAAGCAGAACTAAAAACTGAAGTACTCTCGCAAGAAACGATGGCAAAAGTGCGAGGTGGTGCGCCATTGACGCTGTGTCATGAAAATGGAGACACCATTGACATTCCCATTCAACTTTCAGAGGGAATACCATTGCCAAATGACGTGTACACAGTAGCCAACAAGGAGACTGGGAAGGCCGAAATGGTCGTGAAGTGGTCTGAGAGTGGAATGAAAAACTTGGAAGTAGCCCCACTTCAAATGGAGCTTAACGGCCGAATGCTGAAAGGTGAATTTGATAGCGAAAAGGGTGAATTTCAATCGACGGCACTAACCGAGGATGAGTTTGAAGCATTGCGTCCGGAGGCATCTCCAGAATACAAATCGCTTAACGTTGATTTTTATGGTGGTGCAAATGAAAAATACTTCGTTTTGAAAGAGCCCCGACGAAAAGCGCTTGCCCTCAATATCAAGGGTGAGACTGTAAAGGGAGAGTTGTGCTACAATGTAAACTGGGAGCAATCTGAACGGCAGGAATTGACTGCTGTAAAACCGATTGCTCTCTGCGTGGCTGGCCAATTGATTTGTGGTGATTTTGTGGCGGCAAGAGTAATCGATGAGGATGCAGGCATTCTTGCCGATCCAGTATTCACCACATCAGAGCCAATTTCGGCCGTGCTGGTGGAACAGCTTGAAGCAGGCAAAGTAGAGGTGCTCTATGAGGATGGCGATCATGGTCTGATTGGCAATGCATTTTTGGCGGTGAGTCTGGTCTCATTCGAAGCTGCTGCTCAAGACGGCTCTGTACTACTCGATTGGCAGACGGCTAGCGAGGTAGACAATGAGTCGTTTGAAGTGCAAAGATCCGCAACAGGTGAGCAATGGGAGGTTGTTGGAACCATCGCCGGAGCAGGTACCACAGTAGAACATCAATGGTACGAATTCAGAGATGGCAGCCCTTTCACGGGAGAATCATTTTATCGCTTGGTGATGATCGAAACGGATGGCAGCAAAACCACATCGCCAGTAAGGACTATATGGAATGAGCAAGGAGACGGTGAGATGCTGTATCCCAACCCATTTTCTCATACCCTATATACCAGCGCCCAAATCTTTAATCATGAAGGGAGTGCTTCACTATCGATTTCTGATGCACAAGGCCGAATTGTGCGAAGTATTCAGATTGATCGTAGCAATGCACAGATCGATCTCACAGAGCTGCCAGCTGGCCTTTATTTTGCAAGAGTGAACGGCAGCACATCTGTGATTAAGTTATCGAAAGCGAATTGATATTTGATTGAAGCGGCCACCAGTATTATACTCCCTGGTAGCGCATCATTACGCAAGGAGGGCAGGATGACACATCCTGTCCTTTTTTTGTGTTTACAGATTTGAAGCAATCAAAAGATCTAGATCGGTGTACTTCAGGGTGTGCAGTTCTGCCAAGTAGGAGTTCGTGATGCAGCCTTTGTACGAGTAGATGCCGTGCCGCATACCGTGATTGCTAAACAAGAAGCGCTCAATGGCGCTTGTTTCGCCAGCATCCAGTAAAATCGGCGTCATGATATTGCTGATGGCAATCGAAGCAGTGCGAGCAACTTTGGCAGAAATATTAGGTACACAGTAGTGAATTACTTCATGTTTGCTGAAGGTGGGATTTTCATGAGAAGTCACTTCAGACGTCTCAAAGCACCCTCCCTGGTCAATGCTTATATCAATGATCACTGAACCTGGCTTCATCTGTCTCACCATGTCTTCGGTGACAATCATGGGCGTACGGCCAGATTTTGCGTGAATCGCCCCAATCACCACATCTGCAACCTTGAGTGCCCTTTTCAAGTAGATCGGGTTGAGGGCCGAGGTAAAAAGGCGCTGCCCCAGACGATTCTGGAGGCGTGTGAGTTTAGATATGTCATTGTCAAAAATGCACAAGCTTGCTCCAAGACCCAACGCAGAGCGTGAAGCAGTCTCCGCAACGGTGCCAGCTCCTAAGATGACAACGTTTGCAGGAGGAACACCTGATATTCCGCCCAGTAGGAGACCATTGCCTCCACCAGTGCTGTTCAGTAGTTCTGCCGCAGTAAGTATGGCACTAAGCCCGGCAATCTCACCCAAGATCGTCACGACCGGAAAGGAGCCATCGCGCCCCTGCAAGTACTCCATCGCGAGTGCGATGACACGTTTTTCCTTGATTCGGACCAAATAGTCGCGGGTGAGATAGGGTAAGTGCAGCGGGGAAATCAGAATCTGATTCGGGTGGAGCAGATCTATCTCCTCGGGAGTGGGCGGGGCTACTTTGATCAGGCAGTTGGCTTCAAATACTTGGTCACGGCTGTATACAATCTCAGCACCTACCTCACTGTAGTCCAGATCTGAAAAGTTTGATTTGGAGCCAGCACCAGTCTCTACTAAGACCTTATGCCCCCTAGCGACAAGCGTCGAGACAGAAGAAGGTACCAGCGAAACTCGACTCTCCTGGTGCGTGCTCTCGACCGGCACACCAATCGTCATCTTCGAAGTTTTCTCCGACACCTCCATCACTTGAGCCTTGGTTTCGTATCGGCCCATGGATAGGTACTCGCTTACACTCAGCTTTTTTTTGTCCGCCATGACAAACGGGTCGTTCAGTTAGTGACGTGAAATTACTATTTTTCTTTGCTGGCCGCCCTTACTTTGCATCCGGATAGAGCAATGCCTCTGAGGCAGGACATCTGCGGCGATTGCTGGCCATTCGACAAAAACCCATTGATTGGAGTCAAATATCTCCAAAATTCCAATTTCAGTGAGCTCCTCTGCACGATCCAAACGATAGAGATCGGCATGAAAGACAGCTTCATCTACATGAGTACGATATTCTTGTATCAGAGCAAATGTCGGAGATGTAACGGCATCTTGCACCCCGAGATGGGTACAAATTTCCTGCACTAGTGTGGTCTTTCCTGCTCCCAAATCTCCCGTGAGTAGAACCACAATTGGCCCATCCAAGTACCGTACTATCTCAGGTATGTGGTTCCGCAGGACGGCCAGGTTTTCTACCTCAAGTGCAAAATCTTCCATATCGTATAAAATGGCAACTTATGAGTTCTTTTTAGGCTATGAAAAGTGCTCAAAATAAGCACTTTAAAGGTCTCTACATTCGCGTTTTCCGGGCGATAATTTCGTACTTTTGCAGACCTCAAAAGAAGACCAAGAAACAAAATCAATGGCAGAGAATAAGAGCAACTATAGTGCGGATAATATTCAGGCACTGGAAGGCCTGGAAGCAGTTCGTAAAAGACCCGGTATGTATATCGGGAGCACGGATGGCAAAGGACTTCATCACTTAGTCTGGGAGGTTGTCGATAATTCGATCGATGAGCATCTCGCAGGGCACTGCAAGGTGATCAAACTGACGATTCACAAGGATAATAGTCTCACCGTGACGGACGATGGTCGCGGTATTCCTGTGGGGATGCACGAAAAACTTCAAAAGTCAGCGCTGGAGGTAGTCATGACTGTGCTCCATGCCGGGGGCAAGTTTGACAAAGATACCTATAAGGTCTCGGGAGGTCTGCATGGTGTGGGTGTATCCTGTGTCAATACACTCAGTCCGTCTCTGCCGGATGAATTGCACGCCGAG
>Ga0114956_1003484_pt1 | contig 12180 bp, 7 predicted proteins | sample MaitaG_FD_87304 | JGI IMG/M metagenome (GOLD analysis project Ga0114956, IMG submission 87304) | Marine algal microbial communities from Maine, USA - Maine_Asex2 metaG | ecosystem: Host-associated > Algae > Red algae > Unclassified | place: Maine, USA | collected 2015-01-05 | reverse complement strand
GCGTTCTCAAGTGCTTGCAAAGCAGCGTCGTCCCGACGCAGGTGGTCGCTGCGATCGAGAGAGCCGTGCGTGTAGAACATGTTTGACGCACCGGGGAAGTGGGCCCGAGATTATAGGTCGATCGGCCTCGGCATCGCCGTTCTTGCTGAGGAACGCGGCCTACGTCAGGCATCGGCACGCATCGCCAACGCCTTCTATGTGATCATCGCGGCGCCTGGAAGCGAGGCCAATGCCCTTCCTGGCACGGTTTATCGGCAACATGCCAACCTTGCATTGATGTCCTCGCCGGTAAATTCTCGCGCCACTTCGTCATGCTGCGTGCGATCGGTGCGCCCCGTCGAGTAGACTCGCCTGTCCGTCGCCCGACCCCGGAAGTGTTCATGCGTCTTGCCGCTCTCGTCGGTCTCCTGCCGGCGCTGTGCCTGTCGTCGATCGTCATGGCCGCAGAGGACCCGGGTGAGGTTGCCAGGGCGGTGGCGTCAGGCCCCGCGTTCACGGCCCTCCCGAGATGGGAAGTCGGTGTTGGCGGGGGCTATTTCTCGGGCCATGATTATCCAGCCTCCAACGATCCGAACCAACGTGCACTCGCACTGCCGTACTTGATCTATCGAAGCTCGGTCTTCAGGGTTGGCGGTGGTGGCATTCGTGCCGTGGCAGTGGAAAGGCCGCGAATACGACTCGATGTCTCGCTGGGCGCGTCGCTCAGTGCGCGCTCGGAAGGCAACGGCCTGCGCGCAGGCATGCCGGATCTCGACTTCCTGTTCGAGCTCGGCCCACAACTCGAGATCAGCTTGCTCGATCGCGAGGTGGCGAGTGGCGGACGGTTGCAGCTCGAATTCGCAACTGAACTGCGCGCCGTTGTCGCAACTGATTTCCAGGGAATCCACAGTCAGGGTTTCGTTGCCGAACTCTCTGTGTCCGGCGCGCGGCGACGTATCGCGGGGTCTGGCGTGGATCTGCTGGCAAGCCTCGGCGTCACCTATGCAGACGAACGACTGCAAGACTACTTCTACGAAGTCGACGGGCGCTATGCCCGCCCGGGAAGGCCTGCCTACGACGCGGGCGGCGGCTACCTCGGGAGCGAGCTGTTCATCGGAGCGGCGCTGCGCCCCAACCGATCGTTGCGAGTCTTCCTCGGTATACAAAGCGGCCTCTATGCCGGCGCGGCGAACCGTGACAGTCCGCTGTTCGAGACTACCAGCAGCACCGGAATCGCCGCCGGTTTCGCCTGGACAGTCGCGCGGAGCAAGCGCCTGATCGACGTCATCGAGGTCGACTGAGCCGCTCGCCTTGCCGGCCAACGCCTGAATCCGCGCATCAGAGTTCCTCGTCGACGAAAATCACGTGGCGGAAGTGGTGCTGGTCTTCGAAGCTTGCGCCGAGTGCGCCGATCAACAGGCTGATCGATGCGCTGAAGCTTGCCATCTTCAGCCGTTCTGTCCAGCCGACCGCATCGGCTTCGAGAGCGCTTGCGACAGCCCATGCGGCAATGAGCGCGTTCTCGAACAACGTGCAGGTGGCCAGCATTGCAAGCAACAGGGCGGCTGACCAGGTCGTCGCAAGGCCTGTCACCACGATCAGCAAGGCGGCGGTGCGCGTGACGATAAGCTGCTCGCTGAGGTGTTGGTGGCGGCTCAGCAAGAGTTGCTGACGATGCACGACAAAGGTCGTTGTCAACGCGAGCACGAACAGTGAGGTCAGGGCGAGTGTCGAGGCGGACTGCGACAAGCCGAGATCCCAGCCTTCGGCTGTCATCAGGAGAACGGCGAGGGTCGATACCGCGGCGGTGCTCAGTCGACTCAGCCGCTGGGGAAATTCCCAGGGTCGCGCCGCGCGAACGGCATCGGCGATTTCGCTGCGATTGATGTTGATGGCTTTCAGGGCAAAGCGCCAGCGCGAGCTCGATGGGCCGGCCGCGTCTTCGAGCCGCGTATCGGCTATTTCGCGAAACGCCTGTCGGAGATCGACAAGGTCGCGCTCGTCAAACCGCTGCATGGCATCAAGATCGCCCGGCGCTTGCGGGTGATGCAGCAGGTGCTGTCGATCTGCCGAAGCGCGCAAGCCGGCGATGTGCGCCAGTGCATGCATCATCAATGTGGCAAGCCTGTCGACAACGGTATCCGACGTATTGCTTTCACCGATCAGGCGCGCCGTCGAGATGACGGCCGCGTCCAGCGGTCGACTGAGGGCGGCCAGCGCGAACGGTCGGTAGCGGGCAATCAGTTCGTCGGCGGTGATCAGCAAGGTCACGTCCTGCTGGTCGACACCTCGTATCTCGGCGGCCTGGCGTAACAGTTCGCTCGATTCCTCGCGGCGAAACTCACCGATATCGCGCCTCTGGGTTGTCCCGATGCGCCAGTGAAAGCCTGGAAACCAGTGACGGAGATCTTGTCCGAAGCGACGAATCGATTGCGCCACAAGCTGCCGCGTCTCAGCATCCATGCGACCGGCGATGATGATGCCGATGTCGAGTGGAAGAGGGTTGTCGGACTCTGTCATGACGGGTCATGCAGGGGGTTGGCGTCGAATGCGCGCGAGCGCGAGAGAGGTGATCAGACGTCTGAGATCAGCACGCAATCCAGCGAGCTGCAGGTGTTCCTGAGCGGGCGCTTGGGAGCTGAAACGCAGAGCGTACAGCGCATGGCCGATTCGGGCGATACGTTCGCCTTCATCCGGCAGGGCGTCAGCCGCGCGCCTGATATAGCATTGCCCACGTTCGTCCGGTTGTCGAACGATGCGCTGAGCTTCCAGTGCGGCGGTAAATCGACGCCAGGCGGCTTCGACGGGTGGCAGCCCGTCATGGCGACGCAGTTCAGGCAGGCGCAGTACCGCCAGGCACCACAGTCCAGCCGCCGCCAGCACGAGTGCAACGAGCTGCCACGGTTCCGGATCGGGCAGGCCGAGCCGCTTCCAGAAGGCGCTCTGGCTGTCGTTGTCGAAATCGACCACGAGGCGCTGCCAGGCATGATTGACCGCGTCCCAGCGCAGATTCACGCTGGTCAGCCAGCCGCCGCCCAGCCTTGGGACGAGCGCACTGTCCGGCAAGGCCGCTGCCAGGCCATGTTTGATGCGTGAGGGCGCAACGGCTCCGGTCGGTTCGAAGCGCTGCCAGCGATCATCGATCCAGGCTTCTGCCCAGGCATGGGCATCGGACTGTCGAACGATCATGTAGTCGCCGTTCATTTCGCCACCGAGGTAGCCGGTAATTACCCGTGACGGAATCCCGGCCGCGCGCATCATTACCACGAACGCAGCCGCGTAGTGCTCGCAAAAGCCTTCCTGCGTGTCGAACAGGAACTCATCGACAGGAGAGTCGCCGAGCAGTCGGGGCGACAGCGTGTAGCGATACGGTTCTTCGTTGAACCGCTGTAACACGGCGTGAGCGTAGGCGCTGTCGTCGGGTTGGCTTGCGCGGAGTTCGTCGGCAAAGGCCAGGGTGCGTGGATTCCTGCCGGCGAGTGCCAGCGACGCATCGTCGGGAGCGCGAGCGTAAGCGTTGGCGGCACCGGGTAGTGAACGCTGCCGATAGCGGACGAGCGACGAGACGGGCTTGTCAGCGATCAGCTGACCGTCGTGCGTCAGTCGAGCGAGTGGTACTTGCGGTTGTTCGTCAAGATTTGTGCGCGCAGGCAGGGACAAGGGTGATTCAAGGGCGAACATCCAGTCTTGTCTGTGCGGCTGCAGCATGACGGTGTAGTCGATTCTTCCCGGTGGCGCCTCACGCTCTCGAGGATCGAGTGACACATAGTGACGTACCGGACTTGTGCTCCAGCGTCGTCCATCGAAGTCAGTCAGAACGGGACCACGCCAGTAACGCAAGGCGGGTGGTGGAATCGTGTCGACATCGTCGAACTCCACCCTGAAGGCCACCGCTCCGGACTGTGAGAGCGCGCCGATGCTTCCCGGTGTCATCGAGTCTGACAGCCCGGTCGTCGCCATGGAGTCTTCGGGCAAAGACCACAGTGGCCCTGGCAGGCGTGGAAACACGAAGAACAGGAGGGTCGCCAGCGGCAAGCCTTGCAGGAGCAGCTTGCCGACCAGTCGCAGGCGCGCAGCCGTCGCGCTTTGACGCCCCGGCTCGCGCATTACCACCAGTGCGTTGCCGAGAGCGAAGACCGCAGGCAAGGTCACGAATGCCGAGATCAGGCTCTGCGAATAGAAGTACTGGGTCAGTAGCAGGAATGCGGCGAGGCACAACAGCAGGGTGGTGTCGCTCGTTCTTCTGACTTCGGCGAACTTGGCGGCAACCAGTACGAAGAGAAATGCGACGCAAGGGTCTCGACCGAGGAAGTAGCCATAGTCGACGCGGATGAGAAGGGCCGCCACCGCGCCAAGCGTGCTCAGCGCGAGCGGCGACAGCAAACGCTCGCACAGTGCTCGACCGGGGCGGTGCAGATCGTAGAGTCGGAGGCCGACCACCGCGGCGCCGAGCACGCTGATCCAGATCGGCAGGTGCATCAGGTGCGGCAGCTGAACGAGCAACAACAGCGCGGCAAGAGCATGCAACGACCGGAACTCGAGGTTGCGGCGTCGATCGGCGCGGGACGAGAACAGTCTCTTGCCGAGGTCAGGCTCGCGGTGCTCAGTCTCGCGGCGTGCGGGCTCGTGGTTCGCGGTCGTCGGTGCGCTCATCGGACACTCATGACGCCGTCCGCAGATCACCGTGCAAGGCCAGCGCGGTCAGCGCCGCCTCTCGCTGAACGGGTCCGCGGGTGCTCGCCAGGCGGACGGCCGGCAGATCGAGCGAGTACTCGTTGTCGCCAGCTTCGGCGGCAAGTACCCACGCCGTCAGACGGGAGAGTTGAGCTTCGGTGCCGATCAGTCGGGTGCTGGCCAGTGTCAGCGTCGTGAGTCCCCGGCCACTGTCGGCTTCGAACAAACGTACATGCAAACCCTGTCCCCTGGCCAGGCTCTTCCAGGCGATGGTGCCGGGTTCGTCACCGGGCAGGTAAGGTCGTAGTCCGGCAACATCGCCGCGACGGGCGCGGTGCGGACTGCCGGACTCGGGCGTGGATGGCTCGGCAGGTAACATCGGAGCGTCTGCTTCGGGCGCCGGATAGACGATGCCCTGCACGTCGGCGTGCAGGTAGCTCCAGGCGTTCCAGAGACCGAGCGGCCAGTCACTCTCGAGCGTCAGCCGTCCGAGCGACTGACGGCCCCGCAGCGTCGTCGGCAAGAGCAACTCGGCCTTCTGCTCGCTCTCGGCGGCAACGTCGCTGGTGGCGCTGGCAAGTGGTCTTGTGCCTGTCTTGCGTGTTGCCAGGCGGAGTCCGTAGCGCGCCAGACGCGTGGGGTTTTCGAGTGTGGTGACGAACGAGAGTGACTCGCCTGCAAAGGTCGCCGAGGTATCGATGCGGCGTACGGCCATGCCGGCCAGATTCCGGTAGGTGCTGAGGAGCGTTGCCGAGTAGAGGCCCGTCAGCAGGAAGCACAACGCATAGCCGAGACTGAGGGCATAGTTTACCGATGCGATGAGCATGATGAACAGCGCGCCGAGGAAGGCCCAGCCTCGTCGGGTCGGCAGGATATAGATGCGTCGATGTTCGACCAGGAGCGGCAGAGCATCTTCGGCACGGATTCGAAAGACCCGTTGCCAGAATCTCGCAAGCGTTGCGGGCTGTGTGGCTGTGCCGAGACCGTCGGCTGTCGGATTGAGGCGCACGCGCGAATCAGGGCATGACGACGCGATCGAGGATGGCCTCGGCCGCGTGCCGCCCGGTGCTGACCCGCCCGGTCAGGCGATGACCGGCAAGGGCGGGAAAGATGTCGTGAACATCGTCCGGCAAGACATGTCCACGGCCGTTCAGCAGAGCGAAGGCGCGACTGAGGCGAAGCAGCGCAAGTCCGGCGCGCGGGCTCAGACCGACATCGCCCTCGCGAGTGGCGAGGAGGAGCGCCTGAATATAGTCGAGCACGGGCGCGGCTACGTGTACTGCATCGGCTTTGGCCATCCAGTGCGCCAGCATTTGCGGGTTGGCGCAGGGCTCGAGTTCGGCGATGTGTGCACGGCGATCGCCATGCTCGAGCAAGGCACGTTCGCTGGCGGGATCCGGGTAGCCGATCTCGATACCCACCAGGAATCGATCGAGCTGTGATTCGGGGAGCGGATAGGCACCGAGCTGATCGGCTGGATTCTGGGTCGCGATGACGAAGAAGTCATCGCTCAGCGGGTAGCTTGTTCCATCCACCGACACCTGTCGCTCCTCCATCGCCTCGAGCAACGCACTCTGAGCCTTGGGTGGTGCACGATTGATCTCGTCGGCCAGCAATACGGACGTGAAGACCGGGCCGTGACGAAATTCGAAGCGACTGTTGACGGTATCGAAGATCGATACCCCGACGATATCGGCGGGCAGGAGATCGCTGGTGAACTGGATACGGGACCAGGGCAGCCCGAGGCTTGCACCCATGGCCTGTGCCAACGTTGTCTTGCCGACGCCTGGAATGTCCTCGATCAGCAGATGCCCGCGAGCCAGAAGGCAGGCCAGAGAGAGTGCCACCTGCTCGGACTTGCCGAGCAGAACGCGTTCGAGCTGATCGAGAACCGCCTGCAGGCCGGTGTCGCCTGGCGGCACGAGGTCGGTCACGGCAGCGGTACGGGTCATGGCGTTCGGCATGCGGATTGGGGCGAATTGGCGGTCAACCGCTGTTAGCGGCCGGTGACGCTCTGTCTGTCGCGCCAAGGCCTGTTTGTGTGCCCGTTCGAACATTCGTTCAGCGCGCGTCGACGGGCGTTTGCAGGTTGGTCAGGCAACTGGATATCAGCGATTCGCTTGTGTCGGCAAGCCCGTTGTTATACTCGGCGTCTTCCCTCTGCAGGTCTGTCGGCGCCGCCCATGCGTGTCAAGCACCTTCTCAAGTCCGCGCCTCATCAACACAAGGACGCGCAAGTGCGTCTCGAGTTCATCGAAACGCTCGATTCGAGTAACGATGAGGCGGCCGAAATGCTGGCAGATACCGCGCTTCGCGATACCGACAGCGAGGTTCGGGTTGCCGCCATCGGCCGCATTGTCGACCTGGCTGTTCTGCGTGAATTGCTCGATGCAAACGGTGATCACGGCGAAGTGATTCGGGAAGCTGCCGAGAAGCGTCTGGGTGAACGCATCGAATCAGGTGAAGTCAGCGATGTCTCGATACGAGCCTTGCTCGAATCGCATGCTGATCAGCTTGCCGTTCGCGTGGCGGGCGACAGTCCTCACGCTGAACAGCGTGCCTTCGGTCTGAATGCCCTGGAGGACGAGAATTCGCTGGTAGCGGTCATTCAACAGTCCCGTCTGCATGACGCGCGTGTTGCCGCGGCGACGCGATTGACGCGTCACGACACCATTCGCAGTGCCTTGGTGGCCTGTCGATCGCGCGACAAGGAAGTGGCAAGACTCCTTCAGCAGCGTCTCGACGCGGAAGCCGCTGCCGAGGCCGAGCGCATTGCCACGCGGCATGCGGTCAGCAGTACGCTGGATAGCATGCAGCAACTGGCGCAGTCCGTCTGGTCACCCCAGTCTGCCGGCAAGGCGCAGATGTTGCGCGAGCGGTGGGCACAGATCGAACCTGGCGAGACGGCGGCACAGGCGGAAATCTTCACCATGGCCGACGCGGCGGTTCGTGAGGTCATCGACAATCATGAACGAAACGCCCGGCCGGAGCTTGCAACTGCTGTTGAGGTTGCGCCGAAGGCCGCCGTGGCGGCCGATAGCGGGCAGGCTGTCGCACCGGAAGCCGATGCAAGTGTGACCGCCGAGCCGGCTCAGCCGGTTCCCGAGCCGGACAGCGCAGCCGTGGCCCTTGCCGAGAGCCTCCGGGAGCTGGATATTGCGAGCCTCGTTGCCGCCATCGACGCGAGTGATGCAACTTCCGACTCGGAAGTGGCCGGCGCCCTGCGCGCACATGCACGCGCTGTGGCTGTACTGTTCGACCCGCCGTTCGACCATCAGCGAGCGCGCCCGGCGGCATTGAAGGCTCGTATCAAGCGGGTGGCGGCGCTTCTCGACACCCGCACACTGGTGCCGGGTCTCGAACTGTCGAAGCATGCCTACGTGACCGAACTGTCTCTGCATCATGACGCGCTCGTCGATCGGCTCGGCAAGTCCGAACAGGAGTCGGCCGATCGGGTAAAGGCCACGCATCGGCAGTTTGCAGCGCTTGGCGGGATCATCTCTGAAGGCAAATGGGCGCCAGCCAACAGCTTGCTGCGGCGTCTTCAGAAGAAGCTCTCAGCCATGGAGCCGACCGAGCGCTCGACGCTCGATGACAAGCTCGCGCGTGCCGAAAAGCAACTGGCCGAAATGGGCGACTGGCAGGACTTCGCGGCGCGGCCAAAGCTCGAGGCCTTGTGTGTCGAGATGGAGGCGCTGACGGCGAAAGGGCTCGAGGCGCCGAAGCTTGCCAAGGAAGTGCGCGATCTCCAGTCGCAATGGAAAGCGCTCGGACCGAGCCGTGCCGCCAACGAACTCTGGCCGCGCTTCAAGACGGCAGGTGATGCGGCCTACGAACCCTGCAAGGCGTACTTCGCCCAGAAGAACGATGAGCGACAGGGCAAGATGACGGCGCGCCGCGCGATCTGTGAAGCGCTGGAGGCGGATATCACCTTGCTCGGCAGCGCCATGCCGGTTGCGCGCGACAAGGTGTCGGATCCTGTGGTCGAGACAGCCGAGACAGCCGAGACAGCCGAGACAACCGAGACAACCGAGACAACCGAGACAACTGAGACAACTGAGACAGCCGCGGCGGGCGATGCGGCTGAAACCGGCGGTACTCCTGATGCGGTGGATTCGGCCGAGGCTGTGCCGTCGACCGAGACCGAAGCGCCTGCCCCCGACACAACGCCAGCGGCCGAGCCGGATGATGCTGACATCGAGACGGTGGGTGTCGGGCCAGAGCCTGAGTGGAAACTGATTCAACGTCGGGTCAGTGATGCCAAGCGGGAGTGGAGTCAGAATCGCGTCACTGACAGAAAGCCCGACCGCAAGCTCGAGGCGCGTTTCTCGGCTGCACTCAAGCCTTTCGAAGCGGCACTGAAGCGCCAGTATGTGGTGAACGAGACGGCCAAGAAGGAGCTCATCGAGAAAGCCGCTGCACTTGCTTCAGGAGAAATCACGCAGCACGTTGCCAACCAGGCCAAGACCTTGCTTTCGACGTGGAAGCTGGTGGGAATCGTGCCGCGCCGCGTTGATCAGAAGCTCTGGGAATCCTTCAACGGTCACCTCGGCACGATCTTCAAGCATCAGCAAACCGTCGCCCGCGAGAAGCGGCGTGCCGGCTTCGAACATGTCGATCGTGCCCGCGCAATCGCGAAAGAGCTCCGCACGCTCGCGCGCGGTGACAAGCTCGATGAAGCAGCAGTCCAGTCACTCGTTGATGAATTCAATGCTCTGCCGGACTTCCCCGATCGTGATCGCCGAGGTCTTGAACGCGACTTTCGGGGCGCGCTCGATGCCACGGCACGTGTCCAGGAGAATGCCGGTAAACGTCGACACCAGGCCGAGCGGGAGGAGCGTCAGCGTCTGATCGAGCTCTGCGAGCGCCTTGAGACCGCTGTCGAGACATCCTCGACAGACAGTGCCGATGCCAACTCGACCTTGAGCGAAGATGTCAGGCACGGTTGGGAGGCCAGCGACATCCGTCTCGGCCGGGAAATTGCGGTCAGACTCGAGGCGCGTCGCGATGCGGCACTGGCCTTGCTGGAAAGCGGTGCTCAATACGACTATTCCGCCAACGAGGAGATCCGCCGCGATCTCTTGATCCGGATGGAAGTGGCCGCCGACATCGAAACACCCGCAGAGGACAAGGCCAGGCGTATGAGGTTTCAGCTGGAAAACCTGCAGGCCGGCATGACCTCGGCGGCGGTAGCCGACCGGAAGACGACGCTGGCCGCGCTCGAAGAGGACTGGCTGGCGGCCGCGCCTGCGAGCCTGCGTGTGCACGGCGCGTTGCAGTCGCGGTACCTGAAAGCGATGGGACGATGATCGGCGGTTCGTTCTCGCAAGCGATCACGTGACGACAACGCCGACGCGCGCAGTACTTGAGCGAGCCATTCGCGACGGGGAGTTCGTACTCCACTATCAGCCGAAGATCTCTCTGGCAACGGGCTCGGTGGTTGGCGCGGAAGCCCTGGTTCGCTGGAATGTCGGTGCGACTATCGTCTCGCCGGACGATTTCCTGCCTCTGGCCGAAGAGAGCGGCCTGTTGCACGATCTCACGCTCGGCCTGCTTGATCAGGTACTGGAGGCAACGGCATCGATCAGTCACGCGAGTCCGGGCTTTGCCGTGTCGATGAATGTCGCGCCGGACGATCTGGCAGCCAACGTGATCAGCAGCCGCATCGGATTGGCACTCGAACAGCAGTCGATCGAGGCGAGAAATCTTCAGATCGAGATCACCGAGAGCGCTGTCATGAGTAACGTCGAGACCGTGCGCGACGATCTCGTGCGCCTCGAAGCCCTCGGCGTCAAGGTGCTGATGGATGACTTCGGCACGGGTTACTCCTCGATTGATCGTCTGAGCCAGTTGCCCTTCAGTTCGCTCAAGCTGGATCAGGGCGTGGTCAAGAGGATGGGCACATCGCGACGCAACCTCGAAGTCGTCAAGGCGTCGATATCGATGGCGCGAGAGCTTCGCATGACGTCGATTGCCGAGGGCGTGGAATCTGCTGGAGCCTATGACCTGCTGATCGCCAATGGATGCGAGGAAGCGCAGGGCTACTGGATTGCGCGACCGATGTCACTTGACGAGTTGCATGGCTTCATCGACTCACCCCCTCTCTTCGGTGGCTCGCAGATCGGTCGCGTGCACCACGCGATCCTCGACCTCCTGCACTTCAGGAAGTGTCTGGTCGATGCCGTCTTCTGTAGCGTCGACGGGACGGCCGATGCGCTTCAGTCGGTCATGCATCCGGGAACCGGAGGCGATGTCGAGTCGTCGCGCGTGGGCGCCTGGTACTTTGGCAGTGGTCGCAAACTCGAGGGCTTCCTGGCCTATTGCGCCATCGAGACGCCGCTCAGGCGCTTGCATGATAAAGGCAACCAGTTGCTCGATGCACTTGACGAGTCGGCGGCGGGTGTCGGCGTCGGTGGTGATGCCAAGCTCGCTCATCTGGATGCCCTGGTCGAGGAGATTATCTCGCTGATGCACCAGCTCGAACGAGAGTTGATGGTGGCGAGAGTTCATTGAGCGGCTCTGCTAGGATGCACATCCGGAATACAAGCCAGGTAAATTCGCAAAGGCATCGTCCGTTGCCACTTTCTCGGAGAACATCGCGTTGGACAATCTGACTGCAAGCAGCAATACGCTGTTCGTCTTGCTTGGGGCAATCCTCGTGTTGTTCATGCATGCGGGATTCGCATTTCTCGAGGTCGGCACGGTTCGAGAGAAGAATCAGGTCAATGCGCTGGTGAAGATCTTTGCCGATTTTGCGCTGTCTACCGTGGTCTACTTCTTCATCGGCTATCCGCTGGCCTACGGAATCGATTTTCTCGTGCCGGCAAGCGAACTGTCTGTCGGCAGTGGCTACGAGCTGGTCAAGTTCTTCTTCCTGCTGACTTTTGCTGCAGCCATTCCCGCCATCATATCGGGGGGCATCGCCGAGCGAGCACGGTTCTATCCACAGTTGCTTGCCTCCTTGGTGATCGTTGCTCTCGTTTACCCGTTCATCGAGGGAGTCGTCTGGAACGGCAACCTCGGACTGCAAGCCTGGCTCGAGTCGACGACCGGGTTCCAGTTTCATGATTTCGCGGGCTCGGTCGTGGTGCATGCGACCGGTGGCTGGCTGGCCCTCGGCGCTGTCATCATGCTCGGTGCGCGTCGGGGTCGCTATCGCCCCGACGGGACGATCGCCGCCGCCTATCCCCCATCGAGCATTCCGTTTCTCGCACTCGGTGCCTGGATACTGACCGTTGGCTGGTTCGGCTTCAACGTCATGTCCGCCCAGTCGCTCGATGGCATCAGCGGCCTGGTCGCCCTGAATTCGCTGATGGCGATGGCGGGCGGTGCGCTTGCCGCCTTGCTCGCCGGCCGCGCCGATCCGGGCTTCCTGCACAATGGTCCGCTGGCCGGTCTGGTCGCCGTCTGCGCAGGCTCGGACGTCATGCATCCCATCGGTTCGCTGATGGTCGGGTCCGTGGCAGGTTGTCTGTTCGTCTGGGCATTCACCTGTGCACAGAATCGCTGGGGCATCGATGACGTCCT
>Ga0114956_1003481_pt1 | contig 12182 bp, 9 predicted proteins | sample MaitaG_FD_87304 | JGI IMG/M metagenome (GOLD analysis project Ga0114956, IMG submission 87304) | Marine algal microbial communities from Maine, USA - Maine_Asex2 metaG | ecosystem: Host-associated > Algae > Red algae > Unclassified | place: Maine, USA | collected 2015-01-05 | reverse complement strand
CGACAGAGCTGAGACCGTTTCGTCATTGAATGCACCCCCCCATTTCAGGTGTACAGATTCATGTGGTCACGCTGTAGGCTTAATAAGTTCTACCAGAAAATAAGTTGATACCCCGGAGCTCATACGATGAAACTAAAACCACTCGCGATTTCATATTGTTTAACTCTGATTCTGTGCGCATGTGGCGGAGGAAGTGGTGGAGATAGCACAGGCCCGATGGCTGAACGTCAATTCAACGGAACGGTTTCTTCGGTGGAGGCAATTTATACCCCGGAACAGCTAGACGCAATTCAACAGCTGGGCCTTACTCTCAATCTTGGTGATAGCCCACCCAATATTGAAGGTAACTACCTTCTCTCACCAACGATTTTGCAGGCCAGCAGCGTTCCTGATGAACCCGTTGAAATTGGCAATGAAGTTAACGATGCATCGTTTAGTGTCACTAACCAGAACACCGCAACCTTGACCGCAGATCTGTTTTTGCAGGAGATACTCGGTCCAGATCAGGGTGAAACACGCGGCACAGGATCATTTATCTCAGGTTCAGGTTCGCTGTTTACGATCTACTTTGTGACTGAAACAGATTACGGAGACGGAGCCCTGGCAGATACTTCAATCACTATCAGTGGTGCAATTTCCGCATTGGGAATCGAGAACGTACAAATGGCTGCATTCGTATTAGACGATAGAGGTGATGACACATTTATCCCAAGCAACACAGGACGAATATTGATAGACGGCGATGGACTAGCGGCACGCCTATCTGTTTCCAGTAGCGATCTCACTGCGCAATCGCATGTAGTCTCATACTCTGGATTATTTAGTCAGAATGAATAGCTCCACGCGAATCTGTTATACAAAGCGACCATATTAACCCGGCAGCAAGAAACGCAATGCAACAACGCCACTTATGCAATAACCACTTTTGCTAACCATATTCTAACGACCACCCGGTACAAGCCCACTGGGTACTTGTGCTGGCTCGCTCCGATCAAAGTCAGAATCATTCAAAGCCTCAAGAAAATCAAGAATCAAGCGACCAAGCTCACCATCTGTTTCAGGTAAAGCCAGGAAATCACTATTCAGACTTGCCGTGCTAACGGACGGGTTGTCAGAGCGCGAGGGCTCGTCGTAGAATTCAATCACATCACCAAGGTTTGCAAACTGGCCTCCATGAAAATAAGGTGCGGTAAAGTTCAACTGGCGCAGCGTCGGTGTGCGGAATGCGAAATTCCCATCGCCACTATCTGGCTCTGTTAAACCATCAGCCTCGGGAGTGCCAAGCACATGCAATTCGAAGTCAGAGAACATTGGGCCCGAGTGGCATTTCGCACAACCTGCTATGACAAACTCCTGCAGCCCCGAAATCTGGCGGTCGCTCATTGCATTGGTTTCACCACGCATCCATTTATCGAACGGTGCATTATTCGCTACTAACGTTGATTGAAAGCTGGCTAACGCATCTGCCAGCTCAACTTCTGTGATCTGCGCCTGATTGTAGGCTTCCATAAACAACTGCTGGTACTCGGGAATGTTGTTCAAACGATCGAGCAGCTCGGCAATGATGTCATCTTCACTGAAACGGCTTCCGCGCATCTCAAGATCTGACGTCAAAGGCTCAAGCGCCTGCTCTTGTAAGCTGCTTACACGATTGTCCCAAAACATCGGCGCTTGTTGTGTATCAAAAACACCTGCCTCATTAATCCCATTCCAAATCACATTGATTATGCTCTGAGCGTTTCTAGGTACTCGATCAATGTCACCCTGCACTCGATCAGTCCCTCGACCAGTGCCTCCAACCCCGATCGATCTCGCCAGAGCATCGCCGTATCCGTGTGAAGGCAGGTGACATGTGGCACAGGCCACATCCCGATCACCAGAAAGAATCGGGTCCCAAAACAAAAGCCTGCCCAGGTCTGCTTTTTCAGTAACTGTCATTGGCGCTGATCGGGGTAAAGATGAAACAACTGTTCCACGAACATCAATGGTGTGTACACCACCAAGTTCCACAGCATCAGTATTATCAAATTCCACAGGCGCAGCGGAAAACTGCTCGCACCCTGTCGTGGTTAACAGAACGCCCAGCGCCGGCAGGATAAGCCGCATAGCGTTGTTGCAAATGGGACTCCGTGGTTCGAATAACTTTTTACCGGTATCGCGATACCCGCTTTTTGAACTCGCCAGAATAGTAGAACGCATTGAACTTCATCCGTTTAAAACATGAATAGCCAGTATCGTCTCGGTCAACACAAAATCACACAGTACAAACATCCCGAACCAACCATTTTATATGGGTCATTTGTCGGATTAACGACAACGGTACAAACATGGGATACTGCTATGCTATTGTTTCTTAACTCAAAAACAGATTCTCAATGAAATATACGTCCGGTACATTCCTAAACCGCAGCCAGATTTTCGGTGCGTTCGTGATTGTGGTTTTGCTTATGAGCCTGTTTGATTTTGCCGGCGAGTTTATGGCTGGGCAAACCCTGACAGATATGCTCGACGATGCCCTGATGTTGTTTCTAAGTGCCGCTATGTTGTTATTTTTTTGCGCTGACTATTACAAGCAACAACGATCACTTAAGGAGCTAAAAACACAACTTGAATCTGTGCGCGGAAAACTGGACCGCAACGACAGACATATTGGCGATCAATACCGCACTGTTATACAAAAGCAATTCGATGCATGGCAACTTACACCAGCAGAACAGGAAATAGCATTGACGTTGATAAAAGGCTTATCGTTTCGGGAGGTAGCGGCGCTAAGGCAAACCAGCCAGAAAACGGCCAGGCAACACGCCACTAATGTTTATAGAAAGGCCGGGTTATCAGGAAGACACGAATTAGCTGGTTGGTTTTTTGAGGATCTATTTAATCCTGTAGCCGAAACATGACAGTACGCCGCTTATCGACTGGTTTGTCGGCAAGCGGCACACATGAACACAAGCATTGAATCGACCCGACTCAATCCATCGCCACGACCTGTTATGGCTGCTCAGTAACAGGCAGTGCAAATACCTTTACCGTTGCCATTGAGTCTGAATACGCAACCACGAACTGACCAGTCTCAGGATCTGCCACGTTAAGACCCGAGGGCACCAGTCCGGCAGTGGCAGGAACTGACCATGCATTAACAATTTGCCCCTGGGAATCGACTTCAAAAATGTCTGAACGAAGTGCTTGTTGAAAATTATCAGACATAACGAACAGTCGACCTGCATCCACATCTGCACCAATAATCTGATAGTCGGTCAATCGACTATCTAAACCCATACCTGCGATGTCTCCGTCAGCCTCGAGCGTGTACACCGTTTTTGCACCGGTTCGATTAACGGTCAGCCAATTGCCATTCTCGTCGGGTGCCAGGGCTGCAAAGTCTTGCGTTTCAGGATAGTTGTACACGATCACATCCACCGCTTCCTCGCCAGGATTGTTCAAATACAACTGGCCCTGACTATCGAGTAATGCAAGCTGTCCCTCTTCTACACTGAGTGCCTGTACAGAAACGCTGGCAAGCGAGGGTATTTCAAATTCTTCCACAAGCTCGGCTTCTTCTGAAAAGACAACCACACGATTATTGTTGGTCAGCACATAAACCAGACCTTCTTCGTTGCCTACACCGCTGGCCTGCCCGGCACCAGCAGACTGTTCTGCCACAGGTACATTCAGAACCTCCACCACTTCCTTGAAGGCGATCGGCTCAACAACCAATGGGGATGTTTCGCTGATCGTACTGTTGCCATTACTACTGCACGCACCCAACGCCAGCGTTATCGCTACCAGCGATAGATCGTGTTTATGATAAGTCCGCATATTCTGTATTCCTTCGTTGTAATTAAAATTTAAACCTTCTAAAGCCGAATTTGCTGCTCGGTCCAAAACGTTGTTTTGGCGTGGGAAACTATCGTTAATCGGGAAGGTTTTTGATACAGGGCATGTGCTGGCTGAACGGGCAATTCTATCCGGCAAACGGAGTACGTCGCCGTTATAGGTCATTTGTACCGGGTGGGTAAGTTGTTGAATGATATGAAGGTGGAAGGCGCAGGTGATACATCATTTGAATGACGATTGACTGACCGATCAGTCGCGGACATAATCATGTCAAGAACACCACTATAATAAGGAGAAGATAAATGAAAGGCCTGTTAAAAAGTATTGCGCTAATCTGCGCATCGTTGTTACCAGCAGCGGCAATCGCGGAGAGCTATTCAGCGACCATCGCAGCAGGACACCCGCCAGTGTTTCGATGGGTGAAAATGCTTGATGAAGTGTTCGTTCCATCGGTAACTAAAGCGCTGGAAGGTAGCGAACACAATGTGAATTTCACAGGTCAATACGGTGGTTCTATTGCAGGCGTAGGTGAAGAGCTTGAGGCGGTGGAGGCAGGACTTGCAGAGCTAGGCATTTGTCAGTCGCTATTCGACCCGGCAAAACTGGCCATTCAGAACGTCACGTACTACACACCGTTCGTCACCGACGATGTGCGCATTGTCAGCGATCTAATGCATAAGTTGCAGCTTGAAGATGAACGTATGCAAAAAAGCTGGAACGACAATGGTGTCACCTACCTTGGTGCACCGGTTGTGATCGACGATTATCTTCTGATGACTAATTTTCCTGTCAACTCACTGGCTGATCTTGACGGTAAAAAAATCGGTGCACCCGGCGCTGCCTTGAATTGGCTTTCCGGCACAGGAGCTGTTGGCGTTTCGGGGAACCTGACCACCTATTACAACGAAATAAAAACCGGAGTGTTCGACGGCGTCATTGTGTTTGCGTCAGCAGCATTACCGGGCAAACTCTATGAAGTGGCACCGTACATAACACGCGCCGGTCTTGGTGCACAGTATGCCGGCTCAGTATGCGCGAATACAGATTGGTGGGAAGGTTTACCGGTGCAAGTGCAGGACGCAATGACAAACGCGTTGGATGAAACAGCCGAATGGTATTTATCAAATCTTGAAAGTGCGGTAACCAATTCTTTTGAAGCGATGCAGGCAAAGGGCGCTACAGTAACTGATGCGTCACCTGAACTACGCAAAGCCTGGGCTGCGGGCATGGACAATGCCGCAAAGAACTGGGCAACCGATCTGGACAGCAAAAACATTCCCGGTACAGACATTCTCAACCTGTATATGCAGGAGATGAGAGCCAAGGGTGCCACTCCATTGCGTGACTGGGATAAAGAGTAGTAAAGCCCGGAACCGTATAACACAGATGTCGGGGAATACCGGCAAAGAGTCAAGTTACCTGCGTCTGCTTGATTGGCTGACGCAGGTAGCGAATGTGTGTGGTTCATTTCTGATACTGGGATTAACCGCGCTTATCGGCGCAGATGTATTGAGTAGAAATTTATTCGATGCACCGATCTCAGGTGTGCCAGAGATGGTGACCTTATCGATTGTCGCCATCGTTTTTCTGCAAGCACCACAGGCACTCAAAGCCGGGCGCATGACCCGCGCCGATGCGCTGATCAATTTTTTGTATGCTCGTGCACCGCGTGTTGCCAAAGTGTTTGATACAATTTTCGATCTGCTTGGTGCATTCATTGTCGCAGCGATTCTGTATTCAACCTACCCTATTTTCATAACGTCCTGGGTGCGCTCCGATTTTATTGGCGCCATCGGTGATTTCACTGCACCGACATGGCCAGTCAAGTTAATGCTATTGTTTGGGGGCACCTTACTCGCGTGTCAGTTTCTGGCCCGCATTGTCAGGCGATGTCAAATTGACTCGGTGGAAGTTAAGTCGGAGCAAGACGCATGACGCCGTTTGACGTTGGTCTGTTTGCACTGGCCGGCATGATCATCCTCGTCGTTGCCGGCATGTATGTTCCCATTGCACTGATGTTGGCATCCTTTTTAGGCGTCTGGGCAATAAAGGGCTCACCAGAGCTTGCTGCAAAAATGCTTGGGCTGGCGGCAAATGATGCAATTGCCAGTTATTTTTTCGGTGTGGTGCCACTGTTTGTTCTGATGGGTTTTATCGTTTCCGAATCTGGTATGGGACGCGACGCATTCGATGTTGCGAACGCGATGTTTCGTCGCATCAAAGGTGGTTTGGGAGTTGGAACCATTGCAGCGAATGCAGTCTTTGCCGCTGTTACCGGAATATCTATCGCATCGGCTGCTGTTTTCACACGCATTGCAGTACCTGAAATGCGTCGTCATGGATACACCGCGCGCTTCTCAGTCGGAGTGGTGGCTGGTAGTTCCGTATTGGGCATGTTGATTCCACCGAGTTTGCTGCTCATCCTGTTTGGACTGCTAACAGAACAATCCATTGGAGATCTGTTTGTTGCAGGTATTGGTCCGGGAATTTTGCTTGCAGTGTGTTTTGCTGTCGGGACCATTGCCATGGCTACATTCGCACCCGGGTTTGTTGGTCAATCGCTCAGTGCAGATACTACCGAGTACTCACCCATGGATCTTATTTTAAAGGGGTTGCCGATTACCGCACTTATCGGGTTGGTACTTGGTGGCATCTATGCGGGTTGGTTCACGCCGGTTGAAGCAGGTGCTATTGGCGCTATCGGCGCGCTTGCAATCGGGCTGCTGAAACGACGTTTGAGTTTAAAAGCACTGGGCCGGGTTCTGGTTGACACAGGTTTGGTAACCGCGTCTGTCTGCTTTCTCATTATCGCAGCCCAGATGTACTCGAGAATGTTGGCTTTTTCAGGTTTACCCAACGCTTTTGGAGAACTTGCCAGTACCGCAGAGCTTGGTTTGACCGGTCTCATCGTGCTCTATGTTGGCATCGTGATACTGATGGGTATGATTTTGGACAGTTCTTCTATCATGCTAATTTTGGTACCGCTGATGCTGCCCATTATTGTGCCTATGGGCGTGGACCTGGTGTGGTTCGGCGTGGTGACAGTCATCGCTGTTGAGGTCGGTTTGCTAACACCACCTTTTGGTATCTCCGTTTATGTTATTAAATCCACGCTTGATAATGACGACATAAGCTTAACGGATATTTTTATCGGTGCTGCTCCGTTTGCTTTAATAATGTTGTTCTGTCTTGCTTTGATTATATTTTTTCCCCCAATCGCAACAGGCCTGCTGGCACGTTGAGGAAATAGTAATGACACGTAAATTTATAGACTTATCGGTCGCACTTGAATCAGGTATTGCATCCGACCCGGAATTTATGCTGCCCGAGATTGAATACTTCAATCATCAAGACACAGCGAGTCAGGTAACCGAGAATTTTCCCGGTCTGGAAATTGATGATCTGCCTGGTGGTGAAGGTTGGGCGATTGAAAAGTTGACCATGTACACACACAATGGCACCCATCTGGATGCGCCCTATCACCATCATTCAACCATGAACAATGGAGAGCGTGCCATCACTATCGATGAAGTCCCGCTCGAATGGTGTTTTGGTAACGGTGTAAAACTGGATTTTCGGCACCTGCCAGACGGGCATGTTGTGACGCCTACTGAAATTGATGTTGAGCTTGATCGTATCGGACACACATTGTCGCCACTGGATATTGTGTTCGTCAACACAGCGGCCGGGGATAGATACGGAGAATCCGACTACCTTATGCGCGGCTGTGGCATGGGCCGCGACGCGACCTTGCATTTACTGGAGCAAGGCGTGCGGCTTACCGGCACTGATGCATGGAGCTGGGATGCACCTTTTGCACTAACGGCAAAACGCTACGCCGCTGAAAAAGATCCGGGCATTATCTGGGAAGGTCATCGCGCCAGCATGAAGATTGGTTACTCTCATATTGAAAAACTGACTAATCTGGACAAGCTACCATCCAGCGGATTCACCATCTCATGCTTTCCGTTTAAAATAAAAGCGGCTTCTGCCGGATTTGTTCGAGCCGTTGCCATCATTGAGGAATGATAGTCGCGCACGTCGCTATGCACGGGTCGAATCATCGCTGACTGCTGAGAGTTCTCCAGTTTAGCGATTCCCTGAATTCATTCCCGTATCGGCAGATAGCCAAGAGATCATCGCTTATCGATGTCATGACTTTCGTGCTAGCATCAAAGACGAGCAGCTCACATGTATTCCAGGGAGGTCTGATGAGCACTGTCATTTCTAAAATCGATACCCACTCGCCGTGAATCAACTCACGAAGCATTTCAATTCACGCTTTGTGCAGCGAGGTCGTTCTCTATACCGCGCCGGAGCGGTTGTTCAACTAAGCTTTGATCGGAACAAAAAACGACTAAACGCGCAGGTACAGGGAACGCAAGCGTTGCCCTACGACGTCTCCGTATTTTTTGACAAGTCAGACGAACCTACAAGAGCATTGTGTAGCTGTCCGGTAACGATCAATTGCAAACACGCTGTTGCGTCAATACTCGCACATCACTCAGCCATGACACACGGACATGACGCGGATGCTCGCACAGAGTTCATGGCCAGACAATGGTTGGTGCAATGGCAGGCAACACAGACAGAACCTGCACCCGCACACTTTACCGACAGCTCATGGGAAAAGCCGCGTACGCGTATCTATTCGTTGAGCCCGGTAAAGCGAAGCGGCAACTGGGGCGTCGGCGTGTCAGTGACCTTATTGGATGCACCCCGTACCGCCTCCGGTCAGTTTAACAAAGGGCGCCGAGCGGAGACAGAACACAGCTTTAACAGTAATCCATTGGAACTGACCTCCATAGATAAAGACATCCAGGCAATGGGGTCAGCTCGACTGCAGGCCGATCAAGGACGTTATACCCGCGATACGGGCCGTTACGAACTCACGGGGCACTTCGGCCAGTTGATGTTGCAACTCGCCATCAATACCAGCCGCTGTTTTCTGGAAGCCGATCGTCAACAGCCGTTAACACTCGGTCCGTTGCGCGCATTAACCATCGACTGGCAAGCAGAGTCCGGCAACAGCCATCGAATGGTTACGGCTGTCAACGGACTCGAGCACTGTTGGGTTATGAATACCGACCAACCCTGGTGGATTGATCCGGTCAGCATTACCGCCGGACCGATCGACACAGCGCTTACCGGCACTCAGCTAGCCTTGCTGCTCGAAGCACCCGCGATGTCAGAATCACAACTTCAGGCGTTATCTGATTGGCAAAGTCATTCGCCGCCAAATGAACAAACTAATTCGCAAGCTAGCAAACAGCACAACATTAATGCCGCACATCTGTTGCCACAACCACCAGTCAAACTGGAACCAGTGATTGACGTTCAGCCATCGCCTGTACTGCTACTGCATTCACCGGATAATAATCCGCACGTCGATAGCTGGGAACTTGCGCTACTGATGCGCTACGACACGGTCGTATTGCAGTGCAGCCTTGATGAAGGTGCACTCATTACGCGCATGGTTAACGAACACGATGAAACCGTTCGCATCAGACGCAACTATGAACTTGAATCGCTTTTCTTCTTCGAGGCTATGCAACGAACGCCCAGCATGCTGCCACACTGGCATGAGGAAACCGGCGAACTCATGCCAATTTTCTCAGCCAACGGAGACACGCCCACAGCACGCTTCAGCGCCTACGTTAAGTTCGTGCAACAGCGTGAAGAGTTCGAACGCGATGAATGGGAACTAGTAGTCCTGCCCCCAGTGCATGTCGAGCCACTGCGCCCGAGCAATTTTGATGGTCTGGTCGAACGTGCAGACGATGGCAGCCCCGGCTGGTTTGATCTTTCGATGGGAGTCGAGCTCGATGGCGAGCGCTATGATCTGATGCAGCTAGTTGCAGACTACATTGAACGCGGTGGTGGTGACGAACCTCTTTTCGCAGAGACGAGCGACGGCCGATTCATGCAAGTCGATGCAGCGTTAGTTAAACCCATTGCAGAGGTGTTGCAAGAACTCGGCACGCCAGCCATTCAAGACGGCAAGGTGCGCCTGTCACGCATGCGGGCTTTGGCACTGCAAAATCTGGATGATGTGTTAATTGATGAAGGCTTCAACACGGCCTGGCGCGGAACATCCGAGCCGTTTACGTTCGCAAAACGTTTACACGAATTAGCCAATGTCGACACGAGCGCATTCGATCAAACACCAAATCCCCGTGGACTCAAAGCAACGCTGCGCCCCTACCAACGCACCGGACTTGGTTGGCTTAATGCACTGGCTAGCAGCAACGTGTGCGGCATCCTGGCCGATGACATGGGCCTTGGAAAAACGCTGCAGACCCTTGCGCACATTTTGTGGCTGCGACAAAGTCGGCGTTTGAAAGGCCCTGTTTTAATCGTTGTACCAACCAGCCTACTGCTGAACTGGGCGCGTGAAGCCGAACAATTTACTCCACGTTTAAAGGTTCGGATTTGGCATGGCATGGAGCGTCACAACACCCCACTGGACGCAATCGATCCACCAGCACATCTGGTCATCACCAGTTATGGTCTTGCCTTGCGCGATAACGAACTGCTAGCGGCCCACGGTTTTGATATGTTGGTGCTTGATGAGGCGCAACAGATTCGTAACCCGCTCGCTAAAACCACCCGCGCTATAAAATCACTGCCAATAGAGAGGCGGCTCTGTCTGTCCGGTACACCGCTCGAAAACCATCTGGGTGAACTGTGGTCGCAATTCGATTTTCTGATGCCGGACTTACTTGGCGATGCGACACGCTTTAACACGCACTACCGAACACCGATTGAGCGACACGGCAACACTGAGCGCCAACAACGATTGTCGGCAGCGGTAAAACCATTCCTGCTGCGTCGCCGCAAAGAAGACGTCGCCACTGATCTACCACCCATGACCGAGATGCTACGGGAAGTACACCTGGGTTCGGCACAGGCAAAACTCTACGAAAGCATACGCGCGTCGATGCAAAAGCGCGTGCGCAAAGCACTGCAGTCAAAAGGGCTTGCACAAAGCCATGTCACCGTGCTCGATGCCTTACTAAAATTGCGCCAATGCTGTTGTCATCCGGAACTGGTAAAACTCGACAGTGCAAAACGTGCAGTAGACTCTGCCAAGACCACTCTTGCGCTCGACATGATCGATGAGTTGATCGCTGAAGGCCGACGCATACTCTTGTTCTCTTCTTTTACGTCGATGCTCGATATCCTCGAGCGTGAACTCAAAGCGCGTAATCACCGCTGGGTCAAACTAACCGGTCGCACGCGCAAGCGCGATGAAGTCATCGATGCGTTTCAACGTGGGGATGTGCCTTTGTTTCTGATTAGCCTTAAGGCCGGTGGAGTCGGGCTAAATCTGACAGCAGCCGATACCGTGATTCACTATGACCCTTGGTGGAACCCTGCTGCAGAAGCTCAGGCCAGTGCGCGTGCACATCGAATTGGTCAGAACAAACCGGTGTTCGTCTACAAGCTTGTGGCCACTAATACAGTCGAGCAACGAATTGTTTTAATGCAACAGCGTAAAAAAGAACTTGCCGACGCCATGATTGAAAGCGGGGATGGCGCTTCATTGACTTCGTTATCTGTTGAGGAGACGTTGGCTTTGTTTGATGGGGATTGATAATTGTTCACACCTCCGCCGGTCCGGTAACCGGCGTGGTGTATGCCAGGAGTCGGTGACACGCTGTCCGTAGATAGTCGCTGTCTATCCTCTAGCCTGCTCTGTTTTTAGACGTTCTAGTTTGCATCGAAAAACCGATCGATTGCTATTGTGAATAATCTTCTCCTTTAGCAAATCGAAAGACCTTCTGCTTTCGTACTTCGCAACCTACTGATTTAACATTCCCGCTCTTATCGCGGTAGCTATCAGTTCCGGATGAACGTTGGATGATGGTTATACAGTTAACCTCACATCCTCAGTCTAAAGTGGATTACTACAAGACCACAACATCTCATAGAAGAACATTCACTTAGGGCTGTTGATTGTTGTGGAATCAAACTGCCTGACTGACTTTAAAGTTTCGTTTGAATTTAACCACCTTGCAGAATCTTCTGCGTTTTGACAGTGCCTATAGTTCTAACAGATTGGTTTGACGAATTGCAATAGCATTTATGTTATTTTTTTCTTCGCAAAATTTTTCAGCGTTTGGCATCGATTCTGCATCGCACGATTTATTGGGGCAGGAGCGTAGTTTTCGGGGCTCATAGCTCGACAATTTTTCAAAAACCAAATCAAAGTCAATTCCCCGACTGATTGTGCGCGGTACTATTTCTTCCTTTAAGCCAAGTTATTCACTCAGACTACACACATCAACTTTACGGGTTCGCATAACACGTAAAAACGACTCCGTAATTGAATTTTCAGCAAT
>Ga0114956_1003479_pt1 | contig 12185 bp, 9 predicted proteins | sample MaitaG_FD_87304 | JGI IMG/M metagenome (GOLD analysis project Ga0114956, IMG submission 87304) | Marine algal microbial communities from Maine, USA - Maine_Asex2 metaG | ecosystem: Host-associated > Algae > Red algae > Unclassified | place: Maine, USA | collected 2015-01-05 | reverse complement strand
TTTTGCATCCTCTTACGCGTTTCACTTACCGTACGCTCCAGCTGTTTCTTATCCATGAATTGAATCACTGGATCAGCTGCCAAATCTGTATCAGTTGGGCCAGAATAAGCTTTGGGCATATTGGGTCGAATCTCCAAAACGGAGGTTTGCTCTATGATCTGCTCGTCTGACTTACGAACGGTTTGAGGAGTAATTCCATACTTCTCATTAAAAGCCATTTGCTTGCTGCGCTTCCGGTCGGTTTCATCCAAAGTCTCTTGAATCGATTTTGTGATTTTATCTGCATACATAATTACCAATCCATTCGAATTTCTTGCTGCTCGACCTGCAGTCTGAATCAGCGATCGCTTATTGCGCAAAAAACCCTCCTTGTCTGCATCCAAAATGGCCACCAAAGAAACCTCTGGTAAATCGAGCCCCTCTCGTAGTAAATTTACACCCACTAAAACATCGTACTCACCCAAGCGCAAGTCTCGAATTAATTCTACTCGATCTAATGTATCTACCTCCGAGTGAATGTATCGACTTCTAATATTTAATCGTTGAAAATACTTTTGCAATTCCTCGGCCATCCTCTTTGTCAAAGTCGTCACCAATGTCCGCTCATCTTTATCGGCACGCAAATTAATTTCTCCTACTAAATCATCAATTTGTTGCGCACTTGGCCGAATTTCTATCGGAGGATCCAGCAAGCCAGTTGGTCGAACTACCTGCTCTACAAATATTCCGTCCGACTGATCAAATTCATAATCCGATGGAGTCGCTGACACAAAAACTGTCTGATTTAATAATTCTTCCCATTCGAAAAAATTCAATGGCCGATTGTCCATTGCCGACGGAAGTCGAAATCCATAATCTACAAGATTTAATTTCCGAGCCCTGTCTCCACCATACATAGCACCTACCTGAGGCACTGTTACATGGCTCTCATCAATCATCATTAAATAATCATCCGGAAAATAATCCAATAAACAAAATGGTCGCTCACCCGGATTTCTTCGATCCAAAAACCGTGAATAATTTTCAATTCCCGAACAATAACCCAGCTCACGAATCATTTCTAAATCCATTTCTACACGCTCTTTAATTCGAGCGGCTTCTATATATCGGTTGTTTTCTTCAAAGTATTTAATCTGTGCCATCAATTCATCTTGAATTTCATAAAGCATTTCTTTGAATTGATTCTTAGGCGCCACATAAATATTGGCAGGAAAGATTGCAATGCTGTCACGTTCTTCAATACGCTTTCCCGATTCGGGATCAAACGTCTCTAATTCCTCAATTTCATCTCCGAAAAATGTAATTCGATAACCGTAGTCTGCATAAGGAAGAAAAATATCTACCGTATCTCCTTGCACTCGAAAATTACCTCGGATAAAATCGCCGGTAGTTCTTGAATACAATCCGTCTACCAAGGAAAATAAAATAGAGCGCTGAGTTACTTTCTGCCCCTTTTGTAGACGAATGATTTTATTCTTGTATTCTGCCGGATTTCCCAATCCATAAATGCAACTGACCGAAGCAACAACAATTACATCTCTTCGACCCGTCAAAAGAGAAGTGGTTGTTCGCAAGCGAAGTTTCTCAATCTCTTTGTTAATGGAAAGATCCTTTTCAATGTAAGTTCCACTTGATGGTATGAATGCTTCAGGTTGATAATAATCGTAGTAACTCACAAAGTATTCCACGGCGTTTTCTGGAAAAAACTGCTTAAATTCTCCGTAAAGCTGAGCCACCAATGTTTTGTTGTGACTGAGGACGAGTGTAGGCTTTGCTACCTGCTTAATCACATTGGCCATAGTAAAGGTCTTTCCCGAACCCGTTACGCCCAACAATGTTTGAAATCGGTCGCCCCGATCAATCCCTTCTACCAATTGACGTATCGCTTCTGGCTGATCTCCCGCCGGCTCGAAACTTGACTCTAATTTGAACTCCATTATTCAAATATAAGTGCAGCCACTTGCATTACCTTTGCAGAATGGATTTTAGTAAAATTGTGGCAATCAACGGCAAGACCGGACTCTACGAAGTGATGGCCCAGAAAAACAATGGACTGATTGTTAAATCATTCATAGATGGAAGAAGTACGTTTGTTTCCATCAATACGCACGCTTTCTCTTTGCTAGATAGCGTGGCTATTTATACCTACGAAGACAGCGAACCGCTCGATAAGCTAATGCGGACAATGAAGGAGCGTGAGGATGAATTACCAACGCCTGACCCCAAAAGCGACAAGGAAGTCTTGCGAGAATATTTGAATGCGATTCTTCCTGATCATGACGAAACCCGTGTTTATCCTAGCGATATCAAGAAACTTGTGAAATGGTTTCGTTTGCTGAAAGAGCACGACGCCATTCCAAAAGAGGGTGAATTGCAGTCAGAAAAGGAGGAAGTGAGCACAGAAGAAGACGCAAAAGGGCAGGCAGAAGACTAATTTCGGGCTTTTCACAGCTGATTACCCCTTATTTGGTGGCCTTTTTGTATTAATTAGTCTTATATAAGATTAAGCAGAGATTAAGTAAACCCCACATTATGAAAATCATGGTTCCCCCAGTGAAAAGGCAGTTTTTGGCTGCCGAGACCGCTCTAGATGACTGGACTCAAATTGAACCTTACTTCACTGAGTTACAGAATAGAGAAATTACTTCTCTTGACGAATTCATAGCGTGGATGAAAGATCAAGACGAAATGACTTGTGCCTTGCAAGAGTTTTTTCGTTGGAAAATGATTCGAACTTCTTGTGATACAGAGAATGAAGAATTGAAAAAGGATCATGATTTCTTTCTCAAAGAAATCCAACCAAAACTGGATCCAGTCAATCACAACCTGCAAAAGAAGTTCTTGAGCTCTCCTTTCTTGGATCAGTTAGATCCCAAGGAATTTGGCTTGATGGTAAAGCGAGTTAAAAATCACTTTGATTTGTACCGCGAAGAGAATGTTGAGCTTTTGGTTAAAGAACGTGTGTTGTCTAGAAAGTATGGACGCATTCGCGGAAGCATGATGATTCAAGTCGACGGTGAAAACATTACCATGCATGAGGCCATGGGTCAATTACAAGATGTTGATCGCGATCATCGAAAAATGGTTTGGTCAGCAATTGCCGATGCCTTCCGAGAGGTGCGAGACGAATTGGAAACCCTCTTCGATGAACTGCTAACTTTGCGCCATCAAATTGCAAAAAATGCTGGCTTCGATGATTACCGTGATTACAAATTCGCGGCTCTAGGCCGCTTCGATTACAATGCCGACGACTGTTTGGAAATGCACCAAACCATTCAGACGCAGATCATTCCTTTGGTCGATAAAATCAAATCTGCTAAGGCTGAAAGATTGGGTCTTGATATTCTGCGCCCTTGGGATTCAGCAGTGGATGGTACTGACAATGAGCCACTTAAGCCATTTGATACGGAGGATGAACTCATTGAAAGGAGCATAGAATGCTTGTCTCAAACGGACCAATACTTCGCCGACTGCCTATCTACTATGGTCGACATGAAGCGCTTGGATTTATCGGCTCGAAAAGGCAAAGCTCCTGGAGGATACAATATGAGTCTGCCAGAAACGGGTGTTCCATTCATTTTCATGAACGCCAACGGTCAAGTGCGAAACGTGAAAACCATGACGCACGAAGCGGGTCATGCAGTGCATAGTTTCTTGTCCAATGACTTGGAATTCTACGGTCAAAAAGTCCTTACTTCAGAGATCGCAGAATTGGCAGCGATGAGCATGGAACTCTTTACACTCGAAAATTGGAAGGGTACCTTCTTTAAGTCGCAGGAAGAAATGGATCGTGCGAAACGCTACCAACTAAAAAACATATTGGAGCTGCTGCCTTGGATTGCTACAATCGATGCGTTCCAACATTGGCTCTACACAAATCCAGGACACTCGCGCGATGAGCGAGAAGAAGCTTGGATTGAAGTGCACCAGCGATTCTTACACAATCACATCGATATGGAAGGAACGGGTGATTATGAGGCGATGGTTTGGCTCAAGCAATTGCACCTCTTTCAAGTGCCTTTCTATTACATCGAATACGGAATGGCGCAGTTGGGTGCGGTAGCGATGTGGAGAAATTTTCTCCAAAATCCAGAAAGCACTATCGAAGATTACAAAAAAGCGCTCACCCTGGGATATAAAGTGTCAATCAAAGAAGTTTACAAAACGGCAGGTATTCGTTTCGATTTTTCAGAATCGTACATTCGAGAACTCGCAGATTTTCTCGAGGGACAATTGTACTCTATTGAAGAAATGGAACCTGTTGCCTAAATTCAAGTTTCAAGTCCAAGTATGCTCATCATTTCTGCTCAGCCGCGTTTCGCGATGGCGAAGGAGAGATGATGAGCATCTTTTTTTTACTCCCACTCCAATGGATTAATTCGACACAAAATTTCCAGCATAGATTCAACTGCTAGATCTCGTCGCCCAATTCTGAATTATCACCCGATAACCACTTTTCAATCATTGCTGAATCTGGCTTTTGAACGTTAGTGGCATAGTACTCTTCTTGAAGAAGATCAGTTTCACAGCAAACACTATCCCAAAGACTTTGCAGGCTTACATCGAAGTGAAGTAAAAACTGAAATACACAATAATCACCTTCGAATTCCATTTCCTCCAAAATGCTATTGTGTAATTCTGACACATCTTCAAAAATGCCTTTCAAAAATCCAGCTTCCAATTGAGTTAGCGATTTTTTGCCTACTGCTACGAGGTAGCCGCGAAAGCGCTCACCGTCTCCACCACTAGGTCCGCCAATCATGACCATTGGCGAATCTAACATCTCGCTTTGCAAATACAAATGCGCATTTTCTAAAGCGAAAGCATACCAATTCCCGTGTTCAGGACCAATGAAGGTGGCCAGAGATTCTAAAACTCGCAAACAAGACACACTCGATAGCTCCGAGAGAGCAACTAAGACTTCTTTCTGCTTTTCAAATGGTAGATCTGGAAACAGGCCAGCTTCCTTCAACCAATACTTTTCCGTCATTCGAAATCGGATGCGATTCAATATTTCGAAAAACTCCATCAAAAATCCCAACGGCATGGGATCTTTTCTTATAAACACGGGATCAGCTGAGTCTTCTGATAAGTATCTTCGATTTCTCATTTTTTGCATTTTTTGATGTTCGGCAATGAAGGCCTCTACTCTATAAATGCAGAAAATGAAAAAGGTAAATACTCGGGGTGCTCTTATCATATAAGAAGCCACGAATTGAGTTGATTGGGCTATTGAGAATTTTAGCGCCAAGGAGCGACGATTCGGCTTTGAGTTCTACTGAAATTTAATAACGGCCTCTGTGTCCCAACCTGCTCGAACACTGATGTCGCTACTTGGAGAATAAACAGCTTCTGGTTGAAGTCGCTCGGCATAGTTTCCCGGATCCCATTGCCCGTTGCCATTCAAATCTTCAATAACCTTAATGCGACCAGTTCCAGGCTGTACGCCTTCCAATCGCATTGTATCATTGTCAACGATTCCCTTCACCATTGGCAAGCCACTTTTCGAATTCAACTCAAATCGGAAATTCGTCTCCGGATTCCAATCGGGAAAATATAACACGAGTTGCCCGTAGTCGTCTTCCGTTCGCAATTTAATGGTCGCCGATATCGTGTCTTGAATGGGGCGCTCGAACATATCCATCAAGTGAGTCGGAATGATTTGAATTTGATGAGACTTCGCTTCTTCCCACGGATAGATGATCTGAAGTTGATTGTCCTCAACTCGAACTGTTGGAATTGGCTCCGTCCAAAGTGAGTCGATCCAAAAACTGATGTCAAAGGCGGTACTGTCTAAAAGTGGGTAGTCAAATTCTACAACTGCCGTGTCTTCTTTTTCCAACAACATTGCTCCTTTGATCGTGGATGTCAATTGAAAAGTGTTGGGCTTCAAACTGTCTTTTTTGAAGTCGGTCGAAAATCGCAAAGTATCAATCGGAATACCATCTAACAACAAAGCCGCTTTCTGCTTCCCATGATTGGCTTTCAATTGATAAAAAATCTGATATTCGTTTTTCTTGTTTTGCTCGATTACTGAACTGCTTATGTTCAAGCTGTCATTCAAAAACTCCAAACTGAGTTCTTTGTCATCGACTGGGCCCTTCATGATCAGCAGATCTTTTCCCAATGAAATCGTTTTCTTCTGTTCCACTAAAATCAATGTATCCAACAAAGCGAAAAGTAGAAGCTGATATTGATCTATTGAATCTGGAATTGAAATCGGATTGGACATGAAAGCGATGGGCTCAGAAGGTTGGCTGTAGAAATAGTTGAAATCTTGATCTTCCAAAGCCACCATCCGATATTGACCATCGGCGAGATTCTGAATTTTCCAATTTCCTCCCTCATCGGTTCGAGCTACGTAAAACGGAGGACTGTTTTCGAATGCGGCCATTTCCAAAGAATCATATAATCCAACAACGACACCCGAAACAGGCTCTAAGGTTTCAGCATTCAAAACTGTTCCACCAATCTCCAAAGTATCCAATTGTGAGCCCGTTGAAAAACTCATTCGCAAATCCTTCGTCACGTTTCCTTCGTTGAGATCCTTTATGGCTTTCCCAAAATCAACCGAGTAAGTTGTGTTCGGTCGGAGATCATTCGGAAACTTCAAAATGACCTTCTTTCCTTTTTGCTTGACTTCTGGAGGCTCAGCCATAAACGGACTGATCAAAATCTCGCTGGAGTTTCCCAATTGAATGAATTCATCGAATTCCAAAACCAATTTGTTCTCCTTGAAATTAGTGGAGCCGTCTGAAGGGGAGGATTCCAATACTAGCGGAGCTTGAGAATCTTTCGGCCCACCAGTGGGACTGACAATTTTCGCACAACCCCAAAACAGGAAGAGGGCGAGTAAGACGGAAAGTATAGTAAGTTTATCTGGTTTCTGCATTATCGGCCTAAGTGAACCATCAGAACCGAAATGTCAGAAGATGAGACTCCGCTGATTCGTGTTGCTTGACCCAAAGTTTCGGGTTGCACTTTCTTCAGCTTTTCCTTGCCTTCCGTAGAGAGAGATTGCAGTCTGTCGTAATCAAAATTAAGACGTAATGGAACATCTTCAAGTTGCTCCAATCGTTCAGCTAACTCTTTTTCTCTTTGAATATAACCGTCATACTTCACGCAAATCTCTGCTTGCTCTAAAGCATCCTTGCTGTAGGTTGACAGTACTTGCTCTATTTCTGGAACTTTCATCAAATGCTCAATTCGAATCTCCGGCCTTAATAAGAGTGGGTAAATCTTTTGCTTGTGCTTTAACTTGGGTGTTCCAGCTTCCAACAAAATAGCATCTATCTCATTTGGAGCAACCGACTCTTTATGTAAGTACTTGATAATCAATGAAGTATCATCTTCTTTTTGCTTTGCCTTTTGATAGCGTTGTTCGGGAAGTAATCCGATTTCAAAACCTATTTTACTCAAACGTAAGTCAGCATTGTCTTGACGCAACAAAATGCGGTACTCTGCCCTAGAGGTAAACATTCGATAAGGTTCTTCCGTGCCTTTATTGATGAGATCATCTATTAGTACGCCTATGTAGGCATCAGACCTTTTTAGAACCAATGCTTCTTCTGAAGAGACTTTCTTATGTGCATTGATTCCGGCCATTAGTCCCTGACAAGCCGCCTCTTCGTATCCTGTTGTTCCATTTATTTGCCCAGCGAAGAATAGATTTTCTACCAACTTAGTCTCTAGGCTTTGTTTTAATTGTGATGGCTGAAAGAAGTCATACTCGATGGCATACCCTGGTCGAAACATCTTTGCGCTTTCAAAGCCTGGTACTTTTTGAAGTGCTTTGAACTGAACATGTTCTGGCAGAGAAGTAGAGAACCCATTCACGTAGATCTCTACCGTATTCCAGCCCTCCGGTTCAATGAACATTTGGTGGCGGTCTTTGCTGGCAAAGCGATCGATTTTGTCTTCAATCGAAGGACAATAGCGAGGTCCTATTCCTTGTATTCTACCCGAAAACATAGGAGACTCTTCGAAGCCCAATCGCAACTCATCGTGCACTGCTTTGTTGGTGTAAGTGATGTGGCAACTCAATTGCTTCTCTGGTAATTTGGTCGTGCTCTGTGAAAAGGGAACCACTTCTTCGTCTCCCTTTTGCTCCTCCATCTTACTGTAATCCAAAGAACGTCCATCTACCCTCGGTGGAGTTCCGGTTTTCATTCTTCCTGATTCGAAACCGAGACCCGATAACTGAGCGGTAATTCCTGTAGCTGCCCGCTCTCCTACTCTACCACCTCCGAATTGCTTCAGACCTACATGAATGATCCCATTGAGAAAAGTACCGTTGGTAAGCACCACAGAACGAGAACGAATTTGCAAGCCCATTTGGGTTTCAACTCCCCTAGCCTGTCCATCTTCGACAATGATGCCTGTGACCATTTCCTGCCAGAAGTCAACATTGGGTGTCTTCTCCAACAATTCTCGCCAATAGCTGGCAAACATGTGGCGATCGTTTTGAGTACGTGGGCTCCACATCGCCGCCCCTTTCGAACGGTTCAGCATTCGAAATTGCACCATAGAGTAATCGGAAACGATTCCAGAGTAACCTCCTAAAGCATCGATCTCCTTCACAATCTGGCCCTTCGCTACACCTCCCATTGCGGGATTGCACGACATTTGACCAATCGTCTGCATGTTCATTGTTACCAGCAAAACACTAGATCCTAGATTCGCGGCTGCTGCTGCGGCTTCGCAGCCGGCATGCCCAGCACCCACAACAATGACATCGTACTCTTTAAACATTGTATTCATTAGCAGGTCAAAAGTAAGCATTTCAGCCTTCAGCTGCTTCTTTAATGACCCTTTCGGCCTTTATTTACTGGGGTTCGGGCAGATTGGTGTATTTTGGAGCAGATGAATGTTCCACGTGGAACATTCCTTGCTAGATAAGCGTTCTACTCTTACGATAAAGAATACACGCCCCAATGTTCCACGTGGAACATTCAAACACAGAACTAGTACCCAAATGCATATAGGTCTCTACTTCGGCTCTTTCAATCCCATCCATATGGGACATCTCTTGATTTCGTCCTTTATCAAGGAGGAAGCGAATCTAGACGAAGTACGCCTAATTATTAGCCCCCTGAACCCTTTCAAAGAGGCTGAGGGCATGTTGCCCCACCATGACAGGCTGTTATTGGCTAAAAGCGCATTACTGGATCATCCGAAGATATCTGCCAGCGACTTGGAGTTTGAACTCCCTATACCCTCCTATACCATCGATTCTGTAAAAGTGCTGCAGGAAAAGGAACCAGATTCCCGATTTTCACTTATTATGGGTGAAGACAACCTTGAAAAGTTTCACCTATGGAAAGAGCAGGAGGACCTATTGAATAGGCTGGAGAATGTCTTTGTATACCCCCGTCATAAGTACGAAGGCAAAAAGTACGAGGGAAAAGGCTCTATATTAGAAGTAAATGCCCCAATCATTGACATTTCTTCAACGAAGATCAGGAACCGCATCGCCAATCAAAAGAGCATCTCTTTTTGGGTACACCCTTCTGTAGAGGCGCAGATTTATAAGCGTGATTACTACAACATAGCAGTAAATCAGCTATAATGGGGCATTCAAGGTCGATGGAAAGGCGCCCAGAAGCATAAATACTATATAACTCACAATAGAAAAAATGAATTTAACACAATTGAAGCTCAAGATTAGATCTAAAATGCACGATGACACCTACCAGTCCTATGTAGCTGTCGCGCAAGAGCTGTACGGAGATTTGACAAAGGACAACTGCGAGAAGTGGCACTTGACTTTGTATAAGCTAGAGCACTCTAGTATGTCTATCCAAGAAGTTAAGACTGAAATGCTGTCAAGGTCTGGAGATTAACTCCTAAACAATAAGCGTTATAACAACACCAATGCCTCTAACCTACCAGTTAGAGGCATTTTTTATGCATTAAAGTGTCAGAGCAATCAGGAATGCCTGTAGGATCAAATGACTGGCTAGACTGGAAACTCTAATTGTTATAACAACACAATGCCGTAATCAGCTAGCTAGAGACACTTTCTTACTGTAGTTACAAAAGACAGCATACAGTCGATCTGGTGGGAGGCTAAGGAGAAAACCTCTAAGCGTTATAACTACGCAATACCAAAACCCGACAATTAGCGGCACTCACCTATTGCAGTTGCAAAAGACAGCATACAGTCGATCTAGTGGGAGGCTGAGGAGAAAGCCTCTAAGCGTTATAACTACGCAATACCAAAACCCGACAGTTAGCGGCACTCACCTATTGCAGTTGCAAAAGACAGAATACTCGATAAACCCTAAGCTCTATAAAGACGTAGTAATCAAACCTAGCAGCCAACGATCCAATGTCAGTAGATGAGAAACCAAAAGCGTTATAAGAACGCAATACCATCCACCTTATGTCACTCGATAGAGGAATGATCTTCACAAAAACTCTAATGAAGCGACTTCACAGATAAATCATCTCAAATCATGGTGAAAGAATACTGCTGGGGCTATGCAATGTAATAAACAAAAGCCCAAAAATAAACGCAGGCGGTTATAAGCGTAGCATCAACGCACAACTGCTTGACTTATAAGCGTATACACAACGTGAAGAGTTAACTTATAAGCGTAGATCACACATAAAACCTACAAACAAGACCTCTAGATAAGATTGAGGATTCCTCCCTCCTTTTGAAGCTCGAAAAACTTTCTTGCATTGAAGCGAAACAAGGCGGCTGGGCGCCCCACCTTTCTTTTTAGCTTTTCATCCAGCTCTACCAAAATACTATTGGCTAAAAACTTCTTTTTGAAATTGCGGCGATCTACATCAATGCCCATCACGGCTGAGTAGATATGTTCCACTTCTGAGAAAGGGAACTGAGAAGGGAGAAGCTCAAACACCAAAGGCTCATGTTTGAATTTCATCCTAAGTGCAGAAACAGACAAGCGAATCATCTTGTCAAAATCTATGGCTAAAGAAGGTAGCTCATAAACATCTTGCCAGCGACTCTCGTCCATCTGCTGGCCAGGCCGAACAAGCGCCAGATAAGTCACCGAAAGTTCGCGAGAGGAAGGCTTACGATCAGGCAAGCCGAAGGTGTACAATTGTTCTAGATAATTGATCTTAAATCCACACGACTGCACTGCCCGGAAAGCTGCTGACTCGAGAGACTCGTCGCTCTGTAGAAGGCTTTGAGGCAATGCTCTATCCTCCTCCAATTGAACCTGTAGTTTCTTTTCATAGTACCGAAACGCAACTACCGTAACCACCACACTTATATCCTGACGATTCGCCTCCATTTCCTTACTTACAGTATAAGTTACACCATCATAAGCGCTATTCATACATATGAATCAAAAACAACTATCTTGCCTAAAGCAATTTTATATTTTATCTTATTGATAATCAATTATATACATATCTACATCTGCCCTCTTTATTCCTCCCTAATGTATTGGATTATTACTAAAATGAGCTTAATTTCGATGCTTATTCAATCAACGAATGAAGCCACTATAATATGAAGGAAAATCAAATTATCAATCGCGTCGCTAACAGCGGCCTATTGACGATTAACCCTCAAGACTTTTTGCCACAGAAAGAAATCATCAGCTTAGATTTAAAGGCCTTCTTGTTCAAAGAATTCCTTCTCAAAGAAGTAGAATTTCGGGCGCAGTTAAAAGAAATGGATTGGGCACAATTTGAAGGGAAATTGGTTTGTGTCTTCTGCTCCAATGATGCCATTATTCCGCATTGGGCTTACATGCTTGTTGCACTCTATTTGCCATCAAATCAACTGTCCTTTGGAAAGCCGGAAACAGTTGTAAAAAATATTCTACTTTCAAACATTCACGACTTAGATGTGTCAAACTATAATGACAAACGCGTAATTCTCAAAGGTTGTGCGCATCCGCAAATTGACCAAGAATGTTATCTAGAGTTGACTAAAAAGTTGTTGCCTGTCGTTAAGACCTTGATGTATGGCGAGGCTTGTTCTACCGTACCCGTTTACAAAAAGAAAACATGAAGTATACCGCCATATCCGTTACTCTCCTCCTCTTTCTATTTGCCGGCATAACATTGGCCACTAGTTTGGAAAGTAAAGAACAAACACCTTCCAATAGTACAGCTGCGGAAAGCAGCGAACGAACTGCGTCTTCAAAAAAGACGAATCAACAAGCTGGTGGAGTGGATCAATACGTTAACCCCAAAGC
>Ga0114956_1003475_pt1 | contig 12188 bp, 13 predicted proteins | sample MaitaG_FD_87304 | JGI IMG/M metagenome (GOLD analysis project Ga0114956, IMG submission 87304) | Marine algal microbial communities from Maine, USA - Maine_Asex2 metaG | ecosystem: Host-associated > Algae > Red algae > Unclassified | place: Maine, USA | collected 2015-01-05 | reverse complement strand
GGCGCCGGCGGTACTGCCGACGCGACCAGCGACGGCTCGCTCGCCTTCGGGCTCGGCCTCGCCGCAATCGCCGGTGTCGCACTCTCCATCCGCCGCCGCGATGAGCAAGCCTGAATTCGGACCAACCGGCGAGAACATGGCCGGGCTGCGCGCTTTCCCCAACCAGCGCGGGCCCGGCCGATGCGATCCTCTGGATCCGAGCCGACGCCAAGCGCCCCGAAACCATCAAACGTTGCGGGGCGACAGGTAGTGAGGTACGTTCACCGCGGCTAGCGGCACAGCCAAGTTCTGCAGATAGGTATCTCTTCTTAGAACGGCGCTCCGCTCACTGGGACCGTCATGGAGGCAACGCACGATGTGGTGGCCTTATGTTTGATTGCCATTGGCTCGCTGATTCGGTCGGTTCCCACGCGCAGCACGACGGCGGGCTTCTCGCCATGGTGCTGCCCAGTGTGGGTATTGGCGACCAGGAGTTCGCGCGATGACCCTCATTCGCAAACTGATTGCGGAACGGTTCGACGATCGTCCATCGTGGATCATCCTGATCGAGACGTTCATAGGTCTCGGCTGGATTCGAGCAGGTGTTGAGAAGATCATCGCGAGTGACTGGTGGGATCAAACCGTTATCGACACGTTTGTCGAGACCCACGCCGATTTGACCATCCCTTGGTACCGACCGTTTCTTGACCACATCATCATGCCCTTGGCACCCGTGCTCGTCGTCGCGATCGTCATCGCCCAACTCGGAGCTGGCCTCTCGATCGTGCTCGCCCGCAGCTTGCACGTGGGCATCTTCATCGGTATGACACTGAACCTCAACTTCATCCTGATCGGTGCCGTAAACCCATCAATCTTCTACCTGATGCTTCAAGCCGTAATCGCGCTTTGGCTCTTCGAGAATCGGCGGATCACTGATCTCGGGATTTCGTACCTGAAGTGGATCATCGGGCTAGCACTCGTGTTGGTGGTTGCTTGTGCTCCGTTCATCGCAACGATCGATCCCGCTCATGTCGTCGAGGATCCGGCCATGATTCTGGTCACCTACGGTGCCAGCATTTTCGTGACTGGTGCCGTCGCACTGCGGCGTTGGCAAGCCGCACCAGTGGCGGTCGGAGAGAACACGTAACGTTCACGCGGAGGCCGTGTAGTCAGCGCAGATCGCCAAGCACCGCCGCTAACACGGCGGCATCGTCGGGGTTGCGGACCGGAATCGGGAATAGCCAATCTCTTCAGCCGTCGCCGCCCGCGCTCCACACGCGCCAATGTGTAATGGCGTGTCCGGCTCACCCAGACCAGGATCGAGCTTCCCAGGGGCAACAGCGTCTCTGCGAGCATCGCGCCAGTTTCGCGTGGCCGCTATCAGACGACGGCCGACGCGACCGCTTTCGACCAGTTCCGATACATCTGCTCGCTCAGCGCCGAGAAGGTGTCGAGGTTCGTATCGATTGCGGCTCGCATTTGTCGGGCACCATCGGGACCGAGCGCCATGTCGAGCGCTGTCGCATACTCGGGAATGGCGAGCCAATTATCGAACGTGTCGGCCTCGACCTCGACGTGGAACTGCGCGGAGAATGCTCGGGGCCCCCACTGCATCGCTTGTACTCCGCAGTCGAGCGACGTCGCGAGGCACTCCGCATCAGGCGGCATGACGGTGACTTCGGCCGAATGCCATTGCAGGGTGTCGAAGGACTCCGGCACCCCAGCAAAGAGCGACGGCTCGCCACCTTCTCCCGTGAGGTATACCGGCATGACTCCTACTTCCGGCACCGCCGACGGTCGAACCTCGCCTCCGAGAGCGTCAGCCAACAGTTGATGCCCCAGGCAGAGCCCGAGGTACGCAAGGCCGCGGTCGACAACCGCTTCTCGGATGAATGCCTTTTCGTCTCGCAGCCACGGGTGCGCGTCTTGCTGCCAGACGTCCATCGGGCCGCCGAGCACCCACAGGGCATCGAAACCGTCAAGAGACGGAAGTACATCACCGGTGTCGAGCTCGATCGTGGTCGTCTGATGCCCGTCGCTAGCCAGCAACGGCCGGAAGCGACCGGGATGTTCGACCTCGGCATGCTGCAGCACGAGGATCTCCATGCTCCAACTATGACATAGGACCCCTGTCAGAAGGCGCACGCCCATGGCGCGGTAGTCCGAATGGACGGTGCTCCATGGCGCCGAACGACGTTTCGCACTAAATAGGTCTCTAGAGATTGCTGAATGGTGCCGACACGCCGTTTATGACCGCCGCCCCGGCCCGAAAGGCCGACTACCGCGCCATCCTGCTTCTGATCTTGGCCCTGGTGCCAGTCATCGGCGCGTTGGCTGGATCAATCGCGTATTGGCGCAATGGCCAGCGTGACATCGAGCAACTCGCGGCCAGTAATGACCCGGTTGAAATCTCCTTCCGGATGCACTCGATGCTCGATGACTACCAATCGGCAACGCTGGCCCTCACCGCCGCATCGTGGCCCGACGCCGACCAGGGTGCAATTGCCGAAGCCACCCGAAGGAAAGCAAAGGCCCTTGCTGCGCTGGACGCCACGGCGGCAAGCGTGGTCGATATTTCGGGTCGAATTGCAAGCGACGTCGGCGTGGACGCTTCGACCTTCATCGCGATACTCACCCAGATCATTGACATCGGCCGCCGCGGCCTGGCAGCGCAGGAGCCGGGAGCTCCAATCATTCGTGGCTTGGACGATGCCACCGCCGCACTGACCGGCGCACTCTCGGACCGCACCTTTCCGGCGGAAGAGTCATCGGATGTCACGCTGCGGCTCCACCGTCAGTTGCTGTATGCCATGTTCGGCTATCACGCCGACATGTCTCCCGCCGTCCGCAAAACCTTCGACCTGCCAGCGGAGCCAGTCAGTGCGACGCTGGCGATTTTGAGTCTGCGCACAGAAATTGCAGCCGATGAAGATCTCCGCAACAAGTGGGAGCGCATTCGATTCGATCAGACACTCTTCGCTGACCAGGCATCACTACTGCTGTCGAGTGACAAATACGACGATGAGCCGCTCGGTACGTATCTCGGCGCGGCGCTGCCGTTTGCCGCCGATCCAGGCAACACCTCCTTCGACGACCCGCGTCGTGAAGTCGCAAGCCAGCTGCTGTCGTTCATGGACCTGCTGAGCGCCGATACCGAGACGATGTACGCAGCCGGCAACACTCGACTCGCGGAGTTGAACGATGACCTCCGGTCGCGTCAGCAGATCGTCACCGCACTCGGTGCACTCCTCGCGGTCTTGGGCACCGGACTCCTTGCGTTAACGATGGTTGAAGTTCGACATCGCCGCCAGGTCGAGGCCGACCATCGTGATGCTCTCGATCGGCTCGACAGCAAGGCGCAGACCGATCCGCTCACCGGCGCCTGGAACCGTCGGCGATTCGACCGTGTGCTCCAACAACGCCTCGATAATCAGGCCGACGACGGGCCGGTCATCTTGGCCTACGTCGACCTCGACCGGTTCAAGGCCCTGAACGATGTCTGGGGTCGAACCGCGGGCGATCAGGTCCTCCGTATCGTCGCTCGGCGCTTACAGAACATCGAGATCGGTGGCCAGGCGCCCGAGGTCATTCGTTTCGGCGGTGATGAGTTCATCTGCTTCATTTCGCAGCACGGCGCGCGCCAAATCGATGCGTCGGAGATGGGCGAACAACTGCTGGCTGCGATTCGCCAGTCGATCGTCGTGGACGGCGAAAAGCACCTCATGACGGCAACGGCTGGACTCGCGATTTCCGATGCTGCGACGACCCCAGACTCACTGCTGCTTGAAGCCGATCGTTCACTGATGCTTGGCAAACGAGTGCAACGAGGCAGCACGGTGACATCGGATCAAGCAACCGCGCAGTCGAACCGGCTTGTGAAGCTGCTACCGAGCGCGCTGCAGAGCGGCGAGATTACCTGTCACTTTCAGCCAGTCTTTTCCATTGACACCGGCGAAATGTTGCACGTTGAAGCGCTCTCACGATGGACGATGGAGAACGGCCAAGCCGTGCCACCGGGAACGTTCGTTCCACTGGTCGAGGCCTTCGGCATGTCGAACTCGCTGACCCGTTCCGTCCTCCGAAGCATCAGTACGGTTATGAGCTCCGACGATGTGCCCGACCACATCGGGTTCTGGCTGAACGTTGCCCCGGTCGAGCTCGAAGAGTTCGACTTCGCCGATCGGCTCATCAACGACATCGAAGCCCTGAATCTGCCCGCCAGCCGTCTCGCGATCGAGATCACCGAAACGGCAGCGATCAGCGATCCGACTCACTTCTCCGAGCAGGTCGAACGGCTACGGAAGGTCGGGATCGAGATCGCCATCGATGACTTCGGTAGCGGGTATAGCCCCCTCGGCTACTTGCAAGACCTGCCGATTGACGTCGTGAAAATCGACCGGTCACTGATCGCGCACATCGATACCCACAAAGGCAACCACCAGCTCCTCACCGGCATCATCGGGATGTTGCAGACCCAGGGTCGAGCGATCGTCGCCGAAGGCGTTGAACGCACCGAAGAACTTGAATGGTTGCGAGAGCGCGGCGTCGACATGGTGCAGGGTTACCTGACCGCCCGGCCTTCGGCGCCCGCCGACGTCGACTGGCCATCGGCCCGCATCGAAATCGACTACTAGATGCAGCTCACGCTGATCCGTGGCAGCACGCCGGCAGGCAGAATCTCATGCTGACTCAGCTCACGCTGATCCGTGGCAGCACGCCGGCAGGCAGAATCTCATGCTGACTCAGCTCACGCTGATCCGTGGCGGCACGCCTGCAGGCAGAATCTCATGCCGACTCAGCTCACGCTGATCCGTGGCGGCACGCCTGCAGGCAGAATCTCATGCTGACTCAGCGGTGGTTGGTTGCCGCTTCGGTTTCGGGTTCGCCGGCGATGCGGGTGTGCCACATGATGCGAGGTTCGGTCATGTCGAAGGGAGTGCCCCGGTGCATGAGGCAGCGGTTGTCCCAGATGACTGCATCGCCGGCCTCCCACTGGTGATGCCAGGTGCGCGGGCCCTCGACCGCGGCGGCATTGAGCTGATCGAGGAAGGTTTCAGACTCGTCGGGATCCATACCGACAATGTTGTGCGCATGTCGACCAGCCAGCAGGTTCGTTCGACCGGTCTCGGGGTGGACTTTCACCAACGGTCGGAGCGGCACGGCTTTGTCGTGATAGCCGTAGAGGTCGTAGCCGCCAGCCTCGTTCTTCGTCGGCAGGTAGTTCGCTCGACCCATGCTGTAGTACAGCGAGTGATAGGCCGATTTGTCGGCGATGAACTCGCGAGTTTCGTCGTCGAGCGCGTCGTACGCCGCGCGCATGTCGGCCCAGCCGGTCGCCGCTCCCGCTGATGGAACAACCTCGGCGGTGAACACCGCCCCCTTGGCCTGCACCGGCATATAGGTACTGTCGTGATGCCAGCCCTCGTTGCCGCGCAGCGACTTGACCCGATCGTGATCTGGGTCGCTCAGGACCGTGCCGTCCTTTGTGACATTCGAGATACCCATCGCTTCAAACTCGAGGTCCCCGAAGCGACGGGCGAACGTGTTCTGTTCGTCTTTGGTCAGCCCTTGAGCGGGAAAGATGAGCAGCGCGTAGTCGAGCCAAGCAGCGTGCAGTGCGGCAAACGTCGGTCCGTCGAGCTGGCGTACGTCGATGCCGCGAACGACGGCGCCGAACGTGGCGTCGAGCGGTTCGAGATCAAACGCGGCCTGAGAAGTTGTTTCTACCCCCATGAATGAACGCTAGCCCGACAGCGACACCCGTTCGGCCGAGCCGCAGTTCGGCGGTTCAAATGGACGGTCTGCTGTCATCGAACACCAGGACTTTGGGCACACTTATGACGAACCTGATGCAGCTCGCTACACCGATTGCCGACTACGGCGCCGACGAGCCCGAGGTGGTTCGGTATCGAGCCGAGGGACCGACCGCGCGCTCCCGCTAGGCAACCGCGGTCCGATTCGGTTCGATGCCAACAGACGGCTCGAACAAACCATGGCTTCTACGTGTTCGAGGGCGTGCTCTGCACCGACGAGCTCGACGACATCAAACACGACCTCACCGAGCTGTTCGACCGCGCCCCGATGACCAAAGGAGCGGCGACCGATCGACTCGGTCGCCCGGTGGCCGATGATGATCTGCTTGCCAAGAACATCAGCTGGGTACGACCACTGTCGGATCCGCTCGGCGGCGGCTAATGGTCGGCATCCGGCCAAGATGAACGAGCCGGATGCTCCAACCGATGCACCGGATTGTGTCATCCAGGTGATCTCTGGGTCATTGCAGTTCTCGGCGGCGTGCCTGCGAGTCTCTGGTCATCCTGATCTGCTCGGCGTCGCCGCATCGGTCAACGGACCCGACTTCACGCCATTCAACGAGGTGCTGTAATCAAAGAACCGGGACTTGGCGGCTCGGTCGCCTGGCATCAGGACGCGTGGATGCACTGCAACAGCCCCGACCTCACGCCCACCACCCACGGCTTCAACTTCATGGCCCAGGTCTTCGGCTGCGACGCGGTGAACGGGTTGTGGGTTGTACCCGGTTCGCACTACGAGAAGCACGACATCAAGGCGATGGCCGCATCTGCTGGATCGGATCGACTGCCCGACGCGGTCCCGATGATCTGCGCGCCCGGCGACGTCGCCGTCAACAATCGCCAAGTCATTCACAGCTCGTTCGCGAACACTGGTCCGACACCCCGGGTCACGGCGACCTTTGGCCTCCATCAACGGGCATCGGTGTACGGGGTCGAAAGCGGCGGCGTGCACAACGCAGTGTCGTTCTACGACGACGAGTACATCTTCGAACGGTCGAAGGCGATCGCCTGGGGCATCGATGCTCGCTCTCAGCGGTTCCCCGACGAGCACCGCTTTGTGTATGAGCCCTTCGTCGGACTCGAAGACACGTACCGCTTCAGCCCCAAGACGATGTCCGGGCTGGCCGGCTACGACCAGCGCGACATCGGTATCTGAGCGGGCGGGTCCGCGCCAGCCCGCAAGGCGGGTTTGGCAGCGGCGTTCTACACTTCGTTCATGGATGCCCAGGCTTGTGCGGCTGCGAACGCTGATGTTTGGCGCGCGAAAGCCGACGCCGCGGCGATCGATTCGGGTTGCGGTGACGCATTCGTTTCGGCATGCGCCGACTCTGGTGCGGGCACCGATATGACGGCCGACAAGCTGCAGTACGTGCTCGACAATCGAAACGTCGATGCGAAGGTCGTGATGCTCACGGCCACACATGGCCACGATGACGCGTGGAGCCGCGTGTATGGCGGCGCCTGGGGGCCGCGCCGCGAAGCCGTCGAGGTCGGCGTCGACCTCTTGGGTCGTGCGGTGTATGCGACCCTCGACTTCGACGAGCAAGTTTCGAACGAAACCTATGGCGAGTTCCGGCTGGTGTACGGCCCGGACTCATCGACCCTTGTTCTGCCTCACAACTCGGCCCAGCACTACGCGTCGACCGATGGCGTACTTGATGAAGACGCCGTATGCGGCGATCTTGCGTGGTGGTCGAGTCGGGGCGATCTCGCGGTCGCCGAACGGGCTACCGAAGCGGCGTCGGTTCCACAGTCGGGTTGGGCCCACCTCGTTGGAGGCGAGCAAGACGACTTCGACCTGATCGAGACGATCTCAGCGGGACCGTTAGCGGCCACGGCCGTGGTCGCGGTTCGGGTTCGTGACTCGGTCGCCGCTACCGCGGTCGACGGCTTCTTTACGGCGCAAGCACTCGGTGAGGCGCCGACAGTTCTTGAAGCAGTCTTCTCCACCCTGCTTACCGACCCCGAGCTTGGCCCCAACGTTGAACGGATCACCCCATGACGATCACGGTTCTCGCTCGCGCTCAATCGGGTGAAGTCTTCTTCACCCGCGACGACAGTCCGGCCAGCGGCCCTCGTTACTACCTCCATCGGCGATACGCGCCCGGCGATCCGGTCGAAATTTCGCTGGCGCGGGTCGAACATGCAATCGCGACGCAGGGTTACGACGTCGTCGACCGCGACTTTGCGACATGGGCCGAGGTCGAGTGCTTCATCGACGAAACGATGCCTCGCATCACGACTGCCGACGCCAACGACATGATCAATCCCGCGAGCGCCCCCCAAGCGATCGGCCAAATGCGCAAGTGGTTGGCCGATGACAACAAACGACAGCTGATCACTCCGCTCGTTACCCGATATCTCCGCGTTCCCGATGTACAGGCCGATGGCATTTTGATGGGCGAACTCGCCGACTTGCTGGACGCTGCTGACACTCGTCACGCTCCGATCCCTCGGATCGCCGAGGGCAGTAGCGACCGCGTAGCGATGTTCCGTAGCTTCTTCGCCTTCCGCGCCACGGCCTGAGTCTCACCACTCAGCATCTTCCATGAAGAAGGTTGTCTTCTACAGCTATAAAGGCGGCACCGGCCGCACGCTTGCACTGGCGTCGATCGCCGAGTTCGCGGCCGCGATCGGCAAGTCGGTCATCGCAATCGACATGGACTTCGAGGCCCCAGGGCTCACCTACAAGTTCGGTGTGCCGAGCGAGCAGAGCACGCGAGTTCGAGGCCTCACGGGAGCGCTGCTTGAGCTTGCGACGACCGGCGAACTTCCGGCCGATCTCGATCCCTACATGTTGCCGATCGATCTCAACGGACGAGTCGATTCCCGCATGGCTGTCGAGCTACCGCTCGACGGCACGCTGCGGTTGCTGCCCGCGGGCAACATTCCATCGCCGAACTACTTTGCCGATCTGCAACGCCTGGCCTTCGACCAGCGAGCCGCCGATGGTTCCGGTCTCGCGTTGATGAACGCGCTACTCGCCCGGCTCGAATCCGTCTACGAGCCCGACCTCATCTTGATCGACGCTCGAACCGGCATCACGCCGAGCAACACGTTGTTGCTGTCCGAGATCGCCGACGAGGTGTATGCGTTCTTTCTCGACCTGCCCGAGCAACGCGACGGCGTGCGCACGGTGTTGCGGGCTCTCATGCCGTTGCTCACAACCGACGACGACGACCCGCTCGCGCTCACCGCGGTCTTGAGCCGGGTCCCGGTGGCGGCTGGCGTTCACGGGTTCGGCTGGCTCGAGGGCGACGACGACGTCGCACGACGGCAAGCGACCGCCGCATTCCTTAGCGCACCAGCAGCTCGTCTTGAACACACGTTGCCCGATGACCTGCGCGTCGCCATGTTGCACCACGACGGTGGTCTACTCCGGAGTGAACGGACGCTTTTGGCGGCGCTGACGGCCCCCGGCGGCGCAACGAACGCACTGCTTTGGGACTACACGAAACTTGCCGGCTTCATCATCGACGACCCGGCTGCGATCGACATGGTGGTCGAGCCGCTACGGGCTACTGGTGAGGGTGACGATGTGCTGGCCGTCATCGCCCATGATCCTTCGCTCCGAATACCGGAACGAGGCTCGGTCGACGCTCGGGTCGCTGACGACACCGCTCCGCTGGCCGACCGCATCGCCGAGTTGCGCCGATTCGCCGAGCTCGATCCGAAGTCAAAAGCCGAGCTGGCATCGGCGTTGGTAGAGCTGAGCCAGAGCCATCGTGATCTCGGTCAACAACAGGAGGCGGTCGCTCCAGCGGCGGAAGCTGTTGAGATCTACCAGTTGCTTGCCGAAACCAACGCGACTGCTTACTTTCCTGACCTCGCGTGGTCGTTCAACAATCTCGGCAACAGGCTCTCAGAGCGAGGCCGCCACAGTGAAGCGCTCGAACCAACCCAGCGCGCCGTCGAAATCTACCGACAACTCGCCGAAACCAACCCCGACGCCTACCTCGCTAACTCTGCCCGGTCGCTCAACGACCTCGGCGTTTCTTTGTATCAGCTCGGCCGCCACAGTGAAGCGCTCGAACCAACCCAGCGCGCCGTTGAAATCTACCGACAACTCGCCGAAACCAACCCCGACGCTTACCTTCCCGAGCTTGCAGGGGCACTGAACAACCTCGGCAACAGACGGTCTGAAACGGGTGATAGCGAAACAGCGGTCCAGCTGACGATAGAAGCCACCGATATTTGCCGGACATTGGCTGCAAGCGACACTAGCTACCGCCCGATCCTTGCCGGTTCGCTTAACAACCTCAGCATCAGGTTCACTAACCTCGGGCGATACGAAGAGGCAGTTGAACTCGCACAAGAGGCGCTCGACATCCACCGAGAACTCGCCGCCACTAGTCCCTTCGCCTATCTCCCTGACCTTGCCATGTCCTTGAACACGCTCGGCGGCAGCATGTCTCGGATTGGTCGATATGACGAAGCACTCGAACTCGCCGAGGAAGCTCTCCAGACTCGCCTACAGCTGGTGACATCTAACCCCGATGCCCACGAACCTGGTCTAGCAGTGGCCCTGACGAATCTCGGCAGTGCCCTTGTGGCGGTCGGGCGTCCCGCAGAGGCACTCGAACCAGCGCGACGAGCCACCAACATCTACTTGGCACTCTCCGCAGCATATCCAGCTACCTACCTCGCTGACCTCGAGAAGTCGCTCAATCGGCTTCGTGACCTCCTACCCCCTGGTACGGAACGTGATCACGTCGAAGAAGAGCTCGCCCTGGTGACTGCTGACATCGGCTGACAGCCCGACAGCTACTCTGCGGCCATGAGCCCGCCACCGAACCAACTGTCTGACCGGTCGCTCGGGTGGTTGCGGTATCTCGATCGCAAGGCGCACACGCCCGACAACTGGAACCGCGACGGCAAGCCCCACCCCCATTGGGATGACCGGTCCGATCCGCCGATGGCGAGTTGGCATCGGTTCGACCTGGTCGACTCGTCGTATGCGATGGGCCTGATGGCGCAGCGGACGCCGGCGTGGACCGAGCAGTACGTTGCGATTCTCGATCAGCTCATCGAACGTCACACAAGCTGGTGGTCGGCGGCCGATTGGCTCACGCAGTTCGGGCCCGACCCCGACCGCGCCGACTATCCCGAGCTGTACAAGTTGCTGATCCCTGAACAGCTCTGGGGCGAGTACGACGTGCCGGGTTGGACCGCGAACGGTGTCGAGCCGTACGGCGTGCAAATGGACCCCGTCGCCGCCGATGGCATGTTGTTCTACAAGGGGTTCCTGCTCGTACTGCTGGGCATCCGGTCGATGATCGACCCCGATGATCGCTGGAACCGCCCGTTCGAAATGATCCGCGACGGCGACCACACGTTCACGTGGACCCATAGCGAGATCGCCGAACATCTGTGCAAACAGTGGCTGGCCGCGCCGATTGGCTGCCATTGAGAGAACACCAAGATCTGGCCATTTTGACTGGCCGGCGCGGGTCTCGGTCTGAGACTCCACGACAACCGACACGGCACCGACTTCCACGCCCAGGCGTTCGCGCCCTGGTGGAAGTACGCCCGTGAGCACTACCTCGACCTGACCGCCGACGGTCTGCCCACCCAGACCACTTTGTACTACGACCCGACCGTCGATGTGCACCATCGCTTGCCGGTCTCGCTCGCCTTAACGACGTCGTACTACGCAGCCCCGCAGGTGCCCGCCGATGCCCAGCGGTTATTCACCGCGGCGTACCAGTCGATCGGTCTCGGCGCTGATCCGCAGCTGCCATTGCGTGCTGGTCGGGGGTATCCGTCAGCGTTGTTGCTGGCCCGCGAATGGGGGCTAACCGAACTTGAAGACCGGGTCGCTGCGGCGATCGAGGCCTCGTATGAACCGACGTGGGACGACGCGACCGGCGAGTTCATCTGGGGCATGGGCCTCGACGAGCCCCACCCTCGCGGTCAGTTCAACGCGTTCCTCGCGGCCGCCGAAGCGTCGGGTCCTGGCCGGTGGACGGACCTGTCGGCGGCGCCGCTCGAATCGTGTCCGCAGATAGTCGACGTCGATTTCCCGACGCTGGCATTGAATCGGGCCGAGTGGATCGATGGAGTGCTGTACATCGGCCTTGCTCCGTTGCGCGAAGACCCGAAAATCTGGACCACCTTTCGACTCATCGGTGCCGAGCCCCGCCTCTGGTACCTCAGCGGCCTCGACGGCGCGACGATGGACACGAAGGCCGACTCGACGATCATCCGGGTACCGCTCGTGAAAGCCAACCTCGAACTCACCCCGGGCAGCTATTAGGAGGCTGCTGAGTAATACCGGTGTGCTGATCGGCGGCCAGACGCGGTGCTCGCAAGGCCGCAGGAAGCGGCACTCCTTGTGGTGGAATGGCGCTTCTGAGAACGCAGCGAGCGGCGATGGATGGACGTCGAGAAGTGCGG
>Ga0114956_1003471_pt1 | contig 12192 bp, 6 predicted proteins | sample MaitaG_FD_87304 | JGI IMG/M metagenome (GOLD analysis project Ga0114956, IMG submission 87304) | Marine algal microbial communities from Maine, USA - Maine_Asex2 metaG | ecosystem: Host-associated > Algae > Red algae > Unclassified | place: Maine, USA | collected 2015-01-05 | reverse complement strand
TTTTCACTGCATCTGTATAACCCTCGAAAGCGACTTGACAGCCTTAGCATGCTTCCTTACAAATGGATTTGTATTATCCCATACATAGCCCGCTAGAACAGAACAGATTTGTTTTTTCATGGTTACATTAGACGGTATTTTCTCTGTCTCACTAGTGTAGAAGAAGATTTCTTGTAGACTGCCATCGTACCAAGTTTTGACATAGGTGCTGAAGGTATCTACTCCGTGCAAAATAGGTTCAGAATATTCCTTTTGCCAGTCTACTTGTTCACCAGATTATTGTCTGGCTGCAGCCTTAGCGGCTAGTAATCCAGAATGGGTAGCAAAGGTAACGCCACTAGAAAATATAGGATCGATAAATTCTGAACTGTTACCCGTAATTACAAATCCATCACCATAGAGCTGTTTAGCAGAAACCGCAAATGCTTCTATTTGTTTCGCAGGTACAACAATGTCTTGAGTTTGGAAACGCTCTCTCATCTGCGGCACATCTTTTATCATCTGATTTATGCGCTCATCCGTTGTTCCTTTAAAAGACTCTATATAATCCGTGTTTCCCACGAATCCTACAGAAGTAACACCATCAGAAAAAGGAATAATCCACATCCATACATCCAGCTTATGAATCACAAAGGTAATCTGCTGACCTGGAGCACCTTCTGGTCTTTGCTTATCTGTTAAATGGGTAAATATAGCCTTACGAGCAGGCTGGTCCGTTTTCTTTTCTAGGTCTAGCAAACGAGGAAGAACTCTTCCATATCCACTAGAATCGATAATATATCTTGCTTTTACTTGAGAGCTATTGCCTTCTTTGTCGACCATGGTTGTCGTAGAGTTAGAACCATCAAATTCTACTTCAGTAACGGATTGGCCGAAACTTACATTTACACCCATCTTTTGAACCTCGGTTGCTAAAACCTGATCAAAATGCGACCTAGGAACTTGCCATGTCCAGGTACGACAACCTTCTGTAAATTGCTCAGAGAAATCAAACAAACAATCTTTGTCTCCACGAATAAAACGAGCTCCAAATTTTTTCTGATAATTTTGAGCCTTTAAAACCTCCATAAATCCGGCCTCTTCTAGATGTTCCATGCACTTGGGTAAGAGACTCTCACCTATAACAAATCTCGGAAATATTGATCGCTCTACTACTTTTACCTTTAAGCCTTTTTGATTGGCGATAGACGCCGCTACACAACCAGAAGGGCCTGCGCCAATCACTAGTATATCTACATTTTCGATGTTGTCGCTCATCATATAAAAGTTTGCTACAAGTTAGTAATTCTTTTTTCTTTTATCGATCAATTTTAGTGGCTTTCTACTTGTGCTAGGGTATTTAATCTTCCTTAGCTCTGGAACAGAAATGAGCCTGATCTGAGGTTTTACACGTAGATGTGTATTACATTTTTCCGTTACGTCTAAGATAAGCTCCTCTCTATCTTTTTCCTTATCAGAACATATTATTAACGTCAGATCGTCTGTTTCTATTTCATTAGATTCTATAAGGACGATATAGTCTTTGATTGCAGTAATGCCATTGAGTAGTTCGTAGATGGTCTCAGGAAAAAGGGTAGTGCCCCTATATTTCATCATTTGTTTTTTTCTACCCAGTACAGGACTCAGTCTATAGCTATTGATCCCACAGCTGCAGGGTGTAGCATTTTTGACACATACATCTCCTGTTTTATAACGGAGCAAAGGCATGGCTTCGATGCCAAGACTAGTGATGCACACTTCACCCGGTTCACCATCTGGGACGGGCTGATCGTTTTCATCTAGCAACTCTATATAGATAAGTTCTGTAGGTATATGTCCTCCTTGTCCTTCCTTACATTCTGTAATAGCTGTAGACATTTCTGTAGAAGCATAAGTAGAATATAGCTCCACGCTCGGCCAGAAAGCTTTTATTCTTTTACCTAGATTATTGAGCTGATACTGTTGATCTCTTATGGGTTCACCGATACAAATAATCTTTTTCACTAGATGCCTAGGTAACTCTATATTGTTTTTCTCAGCGTACTGAAGCACATTCAGCAAAAAAGAGGGTACAGCAATCATAACTTGAGGATGGAAACGTAAAATAGAATCCAATTGTAGCCCAGGACTCCCCGAACCTACTCTTATCGTTGTCGCTCCATAATGTTGTGCTCCCAGATAGTAGGCAAGTCCTGCCATAAATCGCTTATCTAGGGTCACCATAAGCTGTATAGTATCATTAGAATTACAAGCAGTAATCGCTAGGGATCTCGCTTCGTTTTTTGCCAGCCTAGTTAGATCGTTTTTACTCAGCGCAAAAGATACGGGAGATCCTAAGGTTCCTGAAGTAGTTATCCATTCTGCTACATCTGTAGTCGGAATACATAGAAAGTCCATATTATATTCTTGTAAATGGTTCTTACTAGTCGTAGGGATTTTCTGAAATGCTGCTATACTTTTTATCTCCGCAGGATTAATCTTATGTATGTCAAATAAAGACTTATAATACGTAGAATTTTTATTCAAATAATACAAAGATTCAATAAGCTTTTCTAGCTGATATTGTTCGATTGCAGTTCTATCAGAATACTCTATTTTACCTATCATGATCTACTTAGTTGAGTTTGCAATTTTCTAACTGTTGACCTATCTCATCAATTTCTTTCTGCCAAGGAATATGTTTTTCCAGTGCACCGGATAAGTACTTGTTTGCTTTGTCACAAAGCTCGTTGTCTGCATAGTAATTACCCGCCAGTAAATAAGGTTTATACAATTGTGGATTAAGTTGGATCAGAGTTATAAATTCCTTTTCGCTAACTTTTTCACCCTGATCTATTTGTTTTTTGATATCAAAATAAAGTTTCAGATAGGATTTGTAATTTGTAAATGCTTCTGTCTTTGCCCAGGAAGATGATGCTATGATATCATCCGAATACAAAGCCTGTGATTTTAGAGTATCTGATCGAGTAAATATATACTTAAGGTTGTAGCGTACAAATTCTTCTACAGGACTAAGACCTACAGATATCCATACATCGTAAGTCTCAGGTTGGAAAAGGATAGAGTGATGAGCCATGAGGATATTTATGTTTTCCTCATTTCCATAACCAGATGCTATAGAGCTATTATCATTCTGATCTCTAAGAATATTTACAGCATCCTCTAGACCTATCGCCAGCGTATCTGGAGAGAGTACTTGCAGCCTTTCCATTCGGCGTCCTGTACTCGATACTTCCTGAAAACTGACATTCTCCTCCATGTCCTTCAAGGCTGGAGACTGAAAATGATTTGTGCATAACAGTAACCCCTCATCTGATTCTACAACGGCTAGATGGTCAGGGGTTTTCTCTATGACGACCGCCCGTCTATCTTTTTTGGAACTTATAAATAAACTTTGACTGACAAATATTTCTCTCTTTTTGGCTATCGATACCGCCTCTTCTATCGTGCTTGCATATTGAAGAATTTCCCTGGCCAATATGGATACGGGCATTTTAGCCTGCATCGGTAATTCTGGCGGACCAGCATTAAGACTTACAGAAAGTCCTGCCTCATTCATGCCTGATAACACACCGACCATGCCCGGCCAAGAATAAGAGGTAAAAGCATATCCCGTCTCAGGCTTAGAAAATATTAAGACTCGATTTTTTCTAAAAGCTTCTCCGATAAAGAAATCAAAATTTCGACCAGCAATGATTTTTCCATCGGCAGAGTGATTTCCCCATGCGGCAAAAGCACTGCAACCCACAAGTCCCATATTCTGTACGGTGTGGCCTATGTCATGAGCTGCATGATACATCAGTTTTCGCTGATACTTAGGACCGATAAAGTCATACTTGTCGCTAGCACTTCTAGAGACACCATATATTTCTTGCTGGTATTCCAGAGGGATATAATCCGGCAGTTTCCTGTTTTGCCAAGCTACGAGATATTTCAGAAAAAATAATTTAGTATTAGATTTGAAATTACTGGTTATGTTTTCTACAAATGAGGCTTCCTGGAAATCCATCAGATCTTGACACAACCTGCCCATTAATAGACCCCTCTCGTAAGGAGCACCTTCTACATACATTTCCCAGATATCGTACTTGTTTTTTCGGACCCAGTTAGGCCCTATTTGATAATGTGTGTCACTGATTTTTAGTCGAGGAATTTCTTCTATATTTTCGTTCTTTATTTCTGGATCGGGTATGTAGATAGACCAAGCGAAAAGAGCAAACAATATAACAATGATGAAGAGTAGGTAGATTGATATTTTGTATCTTTTCTTTATTGCCATAGAGCTATTTTTCTAATTGGCAGCTTTGATTTTTTTTACGAGCTCGTTAACTTCCATAAACTGACCGCAAGTTACGACAGATCCAACCGTTACGCCTAACATGCCGTGCATATTAAGATTTTGTCCCGTAAGAAATAGATTATCCACTTTTGTCTTAGGAGAGATATATGTTTTTAATGGGTCATTCCAGTCTTTTCTGACGCCGTATAAGGAGCCATCTGTTGTACCGATATAATCTCTAAAAGAAAGTGGGGTCGATGCGTAATAGGATTTTATTTTAGCCTTCGTTCCTGGAATACGTATCTCTAGAAGATCTATAAGTTTCTCGCATTTTTCCATTTTCCAGTCTTGGTAGGATTGGTCTCTTATAGACTTATGCTTAGGAACAGTGTTGAAACTATCTTTCCATTTTTCGACTTCAGAGAAATTCATGTACGCCATAAGATTCATACCAGATGCATATTTTTCTGACTTTGACTCTGCTGGTACAAATAGCGCGAAGCTTTCGGGCCACTTAGCTTCATCATAATAGATAGATGACCAGGCATCCTGATCTCCGTGATGATACAGATTATAGTTTAGGTACTCGAATGTATCTTCCTTGAATACAATATGAACGGTAAAGACAGATATACTATTCTCGAGAGAAGTCATTCGGTTCTTATATGCCTTCCTAATTTTTCCACCTTCTAACAAATGCATCGTAGCTGAGGGATGTATATTAGAGATATATTGTTTAGCTCGTAATTTTTGCCCGTCCTGTAATTCTAGTTCTGAGATAGAGCTACCATTGACATGTAATTGTTTCACCTCAGCATAATTCTTAAGGGTGCATCCCATCTGCTTCAGACTCTTCTCAAAATGCCTTGTTATCTGACCACCACCATCCACACATTTATAAGCACTTTCTATGTAGGTGTTGATTACTAGAGCATGCACATATAAGGGCGTTTTGTCTGGGTAGCCGGCATACAAAGCATTAGATCCTCCGAGGACATTCTGTAGGATTACGTTATCCGTGCAAGATGCAATGAAGTCCTTTGTATTTATACTTAGATACTTCATGTCAAAAGATATCTCGTCAGAAGTTCTTAGATTATACAAAGGGAAGTGATCACATACTTTCTTTATCTCTTCTATATATTTCTGGATGCCTGAGGCTTCTTCTGGAAACTGGGTTATTAGTTCATGAGCAAACCCCTCGTAACCCATGGCATGTTTATACTCCTTTTCAGAGTTACCAAATGAGATCCTGTCAAAGCCTCCTTCGTCCATTTTCTTGATCTTGAGCTCATCCATAAGACCAAAGTAATTCCAGTATTGATACAGATTCTGACCCGGGTCGAGTCCCCCTATATAGTGGACACCGGTGTCGAAAATCACCTTGTCTCTAGAAAAGATCTGAAGACATCCTCCATACTGACGATTTTTCTCCACCACACATACTTTATAACCCTCTTTAGAGAGAATATAAGCACATTCCAGTCCCCCTAGTCCGCTCCCTATAATTATTACATCGTACATGTCTGACATACCACAGATCTCTTGTCCCGCTTAGTTATAAATCTTTGTTATTTAAGCACAAATATAACATTAGAAGTGAATTTTGTATTATCCATTCTTTGAAGATTTAAGCCATTGGCTATAGCCCAGTTCTCTAATTCCTGCCCAGAAATATAATTTAGTTCGTTCTGGGTCTTATTAAATCCTGATTTCGTAGAAAAAATCTCTGTCATCTTTGTTCCCTTATGTCTTTCCTTCAGATCTCCGTCACCATCTCGTAGTATGATCTTTCCTCCCTTTTCATGTGCTTTTTACATCTGTCTAGCAATTCGTACTGCCTTTCCTTAGTAAGATAATGTGCGACGTCAGAGATGAGGAAGACATCAGATGTGGGAAGTTCGTATTTTGTAATATCAGCATGAATAAACTGCATATGATCCGTCCGGATAGCACAGTGCTGAGCTACTTCGATTTTGTACCTATCATAGTCCACACTTACGAACTGCCTATCTGGTGCAACTTTACCCAGAAAATAGGTCATATAGCCATAGCCGCAGCCTAGGTCGCATATTTGCGCATCTTTAGGTATTAGATTGTCAAATATTTCGTAATTGTTTTCCATATGGGTTTTGAGCTTACTATACCATTCCGTTACAGGTCCTTTATACAAGTAATTATGAATAATTGCTGGTCGGAAATAATGAACAGTTTCTAATTCATTGCGGACTTCCTGATAGACACCCTTGAACCATTTGCTGAAATTCTTAGTGTAGCTAGAGTAATTGTCACCATGTACCTTATCCTCATATCTTAGTCGATCATGTACATGTACGGTAAGATCGTTGCTCCTGCCCCAGAAATTTCCTTTCCCTAGAAAAGCCTGCGTTCCATGAATAAACATAGGTACAATATCTAATTTCAGTTGCTCAGCAAGATAGAATGATCCTTTCTTGAATCGAAGCATTTTTTCAGAAGTAGATCGAGTGCCTTCTGGGAATATTGCTATAGAGTATCCATTTTTTACCCGATCTTCTAAGTTTGCTAATAGCTCATCTGCTCCCTGAGATATAGAATAGAAATCTGCCATTTTACATACAGATCTATACAATGGTGATTTAGCTACCCAGTCATTCGTTATAATGATAATCTTAGGGGTAAGCTGAAAAAGCATAGGTGTATCGATCAGTGACTTATGGTTAGCCAGCACCAGACATGGATCAGTAAAATCTATAGGACTACTGAACCGTTGTCTAAACTTTCCGAAAGACGCCGCTTTTATATAAAACCTAGATGCATAGTAGATGCAATAATGGAAGAAGGTTTTTCTCTTTTCTATCGGTAGGAAGAATAGTATTCCGAGAAGAAGACCTATAATTGTTAAGACAAAGCAACCGAAGATAAGTAATATATATACCCACAAAGTGACTAAGGTATTTGTTAATGTCAATGGAAAAGGTCTCTTCTTTCCGTTACGTTCTACTAACCAATTAAATATCAACGGTTGTATCAGGAAGGTTACAAGAACAACTGAGAATATTCCTATTAAGGATATCGAAGCAATAGACCTTAATGCTGGATGTTCTGCAAATATTAGAACCCCTATTCCGATCAAGGTTGTCATAGACGAAAGTACGATAGAGGTCTTGTAAGATTCTAAGTTGTCGGAACCAGTAGCATATTTTTGTAGGAGCCCTCTCATTACAAAAATGCTATAATCTATACCTAACCCAAAGATAAATGAGGTAATAATTATGTTTACTATGTTAAACTTAATATGAAAAACATTCATAAGTCCTAGGGTGATTATCCAGGAGAAACAAATAGGGATAAATGCCACCCAAGCTAGCTCAGGTCTGCCGTATACTATATGCAGAATCAGGAAAACCACAAGGAGGGAAATCCATACGAGCTTGCCAAAATCATTTTTAAGAATATCAACAAATTGTTGCACAACATATTCCTTATCGAGAATGGCCACATTATCCATATTAGAAAAAGCAGCATGGATATATTTCTTTTGCTCGGGTAGCAATCGTATCATGGTTGTAGAGCTAGCACTTTCTTTTTTAGCTGTAAAATAATCTTTCACAAGATGACCACTAGACTTATCCAGTTCTGTAGGATCTAGAGGAGAAAAGTCTTTTTCTATCAGATTGTAAAACTGGCTAAATGCTTCGGGCTTGAACTTTAGCGATTCAGTATTTCTAATTATGCTATTCTTCGTACGTGTTCTGATTTCTAGAGTCCAGAAATTATTCCATCGATCTATTTTAAGCTGCTGTTCTGTCTTAGAAGCAATGAGCTGGTTTGGACTGATGTAGGATTCTATCTTCCCCTCTTGTTTTAGTTTTTCTAGAGTGGGTAGAATATTGTTGTTAGTTTCTAAAGCATCATTAAGATCCTTGCCCGTACTAATGATGTAGATGCCTCTTTTAGTAACATCAGAGATGCGCTCCAGGCCTTGCTCGGCCTGAAGTAGGTCTTCGGACATATAGTTAATTTTATACAGATCTCGTTCGAACTTTACGCCACGGGCATTAAAGGCACAGAAAACAAACAGGAATAAAATTGGATAGATAAGCCATTTGTTTTTATGGTAAGGGTAGGCTGCTATCTTCTCTATGAAAGTCTTATGTACGCGTTCTTTTTTCTTATTAGCGGTAAAGAAGTGAGGTAAAATAATCAGTGCAAAAAAAGCGCAACTGAACACACTGATCGCAGCAAAAAGTCCTAGATCATGAAGCGCCTCAGATCGTACAAAATACAAACAAAGGAAAGCACAAGATGTTGTCAGAGCACTAAGTATCATAGGCATGCTTACATCTTTGACCACTTGTTCTACTGACTTAGTTTTCTGATAATGTGTAAAGAGATGTATAGAGAAATCTATACCGATACCGATAAGCACAGATCCTACACCTATCGCAATAATAGAAAGTGAGGGTTTTGCAATTCCGATGACAGCTAGCGCAAATGCCGCGCCTACAAGTACAGGAATAAGTATATAAAAGAATATTTTCCAGTCTCCATAGAAATAACCGATAAGCAGGAACAAACTCAGCAAAGCGATGGCGACCGTAATGCTAACATCTTTTTTGATCCTGCTTGCATTAGCAAGGCCGATTGCAGGCCCACCGAAATATGCGAGGTGGAGATCTTCTCCGTATGTATTATTGATCTGATCAGCTATCTTATCTATACTTAGGATGAGTTCGCTATTGGCACTAGATTCTGCAATCCCAGCTTTAGGGTTTAGAAAAAACAATAAGTTCTTATGATCCTTAGAAAGTATATACCCATCGTACAGTTCGAAGTTGTCATCTAGCTGAAAATTAGTAAGCGACTCAAAGACCAGGTTAGAGAGTCCTAATGGATCTTTTCTTATAACATCCTTGAAGGCAAAACTAGCGGGAGATAGGATCGCTTTGTAGGCACCATAGGTACGATCTTTTATCTCATCTTCTTGGATTCTTTTTTCTATTTCTGCATAATCTTTTTCCTGTAGATAGAGGGGAAGATGCTCTATAATTCCTTTAGATATGTCTTGGAACAGAGTAGGATCTATTTTGTAATTTATATCCTTTATAAGTTCGGATACAGGACTGTTATCTATGCTATCTACAAACTGCTGACAGGCTGCAGTAAGCAGCATCTCATTGCCAGAGTTTTCTGTGCTGATGTGGAGAACCATTCTGCTGGAAAGCTCAGAGTCCAGAAAGCCTTCATTAAATTTCTGCGTTTCTTTATTGCTAGGAAGTATCTTTGTTATGTCTTCTTCTAGGTTAGAATTATACAATGCTACACCGCAGGTTGTAAAGATTGCGATAATACCTACAGGAATCAACCATCTACGCGTAGACAGCAATTTGTACAGTCCTAGGAAGAAATTGGTCATTGTAAGCTGATTATGACCTCAAATATGGTTAATTTTTACAAGCTACTAGGCGATGATCTGCCTATTTTTTTTTGTGTAGTAAGCGCTTTAGGTTTTTTTAATATATTTCTGCTTGTGAGCATTACATGTTTTTACATATTTGCATTTATAAAAAATGACATAAAAAGACTATCAGAAATTTATTTAGCATATTACTTGTAAGTATTGCCACATCCTTAACGATTGCGGCTCAGAAAGTTACGCGTGTCAAAGGGAAGGTTGTAGATGCTGTCACACTAGCGCCGATTCCATTTGCCACAGTGGGATTCAGCGGTACTAGTGTAGGTATTACTACGGACTTAGAGGGAGAATATTCTATAGAAACAAGATTTGCAAGCGATACGCTAGAAGTAAGTTTTCTAGGATATAAGAGTAGTTGTAAAGTAGTCGTCAAGGCGAGACGAAATACAATAGATTTTGCTCTAGTACCAAGCTCCCAAAATTTAGAAACGGTAGATCTTATCGGTGTGAAAACTAAGTACAAAAAAAAGAATAATCCTGCGGTAGAGCTGATTCAGAATGTTGTAAAAAATAAGAAAAGAAATAGGATAGAATCGTCGGCATATTATAGCTACGATCAGCATGAGAAGATAAGAATCGATGCTAATAATATAACTGAAAAATTCAGGCAGCGGAGACTGCTTAGACCCTTTGAGTTGCTATGGGAGTATGTCGATACATCAGAGATAAACGGTAAGAACTTCTTACCGCTGTATCTCAGAAACATATTATCTACAGTCTATTATAAAAAGGAAGGAAATGTAAGGAAAGAATATAGAAAAGCCATAAAAAATACCAACCTCGATGATACTTGGGATCTGACTGCGATAAATGATATTATGGATATTTTGTATGTCAATTTAGATATCTATGATGAGATTATTCCCTTAATGGAGGTGCAGTTTCTAAGTCCAATTTCTAGCAAAGGAATAGATTTTTATAAGTATTATATACTAGACACGGTGGATTATAAGGGAGTTCAATTTATAGACCTAGCATTTATTCCCGCAGTGAAAGGAAGTACAGGATTTACTGGAAACTTATATATCTCACTAGATGGCAGATACGCTGTCAAAAAAGCAACACTAGGCATTGTTAATGGTATTAATCTTAATTTTGTCAGAGACCTTCAGCTTAAGCAAGAATATGATCTTATTAACGACCAGTATCTTAAAACCAAAGATGATCTAACGATCGATTATACACTGACTAAAAATAGCATAGGATTTTTCGGAACTCGGAGTATGACCTACAGTAATTATAGTTTTGTAGCTCCTGATGATTTAGGGATTTTTCATGGGTTAGAAAATATGGTGGTTGCTGAGCAAGCATACGATAGATCTAGTGATTACTGGTCTAGTGATATTAGTTATTCACAAGATGAACACGATATAGCACTAGAAGAAATGGTCGGCAGACTGAAGCAGACCTTTCATTACAAGACCTTCATGCGGGTACTGCGACTTTCTACAACAGGCTATCTTTCTGCTGGTACTGTAGATATAGGTCCCGTAGCGTCGCTTGTAAGTTTTAATGATGTAGAAGGTCTGAATGTAAGGATAGGGGGAGAGACGAATTACAAACTAAGTAAGCGACTGAAACTAAGTGGATATCTTGCCTATGCTAAAAATACGAAGCAATGGAAACATAGGGCGGCAATCTTATATAGTTTCAATAATGCCTTCAGAAAAAATCCACAACATTATATAGAATTTAGCAGCGAACGAGAAAGTAGTTTTCCCGGTCAAAGCTTAGAATTTTTCAATCCTGATAATTTTCTTTTATCGTTCCAGAGAGGTATGACTACACGTATGTTACTTGAGCACAAGTATGATCTTAGATATGTTAAAGAGATTCCTAGCTACAGTTTTATTTTTGGCACAAATATGAATTCAAGGAGACCTTATGGTAGCCTAGTTTTTCCAAAAATAGTTTCCTCCTCAGACACGATGTTTCTCGATCGGATCAATACGACAGAAATATTTGCGGGACTGCGGATAGCTCCTAATGAGCAGTTTGTGCAGAGCCAAGATAGGAGAACGCCTATCTATAATAAGTATCCGGTAGTGAATATTATCTATAGTCTAGGCGTCAGTGGTCTGCTGGGTGGACGATATAGTTATAGTAGATTACAAGTCGATCTGCTGAAGCAGGTAGAATGGGCAAGGTTAGGTACAACTAACCTATTAGTGGAGTCCGGAAAAACATGGGGTGAGATTCCTTACCTATTGCAGTTCATTGCTAGAGGAAATCAGACCTATATCTACGATTTCAAGGCATATAATATGATGAATTTTCTAGAATTTGTCAATGATCAGTTTGTATCCTTCAAGATGGAACATTTTTTCCATGGATATTTATTTGACAGAATACCACTAATACAAAGGTTAAAATTAAGAGAAATTATAGGTTTCAAAATACTATATGGTTCCTTATCTGAGGTTAATAATCCAGATAAAAATGAAGAATATATACAGTTTACAAAGAATGAAAACGG
>Ga0114956_1003467_pt1 | contig 12200 bp, 13 predicted proteins | sample MaitaG_FD_87304 | JGI IMG/M metagenome (GOLD analysis project Ga0114956, IMG submission 87304) | Marine algal microbial communities from Maine, USA - Maine_Asex2 metaG | ecosystem: Host-associated > Algae > Red algae > Unclassified | place: Maine, USA | collected 2015-01-05 | reverse complement strand
CGTTCAGGAGAATCTAATCATGGCCATGCGCCGATGTGATGCTGATGAGCATCATTATGACGATAGCAGGCATTCATCGTGTCCTTATTGCCGCTCTACCATGCCTTATATGCCACCGGAACCTGCCTCGGAACCGGTGCCGACACCCGCGCCGCCTCCTCCTGGGCCCAGCCATACCCAGATATTCGGTGTTGACAAAGAGCAGATTCCAGTTGTGGGCTGGCTTGTTGTCATGAGTAGCCCGCTCAGCCCGAGTGGTCGTGATAACAAAGGGCGAGACTTGCGCTTGATTCCGGGTATGAACCGTATCGGTAGAAGCGATGATATGGAAGTGTCTGTCGATTTTGGCGACAACAAGATTGGTAGAAACGCACATTGTGTTGTCACTTTTGATCCTGAATCGAATGGTTTTTTTCTGTCAAGTGGTGAAGGCAGAAACCTGACTTACGTGGCCCGAAATCCAAGCGAGGATGGTGCAGATGAAGGCGGATGGGATGTTGTGCTGCAGCCGCGCCAGTTAAGTCATCTCGACCGAATAAAAGTGGGTGATACCATTCTGATATTTGTTCCATTTTGCAGTGCGTTTTTCAAATGGGATTTCAATGAATAGTCACAAATTTTGAATGGTGACAGCTTGCATTTTCAAGTATGAATATCGGCAATGGCCAGCTTTTAGGTAAACGCGAGTCACAACAAGATTATTTTGCCAGTCTGAAGCTGAATGATCACACGGTGCTTGTGCTCACTGATGGCATCGGTGGTCTTGTTGGTGGTCATGTGGCCAGTGAAGTTGCGGTCAAGGCGTTCATGGTCACGATCAGGAAAATGCCTTTGTCTGATCCTGAAGCTGCGCTGATGGCTTCTGTGCATAGTGCTAATCAGGCAATTGCCGATGTTGGGAAAAACGACGGATCCGTGCGAGGGATGGGCACCACATTTGTCGCCTTGTTGATTGGTCCGGAGAAGATTACGTGGTTAAGCGTCGGTGACAGTCTGTTGTATCTGTGGCGAAATCGCTCGCTGTCACGCCTGAATCGGGTGCATACCCGCATGGTAGAACTTGAAGAGCAAGTGTACGCTGGTACATTAACGCAGGCGCAGGCTGAGCTGGATCCTCAGAGAGAGAGCATTACCAGTGCGCTTCGCGGTGAAGACATTCCGCATATTGATTGTCAGTCCAGAGCGCGATCCTCTGAAGAAGGTTTTTTGATTGCCAGTGATGGTTTGTCTACGCTGCGAATCAGTCAAATGCAATCCGCATTGCGTGAGTCTGACGATGCTCAGCGAAATGTGGATAAACTCATGCAGTTAGTTGAGAAGGCGGACGATCAAGCGCAAGACAACTGCACAGTGTTGCTGTTTCTTCCCGAGTTAAAAAATGCACCTGTCGAATCAACAAACGTGCGCAAATGGGCCATTATCGCAGGCATCGCGGCCTCATTGCTTCTGTTAATGGTTGTTCTATGGACCCTATTTAAAGATAGCGATGAACCTGTCACTGAGCCAAGCGCACCAGCGACTGACATAGAGTCCGATGTGGGCCCATTGGAACCAGTTGAAGGTGACTCAAGTTCTGAGTCAAACGGGCAGGGTGGGGACGGTAGCTCCGAGCAGAGCGGCGAGGGTACATCGACGCAACCCGAAACATCATCCGAAACAGACGCCACAGATCAGGCAGATGAGGAGAGTGTCGCTACTGATACTGTGGAAAGCGATACGACTGCGCAACCGGACGTTAATTCCCCCGGTAATCAAAACAGTGCCGTAGCTCCGCAATCAGGCACGGATCCCAATGTTGAAGAGCAAGAGGTAGTGGCTCCTGAGCCTGACAGAGAGCCTCCTATCGAGCAGCCGTTGGAGCAAGAACAAGTGCCCGACACTCAGCAGGGGTTATCTAAGGACAGACTATGACTATCTACTCGCACTTGTTAGCATTTATAGAAACTGCCTGTCATAGAAAATTCCATCAGAGTATTTTAGGCTGCTGTTGTACTTTGTTGATAGTCAGTTGTTCGTCGGCAATCGATGATGACTGGGAGGAATACCGCACAAGCGTTATTCGCCTGGTCGCTGAGTCTGACTCCGTAACGGCAACCGGTACAGCATTTTCAGTCAATAACGACGGTTACTATCTGACCAATCAGCATGTCGTGGTCGATGCGATTGATGGTGGGATGCTAACGGCTGTTGAATCGGTGGCCCCTGCAAGTAAGCTGCACCCAGCTTCGGTAGTGTGGAGCAACGCGGATAAGGATCTGGCCATTGTGCATGTGCCAAGCTGGACAAACAAGCCGCTCTCTTTTGTCGAATCTGAAAAAGTGCGAGTCAATGATGCTGTGCTGTCAATCGGATTTCCCGGGTCAAGTGATGCGATGTCAGGCTCGGACAATCCAGCGTGGACGATACCTACTTTCAAGCGTGGGATTATCTCAAAGCCACAAACCATTCCTGAAACGGCGCTTAGTGAAAGCCTTCAGATCTTCGAGCATTCAGCCACTGTAAACAGTGGCAACAGTGGTGGCCCTCTGGTTGACGAGTGCGGCGATGTGATTGGTGTCAATGTGGCAAAGGCGTCAGCCAGTGTCAACATTGTCCAGGCCATAGAGGATGCGCAGCTAGGCTATTCGGATGCAGCAGTAGAAACGGCAGAAGGCGCTTACTTTGCGATAAAGGCCGACGAGGCTATGGCGGCACTGGGAGCCCAGTCTATTGACTACAAAACATCATCCGGGCGTTGCCTGGGGGAGACTTTAAATCCCAAGATATTCGTGGCAGGTCTGTTTGGATTGTTGTTTATTTTTGGCGCTGGTCTTCTGGGTTTGTTTCTATACATCCGAAAAACCATGCCCAGCCAGCCGTTCAACCTGAAAACAGTCAGTCGATTGATCATAAAAGGCGAGCCTGTAAGTAGTTATCCAGACAAGCCTGCCGGGCCTGCCGTGTTCAGAGGTGCGGGTGGCGAGATTGTACATCGCAACGCCATGCGCCTTGTGAGTGTCTCGGGGGCAAGCATATCGGCACAATTGCTACCGGGTCAGACACTGCGGATTGGCCGTGAGCCTAATGATTGTGATGTAGTCGTTGTTGATGATGCTGTATCACGCAATCATGCAGATGTTACTCTTGAGCCTGATGGCGAATCGGTAAGGGTTCTGGATTTGAAATCCACGCGAGGCACCTACATCGATGGTCAGCAGGTGACCGATGTCAAACCGGGCGATGTGATGAGTACGGAGCAGCGACTGATTGTTGGATCAGAAGATTGTGTCTTCATAATCATAGCGCCTGAGGAAGACTCATGAAGGAGTCTCTGCCATGTAAGGTGCATCGAAATCGAAACTTGGCCAAGAGGTATGAGCTACCCGATGCACGAGGGCGTGTAAGAAAATTGGCTTATATGAGTATGCTGGATTTGTCTGATCTGTTGAGCCAATATAAAATCTGGGCACGGGGGCAGTAAATTCTATGAAACGCCGCAACAGAGACATTAGCATCTTCAACATGTCAACAATTGACTTGTTTGCTTGTGCAACAGGGGCGTTTATTCTACTCACGTTAATACTGCTGCCTTACTACCTGAACGTTGATCGATCCATCCTGGAGGTAGTTGCTCAACTAGAAGATGACCTGACTCAAACACAGGAACAATTACAGAGCTCGCAAGCAGCTGCTGAGTCTTGTGAGGTTAATCTAGCTGATGCCAATCGCGATAATCAACGTTTGCAAAGCGAACTGGGCGATTCTCAACAGAATATGGCTGCAGCTTTGGCTGATGCACAACAACTGCAGCAGGCTGTGGATGCCTGTGGGCAGGTAGAGCAAATGAGCTTCATGTTGATACTGATGAGCTGGCAAACAACTGACGATATCGATTTACATATCGTCGATCCGAATGGTGAACGTTTTTACTACAACGATCGATCCAGCAATACCTCTATTGCAACATTTGAAGAAGATAGCATTAGCGGCCCGGCGAATGAAATCTGGATGCACCCTGCGGCAGAACCGGGCGAGTACAAGGTGTATTACAACTATTACCGTCGAACTAGTAGCGAACCGGTGAGCGTGCGAGGAAGTGTCTTTCACCAGCGAGGCAAGACGGATATCGAAGAAGTTCAGTTATCGGCGGCAACCGGCGACGATTTTGAAAATGCACCACTTGTTGCGACGATTGTTATGGGTAGTGATGGGGTGGTTACTGTTCGGTAGTGATTGCAAGCCAGATTTTGGAGTAAAAGGTTAGTTCAAAAAACTGATGTTGATGGTGGATTAAAGGAAACGGAATGTGTAGATTACTACGCAAAGGGTAGCAGATACCGACATTGATGTAATTTGTTTTGATATATCGGACGTGGATTTTGCACTGTTGGTATAGGAGGGCATTTTTGAACGTAAGTTCTGTTCACTTGATACTTTGCCCAACATATAAATGGGGAGCTTATTAAGCCGGCATTTAAATTATTCTTGCGTATTAGATAAAGCTCATAGACTTTAAATAAATAAAGGTGAGTAGGGTGAGATGATAGGTGCAAATACGGCGCTCTAGTTGATCAATCCAAACTGAGCCTAATTTGCAAGAAAACTCTCATATCCAAATTCAAAACAAAAAATGCTTGGGAAATAGACATGATTAAAAAACGTATTCAGGGTGTTTGTGTATTGTTTTTAGCTGGATTTCTTGCGTCATGTGATGTAGGGGAGTCATTGGGTAATAACAGCACTAATAATGAAGAGTTTCAGGGCAGTACGCCGATCCCGTTTCCGCGTTCGATTGTTTCTTCGAGAATAAGTCCTTCGGACTATGATCTACAGTTAGAGGTCAACGGTGAATCATTACCTACTCGACAAAATGATGATGGTACTTGGGTGGCAGAAGTGGTTGTTCAGTCAGGAACTTCTATTGATGTTCTTATATTGTGGTCTGCCTTCGAGGTAGATTTAGCAATTTTGGAATTATTTGTATCTGACGTTTCTTCAAACTTTCAGATTTCGCCTGAAAGCTCTGAATATCTTTTGCTAGATAGTGATGGGGACTCATTTTCGAATATTGATGAGATTGATAATAATACGAGTGTGGACGATCCGAATTCCTTTCCAGCCCAAGTGGATGAATCGATTTTTAATACTAACCAGCAAAATTGCGCGACAGTGGAATTTTTTCGAGAGGCAGCTGCTGGAGCTGAATTCAGCAGTGACCTTGACAGGTTTGAAATTCTCCCGATTCCTGATCTAGAAATTTTCAATTTGAACGATCCAATCAGGCTTAACGTGGGTTCGGAAACAACAATAGAGACTCCGTTATCAAGTACAGATTTATTTGTGTTTGAAATACTTCACGTGCTAGAGCCTGGGGCTCTCACCATTTCCCATCTGTCTGGAAGTCCGAGGGATTCTGTGGCGGAGTTATTTGAAAGAAACTCTGCGGAAGGACTTCTTCGTATTGGTTTTAATGATGATTTTACTTTGGAGAGTTTAAATGCGGGATTTACAATACAGCTTAGCCCAGGCGGATATTGTATTCTATTAAGGGATTTCAACAGAATTCCTCTTCTTGTGGACGAGGATAGAGGTTCTACAAGAATGCTGTATCGGCTGCAGTAAGCACAGTGGAATTCAACAATATAGCGCGTTGTAGCAAGGGGGTTGATGAATATAAAAGTATCTTCATTGATTGTTTGACTAGTACTCTGCGAATACTGAAAAGACATCAGAAAAATTCTGAAACATTTGAGAAACTATGTTCATCTTCATTTAGATGCCATAACTGTAACTCAAGTGGTTCGTAGCAGGCGAGATACCACAGATTTAAGTCACACTGATAGGTTCGGAAAAAGCCAAGATCCATAGCATAATGTTGAGATAAACTTTGCTTGCAAGGCGGGCTATTTGGGTAACAGCTTTTTAGTCGTAACGGAGAAACCCACGTCCTCCGGACGTGGTCAGAGGGCTGAGGCTTTGCCGATAGTCCGACTCAAAGGTTACCCTTGAAGTGAGCTATCCCCATAGCCTCACACGAGGGGAACCCATGAGCCGGTTCAAGAAGTTATCACACACGATATGGTACTGCCATTATCACATTGTCTGGACGCCAAAATACCGGTACCGGATATTGCATGGTCCGATAAAACAGGAGGTTGAAAGGTGTATCAGAGGTTTTTCGGAGCACAAAAAGTGCGAAGTAGTGGAGCTGAACATCCAGGTAGACCATGTTCACCTTATAGTGGCAATACCGCCGAAGATATCGGTATCTGAATATGTAGGAATAGTGAAAGGAAGGACGTCAATACGAGTGCTTCAGCGATTCAAAGAGTTAAGACGCAAGCCGTATTGGGGCAATCATTTCTGGACCAAAGGGTATTGCGTGGACACGGTAGGTTTGGATATGGAGAAGATTCAGGCTTACGTTAAGTATCAGGACACGAAAGATCAGGCAATAGAGCAGCGCCAACTCGGGCTGTAATTCGATTAACGCTGCGGGGTTAGCTCCCTAGTCGTCTCAGACGGCTAGGCATACTGGGCCCCTCTGGGGCCAACTCAAGCCCCTGCGCTCCGCGTAGGGATTTTTTAGTCGACGTAGCGCTGATGAGCCTAAAGCCCATTCTGGTTACTTCACTGTAAATTTGTTCCTCTCGTTGGGCAGTAGGGATCTCAGTTGTATACCTGTGGTAGATTGATAAATGAACTACGGACGAACCTGCCAAGGTGCCCTCACACGTTCATATTCAGATCTAAGTATAGGATTGAAAGGCAATGACGACACATAATTCAAGACCAATACGCGTTTTAGTTAGTGTTATGCCGGTCATTAATGACGTTACAGACAATGATGGCGATGGAGTAGCGAATCAGTTTGATAACTGCCCCGTTATTCCGAATCCTGACCAGCGAGACACAGACGGCGATGGAGAGGGTGATGCCTGTGACGCTACTATCCAAGGCAATGATTTTGACAGCGACGGCATAGCCGATAACCTAGACAACTGTAGCACCATACCGAATATGGACCAGGCTAACCAAGATGGGGACCAATTTGGCGATGTTTGCGACGATACACCAAACGGTACCGACAATGATGGTGACGGCTTTCCAGATATCGATGACAATTGTGTATTTGTCAGTAATCCAGATCAAGCAGACTCCGATGGGGATGGGGCAGGTGATCTGTGTGAAACAATTGATCCGGATCAGGATAATGATTCGGTAAACAACGAACTGGATAACTGTCCTTCAGACCCAAATTCCGATCAGCTCGATAGCGATGGTGATGGTCTCGGAGATGTTTGTGACCCTACGCCAATCGCCGATCTCGACAACGACGGAGTGGCAGACTCACAAGATAATTGCCTGAATATTTCAAATAGTGATCAAACTGACACGGATGGTGATGGCTCGGGTGATGCATGCGACGCCACCCCTGAAGGGCCTGACTCTGATGGTGACGGTGTGCCCGATATTCGCGACAACTGTGTAGCGGAATCTAATACAAATCAACTTGATTCCAATAGTAATGGTGTCGGTGATGCATGCGAGATTGTTGAGGTTCAGAGTGTGCTGGACGTGCTCAGAGGTGATGGTCGATTTGGGCTATTTGTTGGAGCAGTTGAGGCAGCAGGACTAGTTGTTTACCTAGACGATCCCGATATTGCAGTTACTGTGTTTGCTGTAAGGGACGAGGATTTTTTTGAACTATCGGAAGCAGCTCGAGAACTTGTACTTAATGATAATTCGGTGCGAAATTTGATGTTGGATACACACATAGTCGATATCTTTGCTTATGATCAGGGTTTAACCATTTCTGAGATAGATGCTGTCGGCGGTGTGTTTACCTTAAATGGGGATGTGCTATCCGCTTTCGGGAACACGGTGTTTTCTGAAACTTGGTTTAATGAGGTAGAGGTACTTGAGAGCGATATGTTAGTAGGTTCTTCTGTCATTCATGTGATAGATGATGTCTTGCTTGACTTTGATCTTATAATACCTCCGCCAGTCACTATCCCGACTGGTAATGTGGACGAAGTACTCGCCGATTTGGGCAATGTAGAAATATTCCGTGCTGCTTTGGCGCGAGATTTCGGAGGAGTGCTCGACGACCAAGCATGGACATTTTTCATGCCGACAGATGCTGCACTATCTGCTGCTGGTATTTTAGATTTAACAGCTGCTGAAGTTACTGCTCATATTATTTCATTCGATGCTCTTGATCCTCAGGGGCTAATTGCCATCGGTGCTGTTACGTTTGCGGATGGCAGCGTACGTGCCGTAGAAGTAGATCCAGAGGGCAATGTTGTCGTAGACGGCAATGTTGCCTCACTAATAGCTACTGGTGCTGCAGGAGCCCAGGTCTACTCTATTGATGGTGTCTTTCAGACGTTTTAAAAAGTATTAAGTTATTGACATTGTAAACGTGAACAGCAGCAATACGTCATGTTACGACGTTTGACTGCTTATGCTGTTTTAGCAGTTAAAAATGTAATCGGGGAGAGAAGTGGGAATCTCCGCAAGCCTAACTGTTAGCGCCGGCTTCAAGCCACCTTTGAGTAGGGGGATTGATTGAAGGTCGTCGTAGCTAAGGTCGAAGAAAAATGTAGTTCCGCGTGGATCATCAACGTTAGTTCAGAAAGGCGATTACACGCGTGCTATCAGTGAGACGACAAGAGGTGTAAGTAAGATAGAACCGAGGTCAGTTTACCCTGCCTGGATTAGGTTCGTCGAAAGCTATGGTAAATGGAGTAGCTAAGTTCGGCGAATTGATAGTTTGATCCCTTATAGAGGATGCATTTGTGGAAATCCTGAAACCATGTCTGTACGAACACACTGTCTGCATTGAATGGGAGTCTGAATAATGCCCAAACCACCGGGAACCTATCGTCATCGTCGCATGGTTGATAAAGTTCGAATTCAAGCAGATCGAAGTAAGAGAACTGTTACAGTTGCCCGTCAAAATGACTTTTTGGAGTTCTCCAAAGCCGTCGATAAAGTTGCAGAAGATGAACTGCAATCATGGCATAGATTCATGAATGATCTTCGCAAGAGGCTTGAGAGCGGGGAGCCAATGTCGGCAAGTGATCAAAATCGCCGAAAGGTCGCCGAGATCATCGGTGAAGTCCGTAGTATGTTTGAAAGTGTGCAGGATTTACAAAAAATCGAATCGACGCTAGCTGCACCTGTTCGACCCGTGATTCGAGCCCCCGCCAATCCACCAATCGATCTGTCAATCGTAATTGCATTATGTCTATTGCTGGAAGTGCTGGTGCGGGTAGTTGGGAGAAAACGTGTCAAAAGTAAATCTGAGTAATGTTAGTGTTGTTTTCGATTGTTAGCATACCTCGATGTACCGAATCTAGGAACAGAATTTTAGATATTGATAAAGAAGACGAGATAAATGTGTGGTATTAAAATTCCATTTAACTAATAGAGTTTCAACAAGATATTTACAAGTCTACAATCGTTTCCGAATTACGACGCATTTTCGACTAATTTGATGGTTTTTTATTGACCAAACTTCGAACAGTTGACAAGGAAATATAAGTGTCCAGCAAGGCAAAACCTACCGACTAAGTGCAGCATAAAAAACTAACCGCCTAGTGTTGTATATGGAGTTTCCGTTTGTACTTAAAACGCGCTACGTCAAAAAGGTTCTGTTTGCTCAGCAATCGCTTCTAGACGAAAGTCGAGCAGCTCTATACAACTATTTCAAGTTGTGATAGCTTCATGATCGAATAATTATGGATGGCTAAGCAATTTGTATGAATAACCAAGGAGCGATAGATGGGCGAAACCAACATTCGAGACAAAGCTGGCCTAGGAGCGAAGATCGCAGGCTTCGCGCGTCGAATGATGCACAAGAAGGTGGGCGTGGGAGAATGCTGGGATCTCCCTGAGGAAGCGTTGAGTGCCGCTGGTGCCAAGACCTCGAACGACTTACAGACTATCGATCCATCGAACGAGCATCAAGACTACCGCTGGGGCGTTCCGATTGAATTGAAGAACATTGCCCCAGGAGACTTGCTGCAGTTCAAGAAACATAGGGCTGTAGTAACAACCACTAATGTTGATGGTTCGTGGAATCAGCGAACCTTCAACAGGGGGCACCATTCTGCGATTGCGGGCTCGCGACCGGATAAAGCGCATCGGGTTTCAGTATATGAGCAAAAGATCAACGGCGTTAAGAAGGTGGCGAGTAATACAGTCTATTTGGTGAGCTCTGGCGGCAAGGGGGAGTCTGTACACGTAGTGGTAACTGGCCATGTGTCTGCATACCGCGCAATTGCAAAGTGACTGGAACTGCTTTGATTGGGTGCTGAACAATGATCTCGCTACCTTTCCAGAATAAGCTACTACGAGCGAAGCACTCACTGACGTGTAGAAGTGTGATTACCAGGGCAAACTGACGGTCTAACTACCAAGGGATTTTGTCGTAACACTGTACCAGCTACTGGATTTCAAGGTAAAGCGTTATCTAGTATGTTGTGTCAGACGGTAGGGATTGTTTCTTGTGTAATCGTAGCGCCATGGTTTGCATGTTCTCACGCAACCAGATGTTTCTGACGCCGCTGGCACTCAAGTCAATCCCTGAATGTTTTCTAAGCTGATTGGCCACCTCGACTTGCCCAAGGTGAGGATTCTCAAGTGAGAATTCGATGACGATAGCGGTCGTATCTTGAGCAGTTCGATTCTTATGATGATGATCGGCAGTGATCTGACGCTTGAGCGCCTGGATGCCACCCTTTTCGAACAATCTTCGGTGTCGATAGATAGTGTCTCGGGAGATACCCGTCACTCTACTAGCTTCACTGACATTGCCCAGTTTCTCAGCTAAGGCCAGAACATCCAGCTTCTTCTGTATGTCGAGATCGAGCAGCGAGGGTTCGCTTGGCTCATTAACTTCAGGGACGCGTAACTGTCGGTCAGCAAAATATGCAGTAAATCCATTGTCATCAATAATTCGGATTTCTATCTTTTGCTTGGCAATGGAGTGACGCAACGGTGACTCAATCAGGAAAAATTGGTTACCGTAACTGAACGTGTGGTCGGGCCGTATTTTTCGATATTCCTTGACGATAAATATCGAACCCAGGTCAACCTTCTTTGGTACAGGCGCATATTCGCTATTTGTATTTCTTGCAAGAACTTCGACTTTGGGTTGCCAATAATTGGGAATAAATTGTTCTTGCAGATAGCTATTGGCAGAAGATAGTTTTTTAATGCGCTTTAACCGTAATTCAGGAATTAGTCTATCCTGAAAGGTGTCAAACGAACGTTCGATCCGTCCTTTGCCCTGGGCTGAGTTGGCAAAAATGATCTCGATACCCAGCTCTTCACACGCTCGTTTTACTTGTGAAAAGTTGCAGCGTTTCGGCCCTCCATATATCCCTGCTTTATCCACGTAGAGGGTTTTGAAGATTCCGTTTTTTGCAATAGTATCGCGTAGAACCTTAAGGCAGCCTAGTGTCGTTTCTGCCTCGAAGAACTCGGCGTGAATCTCACTGGTTGCATCGTCAATAATTGCAATCAGACAGGATTTCTTGTCGCCGAACCAGCGGTGAGTACTGGCATCCATCTGTAACAACAAGCCCGGTGACTCCATGCGTTCTCTTCGCTTTCGTACCTAAGATCGTCTGCGCTTGGCTCGTTTGACATGGTGTATTTCATGAGCCCAAAGCCGAAGGGTTTCACGTTTGACAGTGATATCATGATGCTCTTCGAGCATTTCGCCCAGATGCGTCAAATTGAGATCAAAGTAAGCGCCCACGAATCAGGGTGTAGACAAGTTTTCAAGCACACGCGAAGCTGTAGCTCCGATCTATTTGGAGCACCTTATGCAAACCAACACTGTCCACTCGTCCGACTCGCCGCGATTGCAAACGCTTAGTCGGGAAGCATTCTGGCAGCACCACGTCACCCAGTGGCAAGACTCAGGATTGTCAAAGATGGCCTACTGCCAGCAGTATTCATTGGCGTATCACCAGATGGTGTACTGGTGCACCAAGGCTGCCAATGCGCTAGAGAAGCCTGAGGCTAACAATTTTGTGGCGGTGGCTATTACCTCTGCAGTAGACACCTCGCAGGGTTTGCGCCGTAAGCCTGCAGCCAACAGCAGGAGTCACCCTACCCAGTGAATCAGGCGATTTTGATAAACATGGGTAGCAATTGGCGACGCTCTTCCTCGGTTGTCGCGAACGGGTAGCGCTCGAACAGCG
>Ga0114956_1003466_pt1 | contig 12200 bp, 5 predicted proteins | sample MaitaG_FD_87304 | JGI IMG/M metagenome (GOLD analysis project Ga0114956, IMG submission 87304) | Marine algal microbial communities from Maine, USA - Maine_Asex2 metaG | ecosystem: Host-associated > Algae > Red algae > Unclassified | place: Maine, USA | collected 2015-01-05 | reverse complement strand
GCTGTTTGAACGCGGCCGCGAAACACATCACCGCGACGGGACCCAAAAGAAACGCGGCTTCAGCAGCGACCAATACCACGCCGCGCGCCGCGCCACCGACCAAGGCGATGGCGAGATCCCACACGCCTCCGACCTCGAAAAGATCCCGCCATTCTCGCTGCACGAAAAATCCCGAACCATGACCGATGCCCTCGTTCTCGGTTGCAAAAAATTCGTTCACGACAGCATCGACGAACTCGGTCCGAAAATCGGCATGAAATTTCCAAAAGCCCATAAAGTGTCCGCAAAAAACAGTGCCGGAAAAGCCGTTGCTGATCCCCAGCTCAAACACGACACCGAACTCTGCCAACTCGCGAACCTCCGCGAACTAATCCCTCCAAAATAAAGCAAGTATGGTCGGAATCCGAGGAGCACTCGAAAAATGCGCTTCGTGGATCGAACGACTACGCGTTAGACAATTCGAACACCGTTTGTTTTCGTCTTTTGCGGGCGGGTAGATATGTTAGAAAGCCTATGCCCGAAACTTCCACTAAACCAGTCGCCGTCATCGACATCGGCACCTCCGCCATCCGCATGACGGTGGCCGAGGTCAATCCGGGCGGGCACTTGCGCATTCTCGACGAACTCGAGCACCACGTGAACCTCGGCAAAGCCACCTTCCTCAAAGGGGTGATCCCGCGCGAGTCGATCGAACGCTGCGTGGAAATCATGCGCGGCTTCCAGCGGGTGGCGGAAGAGTACGGCGCCGACCGCGAACTGCGAACCGTCGCCACCACCGCGGTGCGCGAGTGCGACAACCAGGCAGAGTTCATCGACCGGGTGTTCGTCGCCACCGGCATCGATGTCGAAGTAGTCGACGAGGGCGAAACCACGCGGCTCTTGTACAACAGCCTCACCGCCTCGTTCGCCCACGAACCCGGCATGGCGACCACGCCCCTGCTGGTGCTCGACGTCGGCGCGGGCATGACCGAGGTGCTGCTGTTGCGCACTCTGCGCGTCGCCGCGAACTACACCCATCGTCTTGGCGCGTTACGCCTGCGCGCCATGCTCGAACGCTACGATGCCTCGGTCTCGGACCAACACGAGGTGATCGCCAACCAAGTGCAGATCATGGTGGAACAGATGCAGCACGTGATCCCGGTACAGAAGAGTTTGCGCTTTGCCGCGATCGGCAGTGACATGCAGTTCGCCGCCGCCCGCCTCGTTCCCGAATGGGCGCCCGGCTCGCTGGTTGAAATTCCGCTGGCCGATCTGGAAAACTTGTCCAAACAACTGCTAACCATGCCAGTTGACCAGTTGGTTCGAACTTATGGCATGTCGGTGCCGGACGCCGAGACAGTCGCGCCGACCTTGCAAGTCGTCTGCCAAGTCGCGCGCAGTTACGGGGTCACGAGCGTGACCGCCGCCAAAGCGACCCTGCTCAGCGGCGTTCTGCAAGAACTCGCATTCGACGGCGAGTGGAGCAGCGTGTTCATCCAACAGATCAAGCAGGCCGCTCTCGATTTCGGCAAGAAATTCGAGATTGACGAAAGCCACGGTGCTCACGTCGCTGAATTGTCCGAAACCATTTTCGATGCGATCCAGACTCGCCATGGCATGGGCACCCGCGAACGTGTTTTCCTGCATGTCGCCGGCCTGATCCACGAAGCCGGCCTGTTTGTCAGCAACCGCGGGCACCACAAACATTCCTACTATTTAATCAACAACAGCGACATTTTCGGACTCTCGCGCAAGCAGATCCAATTGGTCGCGCTGATCTCCCGCTACCATCGCCGCGCCATGCCGAAAGTGTCCCACGAGGGCTACGGCGCACTCGACCGAAGCGGCCGGATCCTGGTCAGCAAACTCGCCGCCATCCACCGCGTCGCCGACGCACTCGACCGCAGCCTTACCCAACGGATCCAACATATCGAAGTCGAGGTCAGCGACGGAAATCTTTGGATCACCGTTCCCGGCGTCAACGATTTCACGGTCGAGAACATCGCCTTGAAGCAAAAAGGCAATCTGCTGGAACATGTCTACGGACTGCGGCCAGTGCTGCGTTCGAAGAGCTAATGCGAGATTCGGGATTCGGGGTTCGGCTCCAGCTTCTTCCGCATCAAGTAGAAAGTGGTGCGAATTGGCATTCCGGAGCGGCAGTGGCAATTCCGGCTACGTTCGAGCAAACCCATGCGAATATTCGCCCGTGCGGCACCGGCCTCCCACTTTAAATCAGGGAGCTGCATCTTCTGATAAATCCGGAGGGGCTTTTCAAGATTGCAACCGGCACTCCAAGCCACGTATACCTTTAATAAATGATGAAAGATTATAGCGTTTTCACCCACCTCAGTACGCCCAATGCGGCAGACTACCGACGGGTGTTGAACGTGTTCGCGCAACGACGCCGGTCGTTCATCATCCACCTGCGTCCGATGGAACTCTCGGTCGAACTCGGAATCGCCGAAGAGGAAATCGTGCTGTTGTTGGACCAGCTCCACCATTGGGGCAACTTGGACCGTGGCAAGGATTACGCGGAGGCCAAGACGATCGAAGTGTTTTACCGGGTGAAATGGCTGTACCAACTCTCGGAGCGCGGCGAAGGGGCGGAGCGCGCGCTCGAGGTGTTCGACGCCTCGCTCGGGCAGGCCGGCGAACTGCAAACGGGAGCCTTGCGCGACATCATCCGCTACCTCGGGGCGATCGCGCACCAGCTCGAAGCCGACGATCCGGACCACGGAAAACTCTTCCAGGAAATGAACCACCTCAACCACCGCTTCGACGAGTTCACCACCCAGGCGCAACGCTTCATGCGTTCGCTGCAGGGCAGCATCGAACTACACAGTCTGAGCGAGGCGGATTTTCTCGGCTACAAGGAGCACCTGATCGAATACCTCGACCGCTTCGTCCAAGACTTGGTGACCTCGGCGGGAGAGATCGCAGCTCTGATACGCCACGTGGAAGGCATGGGCTTGCGGAAACGTTTTCCGGCCCTCGCCCGCGCCGCGCGGGCAGACGCCCTCGACCCAGACGATCCGGAGGAACTGGAGGCGGAAGAGCGCCGCCGCAGCGCCCGGTGGGATGGGCTGCGACACTGGTTTCTGGGGGATGCCTCGGGTCGCTCCCAGGCGGAGATGCTGCGGGCCCGAACCCGCGAGGCCATCCCCGCGCTGCTGCTCGCCATGCAGAGCTTCCACGACCGGCGGGCCTCGGGCAGCGACCGGCGGCAGGATTGGCTCGAACTGGCGCGCTGGTTTGCGCAGACCTCGAACGAGGCGCAAGCCCACCGCCTTTGGCGCGTTGCGTTCTGCCTGACTCCGTCGCGACATTTGCGCATCAACCACGAAACGCTGGTTCGGCGCGAGGAGGCGGCCGAGTCCGCGCGGGTGAGCTGGCTGGACGCCGAACCGATGTGGCTGGAACCCCAGTTGCGTAAATCCGGACGCGGTCCCGCGCGCGGCCGCGCCCCGGACGTGATCGACCTCTCAAGGGAGCGGGAACTGCTGCGCCAGCTCGCCGATGAGGAGAACCGCCAGATTGCCCTGGCGCACGAATTTCTGGTTCACGACGGCCCCTTGCGCTTGTCCGCGTTCGGCGAACTCGACCGGGCCGCGTTCCATCTTCTGCTCGACTTGCTTGGACGCCTGCTCACCGGCATCTCGAACGCGGCGAACCACGAACCCGGCACGCCACTCAGGAGCCAGTCGTCGGATGGCTCCCTCGACATCACGCTGCTGCCCCCGCTCGTTCCGGACGAGGAGGCGACGATCGAAACCAGCGAAGGATGGCTGACCGGTCCGGACTACCAGGTCGAAATCCGCCCGACCGCGTCCGCCGCCAACACAACCACCGAAGCCGCTGCCAACGCCAAGACCACCGGCGACACCCCGAACAACCATCTCGCCTCGTGAAGGCGCTTTCCCCCGCCGGTCCAAAGCTTTCACAGGGCTCGCGCCGCCGCCGCGACCGCCTGCGCGAATTGGAACGCGGAGTCGAAGCCGGCGCATGGGAGGATCGTCGAAGAGCCGTCCGAACCCTGCTCGCGCGCCCTCTGACAACGCACCGTCACGAGAATCGCATCCTCGTCAACCGGCACCGCGAATGGCTGACCCTCTGGTTCGCGCACCACGCGGGCTGGGAACTTCATATCGACGCGGACGCGGCCCGGTTGGTGAAGCGTCCGCCCGACATTCTCGACGCCTCGCGTCCCTGCCGCGACCCCGCCGGCAAGGACGTGGCCCTGAGCCGACGCGGTTACGCCTTCCTGTGCCTCGTGCTCGGCATCCTCACGCAGGAGGGTCGGCAGCTGACCCTGAAAAACATCGCTGATCGCATTGAAGGAATCCGTGTCGCTGAACCGGTGTTCGAGGAAGGCGGCATCCCGCTTGGACTGAACCGGCGCGAGAGCCGCCGCGACCTGGTGCAAGCGCTGCGCGTTCTGCTCGACTGGGGCGTTCTCAAACGGGTCGATGGCGACCAGGACCGCTTCGTCGGTTCCGATCAGGCCGATGCCCTGTACAACGTCAACCAACCGATCCTCAGCCGTCTGCTGGCGGCCCGGCAACCTCCTTCCCTAGTTCTCGAGGAAGATTTCGAACAGCGGCTGCTCGCGCTCTGGCAAGGCAATTTGATCGCCGAGGACTCCGACGATTGGCGCATCCGGCAAATCCGCCAAGGCCTGTTCCGCCGCCTGCTTGACGACCCTGTTTTGTACGTTGCGGACCTGGCCGAGGACGAACGCGCGTACTTGGACAAACGGCGGAGCTTCCTCATCCAAGAGATCGAACAAGCCACCGGACTCCTGCCCGAAATCCGCCGCGAGGGCATCGCCATGGTCGACCGCGACGGCGAGCTCTCCGACTATCATCTCCCGGAAACGGGAACCGACGGACATCTGACCCTGCTCGTCGCAACCCGCCTCGCCCAACGACTGCACGCCCAACGGCTGCACGGCAAGCAGGACGCGCCGGTCGTTCCGCTGACGGTCCTGCAAGCGGAAATCCGCGAGATGGCCGAGGCCAATCCGGGCTGGCGTCGGGATGCCCGCGAACCCGGAAGCGAGGTCGGACTCGCAAGCGACGCGGTCCGCCGTCTCGAGGCCCTTCACCTGCTCCGAACCGTTCACGAACCCGTTGCCGGCGTAGTCCCGCTACCCGCAATCGGGCGGTTCGGATTACGCGAACCCGCGACAGCCAAAACACCCGTCGAGGAGTTGCTCTTGTGAACGGCGAGGCGAGTGTGAACGGCGAGGCGAGTGCGAACGGCGAGGCGAGTGCGAACGGCGAGGCGACTGCGAACGGCGAGGCTACGGTGAACGTCGAGGCGTCGGCAGATCTGAGAAAAGACCGCTGGCAGCCGGTGCGCGGCGGGCTCATCAACCTATTCAAATACCAAAACCAGGTGTTCGAATACGCGCGCGGCAGGCTCCTGCTGCGCGGCGACAACGGCTCGGGTAAATCGCGCGTCCTCGCCCTGCAGCTCCCCTTCCTGCTCGACGGCTCGCTTCGCCCCGACCGCGTCGAACCCGACCGCGACCCCGCCAAACGCATGGAGTGGAACCTGCTCATGGACCGACACGACCGCCGCATCGGATACACTTGGATCGAGTTCGGCAGAATCGACGAGAACGATACGCCCGCCTACCTCACCCTTGGCTGCGGCCTCGACGCGCGCAAGGGCGGCGGTCGACCAAAGTCTTGGTTCTTCATCAGCAGGCGTCGGGTCGGTCCGGACATCAAACTCCTGAACGGCAAGACGCCCCTCAGCAAACGCCAACTGGCGGCCCAATTCGAGGAGCTCGGCGATGGCACCCTGTTTGAAAAGGTCGGTGCCTATCAAAACGCGGTCGACGAGGCGCTGTTCAAACTTGGTGGACGCTACCGCCCCCTGCTCGACCTGCTCATCCAGCTTCGGCAACCCCAGCTGATGCGCGACATGAAGGAGGAGGTCTTGAGCCGGGCGCTCAGCGAGGCCCTCGCCCCGGTCTCCGAGTCGATGCTGGAGCAGGTCGCCGAATCCTTTCAAGGTTTGGAGACTGATCGCCAGCGGACCGAAGAGTTCCGCGAGACGCTCGCCAGCGTGGACACCTTCCGCGTCGGCTATGTCCAGTACCTCGGCACCGCCATCCGGCGCCTCAGCAAAGTCGTGCGTGGAAGCCACAGCGCGTTCGAGAACGCCGCCCGGGACCTGCGTAAACTGGACGCGGAAACCGAGCGAAACCAACAGGAGCGAACCGGGGCGCAAGAGGAATTTGACAACGTCGCAGCCACGCTCGCCGGGGTTCAGGCGGAGATCCACATTCTGCAAAGCAGTCCGGAGATGCGTGGCAAGCGCGACCTCGACCAAGCACTGCTGCGGGCGACCGAGACCGAGGCGGACGCGACCGTGTCCGGCAGCGAACTGGAACGCGCGGAAACGGCCCGCCGAGAGGCCGAGGCCGAACAGGCCCGCCGGATCGAGGTGCGGGACCAGCGGGCGGAGTCGCTGCGCGCGTCGGAGGCAAAACTCCGGCGCGCCTTCGATCCGGTGGCGGCCCGCAGCGACACCTTGCCCGACCGTGCGGCAAGCCATCCCGCCGGCCATCGCAAGGCCCTCGGCAAAATACTCGAACGGCGGCACCGCGCCGTGCACCGCATCGAGCAACTCAACCAGGCCTTGGTCGAAGCGCGGAGGAGGTTCGAAAGCGCACGCGAATACGCCCAAGTCCAGCGCGCCCTCGCCGAAGAAGCCGGCGAGTCCGTTCGGAACAACGAAGCCTCTTTGGAGACGGCAATCGACGCCTTCGAGGCTGCGGTTCGAAGCTGGGAAGGAGAACTCGACGTGCTCGGCCCCACAATTTTTGCGCGCGGCGCGCCATGGGCCGAACGCATCTCCGAATGGCTCGCCGAGCGTCTCGGCGAATCCCCCTTTGACGCCGCTCTCGCGCAGGCCCGGGAACGCACGCAGGCGCAGCTTGCCACCCGTCAGGCCAAGCTCGAACAGCAGCTCCGAACCCTCGACAACGAACGGGCGCCGCTCGAATCCGAATTGGACGCGCTGGGCAAGGGGGAGACCACCTTGCCACCCGTTCCGCACACCCGACGCGCTCGCGACCCGGAACGCGCCGGCGCGCCGCTTTGGCGCTGGCTCGATTTCCACCCGGAGGTTGCCGACGCCGAACGCGCGGGATGGGAAGCCGCCTTGGAGGCCTCGGGACTGCTCGACGCCTGGGTGCCGCCCGCAGCGTCTAGGTCCGCCGCCGAGCCGTTCAAGGACAGATCACTTGAAGACGACTTCCTTGTCCTCGCCGCCGATCCCGAACTGCCCCGCCCGGACAGCCTCGCCTCGGTTTTGCAACCGGAACCCGACGCGCCCGAACTCATCGAGAAGCTGCTCCGCCGCATCGCCCGCAACCCACGCGGCGCGCGCTGCTGGATCGCCTCGAACGGCACCTGGGCCAACGGCCCCCACCAGGGACACTGGTCCAAATCGCACGTCGCCTACATCGGATGCCGTGCCCGCGAAGCCGCGCGGGCCAGACGGATCGAAACCCTCGGACGCGAACTCGCCGAACTCGCGCGACAGACCGAAACCCGCACCGCCGAACTTGAAGCCGTGCAAGCCGAGAACCTCCAGCTCGCCGCGGAACTCGCCGCCGCGCCGAAAACCGCGCCCCTCGTGGAACAGGCCATCGGCCTCGAACGCGACCGTTCGCATTTACAGAATTGCAAGCGTCGCGTGGCCGAAGCCGAAGAGCAGGAAGGGAACGCGAACCAGCAGTTCGAGTCGGCCCGCTCCGCCCGCGATACCGACGCCGAGGACCTTGATCTACGCGACGTCGCCGAACCCGCCGCCTTGGCGGACTTCGCCCGGTCCCTCGGGGAACTCGGGCGGCTCGCGGAATCCTTCTGGCCGCTCTGGGAAAACCTGTTGGAGAGCGAACAGGAATGCCAACTCGCCAGCCACACCCTGGAGCATGCGGCTGAATCGACCCGGCTCGCCGCCGAGGCCCACGAGGAGCGACGCCGCCGCGCCGCCGCCGCCCGGGCCGAAGCCGAGACCCTGCAAGCCAGCCTCGGTGCGGGCATCGAACTTTTGATGGAACGCCTCGCCACCGCCCGCGAACGAGAAGCGTCGGTGACCGCCGAACAAGACCACCTCGTCACCACTCTGCGCGACCTCGACATCGAAGCAGCCACCTTAAAAGAACGCCGGGTCGGCGCCGAGGAGAAACGTGTGTCCGCCAGCGAACAACGGGAAGGCGCCGTCGTCCGGATGGAGGTCTTCGTGGCCCAAGGGCTGATCGGCGAAGTGGACATGGACGCCCAACCCGAACGGGAGAGCTTCTCCGCCACCGCCGCCGTCGAACTGGCGAGACGTCTGGAAAAACAACTGGCCAAGCACCCCGACGACGACGAGCGCTGGAACCGTTTGCAAAACGAGTTGATCGACCTCTACCGCGAGTTCGCCGACCAGCTCGGGCGGCACGGCCACAACCCGCATCTCGCCCATGTCGACACCTCCAATGTGAGCGTGGTCACCTGCGCGTTCCGCGGCGAGAAGCAGTCGATGCGCGAGTTCGCCCAGCGACTCCGGCACGAGTTGGACGAACGCGACCACTTCTTCCGCGAACAGGAACGCAAAGTCATCGAAAACCACCTCATCGGTGAAGCCGCCTACTCCCTCCAAGAACGCATCCGTGACGGCGAGGAATGGGTGCGCAAGGTAAACGACGAGTTGAGCCACGTGCACACCTCCAGCGGAATCCAGCTCAAGTTCCAATGGCGGGTCTCGGACCCGGACGACACGCAGATGCTTGCCGCCCGCAAGGTGTTTTTGAAAACCTCGGCGACCTGGACCCTTGAGGAGCGCGGACAAATCGCCGCCTTCCTCCAACACCGCATCGACCTCGTCCGGGAAGCCGACGACACTGCGACGTGGCGGGAACACTTGGCGAGCGCCCTCGACTACCGGGCCTGGCACCGGTTCGGCATCCTCAAAAAACAGGAGGGCGACGCAAACTGGAAGCACCTCACCAAGCGCACCTTCGGCACCGGCTCGGGCGGCGAGAAGGCCATGACGCTCACCGTTCCGCAGTTCGCCGCCGCCGCCGCGCACTATCAAAGCGCCGACCCGGCCGCGCCCCGGCTCATCCTGCTCGACGAGGTCTTCGCCGGTATCGACGCGCCGACCCGCGCCCGCCTGATGGCCCTCCTCGAAACCTTCGATCTCGACTACGTGATGACCAGCCAGCTCGAGTGGGGCGTGTACCCCACCGTATCCGCTCTCGCCATCTACCACCTGTCATCCCGGCCGAGTTCGCCCGCCGTCGCCGTCACCAGATGGCTTTGGAACGGCCGCGAAAAGCGGCGGATGGAAGAGAAAGAATCCAAGAATGCGTGAACTCGTCGAACACTTTCGCCAGCCCGCCCTCGCCTGGCTGGTTCAGCGCCTGGTAAAACGCGTCCAGCAAGGAAAGCCGCTCGATGGCGGGACCCTGCGGCTAAGCTCGCCGAGCCCGGAGCAACGCCGCGCCGCCGACAATCTGCTCGGCCGGCCCGCAAGCGCCGGTGGTGCCCTCGCTGTTCCGCTCGCCCAACTCGCGGCCGCCATACCCGGCGACCTGCACGAGGTGCTGACCGAACTGCGGGGGCCGATCCGCAACCTCAGAGCGGAACGCGAGGCCGAAACTCAAGCCTGGCGCCAACTGGAAGCACGTTGGCGCGAGCGATTGAAAACCGACCCGGTCTTGGAGAAATGGCTGGAGAAACTGTTCCGCGATGGGTCCCTTAAACGCCATGCCGGCCGCGACACGATCCTCGCGGACCAATGGCTGGCGGCGGCGGCGCAAATCCTCGCGACCGACGATCATGGCGGGATTCTACTCGCGAGCCTTGCCGCCGCCGTGTCCGGCGACAGCCACGCCCTCGACCGCAACCAGGTGTTGGGCAGCCTGTGTTTGCGCGGCATCCAAATCCGCAGCGGGATTGACGGGTCCGAGGATGCCACCGCCCGCCGCCGCGCGTGGTTCGCCATCGGCGTGGAGGTGGACGATCTCAGCGCCCCCGTGCTCTGCCTCAACGTGGCCGCCGCCCCCGGATGCGACGCGGCCGGATGGATTGACTGGCACCGGCATCGTGGCCAACCCTTCCACTTGGCATGGCGTCAGATCAAAACATTCGCGCCCGATCCCGCGATGCCCGCCGTCTTTGTTTGCGAAAACCCTGCGGTGGTCAGCGAAGCTGCGAACCGCCTCGGGCCCGGGAGCCATGCCCTGATCTGCCTCAACGGCCGTCCCAACGCAGCCGTAAAAGCCCTGCTCGCAAGCGTCGCCGCAGCGGGTGTGCCCCTCCATGTCCGGGCGGATTTCGACTGGGCCGGCATGCGCATCCTCAGTGAAGTTCACGATCCCGAACGCACCCGCCTTTGGCGTATGGATCCAGAAACCTACGCCGCCTGCCAAGCCGGCCAGAGCCTGACCGGCGTCCCCTACATCCGACCCTGGAACGCCGCGCTGGCGACGGCGATGAAAGCCGCAGGCCATGCGGGCTATGAGGAGGAGGTCATCGAAGTCCTGCTCCAAGATCTTAGTAGTAGCCAGTAGTCAGTAGCCGGTTGCCGGAGCCATGATGGAGGCCGGCCCCGTCCGGGCGACTATGCTCACGGCAGAAATACACATCGTACAAGTCCTCGTTTTTGAAGGTAACGGTGACCGTTGAAAGAGACCGAGGCGATTCCCGAGCCAATACAAATCCTCCCGCGAGTCATCGTGCTTTTTGGCGTCAACATTTCCGCACGGCTGGCTGAAGGCGAAGGCTTCCTCCCAATCCAAGATTGTGTCGCCGTCAGAGTCCTTGTCGAACACTTCAACTTTGGCGCACCAGTGGTCAGGCCCGCGGTTCGGGAGCTACCTCGTCTTCAAGAAATCCCCAGCCCTCAGCGCCTACCCCGAACGCTTCGCCGCCTGCTGCTTCCGCTTCTTGTACTTCCGCCGCTTCATAAACTGACGCAGATGGATCAGCGGGATTGCCGCTTTCGAGGTGAGAATTTTGATCAGCGGATAGCGGATCCATGAAATCGTGCCCAGCCAGAGGAAGAAGGAGACGATGCGTTCGGTCATGCGTTCTTTGAACGAGGCCTCGGGACAAACGCGGTCGACTTGGGGTACCCGCAGGCCCTTGCGTGCTTGGCGTTCGATGCGCAGCGGTGCGTTCAGACCTTTGCGTTTGGTTTGCAGGTGGTGGGTTTGCGCTGCGAAGTTAGGATCGTCGGCGAGATCGTGGCCGACCAGGGTGCCGCGTTCGATCGCGCGTTTGAGCAACTCGACCCCGCGCGTGGTTCGCGCGAGAACGCGCGAGTGGCGCGGGAACTTGTAATTGCCGTCGGCGTCGCGCGTCCACGCGTCGCTGACCGCCACATCGCCGAACTCGCAGCTACCATCCAAGCAGGTGGCGCAGCGGCGCGGCATGTACATGCCGACGATGTAGTTGTAGGCGCCGTCCTTGTAGTTGGAATAGTGCATGTCGCGGACCTCGCCGTCCTTCATGATGGCGCGCATCTTGCCGGGCCAGTCGCCGCCGCGGAACTGGAAGTCGCGGATGTCTGCCACACGCACGCCTTTGGTGCGCAGCAGTTCGGGAACGAGATAGGGTTCGAGGCCGCCGCCGCAGAACAAGCCGACCACGCAGGTGATGCGTTGTTTAAGTTCGGGCAGTTTTTCGGCGGCAACCCGGAACCCGTGCGCTTGGCAGGGCAAGGCCGCGTAGGCGTAGGTTCCGCCCTCTTCGATCACTTGCTGGAAAATCGCGTTGACCGGCACAATCGAATATTTGCTGCCCTGGCTGGCGAGCAGGTCCTCGTAGGTTCGGGCAATGAAAGGCTCGCCCAGCCACGGGCGTTCGGGGTTCATGCGGGTGACGATGCAGCCGTCGACTTCGCCGTGCTTGAGCAGATCCCAGAGCAGCGCGGTGATCACGCCGCCGCCGGCTCCGCGATCGCGCATGCCTTCGTCGGCCGCGTGGGTCATCCACGTTTCGCGCACCACCCCGTCGAAGGTCGCGGGATCTTTGGTTTTCTCGCCAAAGGTGATGCGGGTGAGTTCGCCGTAGTCGACTTTGCCACCGGGACAGATCTCGGCGCAGAGTCCGCATTCGGTGCATTTGTCCGGGTCGAGAATCACCGGATACAAGTCCTCGTCGAGCGAGATCGCCTTCTCCGGACAGACCCCGACGCAGGTGGCGCTACGC
>Ga0114956_1003462_pt1 | contig 12207 bp, 10 predicted proteins | sample MaitaG_FD_87304 | JGI IMG/M metagenome (GOLD analysis project Ga0114956, IMG submission 87304) | Marine algal microbial communities from Maine, USA - Maine_Asex2 metaG | ecosystem: Host-associated > Algae > Red algae > Unclassified | place: Maine, USA | collected 2015-01-05 | reverse complement strand
TAGAAACCGACGCTGACGACGGCGCCATGGAAGAAGATGCCGACGACGGCGCCATGGAAGAAGATGCCGACGACGGCGCCATGGAAGAAGACGCTGACGACGGCGCCATGGAAGAAGACGCTGACGACGGCGCCATGGAAGAAGACGCTGACGACGAAGCCATGGACGACGCTCCTGCGAGCGGTGCCGGTTCCGGCGACAACCTGCTGTTGCTGCAGTGGCAGGCACCGTCGCTTGCGAACCCGATGCTCAGTGGTGGTTCGAAGGACGTTCTCGCCGCGAGCTTGGTGCTTGAGCCGCTGGCTCGTACCGCGCCTGACGGTTCACTCGTGGCCTTCTTGGCCAAAGAGATTCCGACGCTCGAAAATGGCGGCGTCTCCGACGACCTCACCCAGATCACCTGGGAGCTGCAGGAGGGTCTGCTGTGGTCCGACGGTTCGGCCGTGACCTCCGAAGACGTCGTCTTCAGCTGGGAGTACTGCACGAACGAGACCACCGGTTGTACATCGCTCGCGAACTTCGAGGGTGTCACCGACGTCAGCGCCAACGACGACCTCAGCGTGACGGTCACGTTCGACAGCCCAACCCCGTTCCCGTACCTCGCGTTCGTCGGTGGTCAGTCGCCGATCATCCAGAAGGCCCAGTTCGAGAACTGCATCGGTGACGCAGCGATCGAGTGCAACGAGCAGAACTTCATGCCGATCGGCACCGGTCCGTACACCGTGACCGACCTCCGTCCGGAAGACACCGTGCTCTACGAGTGGAACCCGAACTACCGCAAGGTTGACGAGGGCATGCCTCACTTCTCCACCGTCGAGATCAAGGGCGGCGGCGACGCCGAATCCACGGCTCGCGCCGTTCTCGAAAGTGGCGAGGCCGATCGCGCCTGGAACCTCCAGGTTGCCCCGGAAATTCTCGCTCCGATGGAGGCCTCCGGCAACGGTTCGGTCCTCGTTGGTTTCACCTCACAGGTTGAACACATCCACCTGAACCAGACCAACCCCGACGCCGACGGCGGCTCGGACTACAACGGTGGAGACAACCCCCACCCGCTGCTGTTCGAAGACCCGGGTCTGGCAACGGCCCTGTCGATGGCCATCAACCGCGACGAACTGGTCGCAGTCGGCTACGGAGCAAACGGCGAGCCCACCTGCAACATGTGGAACGTCCCGGCGCTCGCATCGGGCAACAACGATGCGTGCCTCACCCAGGACATCGACGGCGCCAACGCCATGCTCGATGAGCTCGGCTACCTCGACACCGACGACGACGGCGTCCGTGAAAAGAATGGCCTGCCGCTGAGCTTCGACTACGTGACCTCGGTCAACGCCGTTCGCCAGTCGAACCAGGAACTCATCAAGAGCTACTGGGCCGACATCGGCGTCGAGGTCGAAATGAAGGCTGAAGACGCAAGCCTCTTCTTCGACGGCACGTCGGAGACGTCGATCTGGCGCTTCCCAAGCGACATGGAGATGTTCACGAACCTTCCGGACAACCCGGATGCATTCGGTTACCTCACCAGCTGGGCGTCGTCGCAGATTCCCGAGTCCTCCAACGGTTGGTCGGGGTCGAACTTCTCCCGCGTCAACAACCCGGAGCTCGACGCGCTGCTCGAAGAGCTGTCGGCACTGCCACCGAGCGACCCCGCCTACAAGGACACGGTCATTCGCATCAACGACATCATCTCGGCCGAGAGTGGCTCGACCATTCCGCTGATCCACCGCGGCAGCGTCGTCGCCCTCTCGAACGAGATCAAGGGCCATGGCGAACTCAACGCCTGGGACAGCCAGTACTGGAACATTGAACAGTGGTACCGCGAGGGCTGAGCCACCGTTCGAGATGCCAACTAGGTGTCTGACGACGCCATAGGCAACAATACCTAAAGCACTTTCGACGATGGTGTGGTTCCGGCTTCCGGGGCCGCACCATCGTTGGTTCAGAACGACAGTGGGTCGACAGCCAGAAAGGGGGGCCAGGTGGCACAGTTCGCATTGCGACGGACGCTCTTTGCGATCCCAACTTTGATCATCATCAGCCTGATCCTCTTCACCATCATCGACCTCGCTCCGGGCGACCCCACCTCGCAGCTCCCGCTGACGGTCCCCGAAGAACAGCGGGCCATGATCCGCGAGATGCTCGGCGCAAACGATCCCTTCTTCATCCGATGGCTCACGTGGCTCAAGCTCACGTTCATCAACGAGCCGCTCCACCTCATCGACCGCTGGTTCGGCGTCTGCATCGCCGACTGCGAGTCCCGCATCATCTCCTGGAACACCCGGGGCCCGGTCACCGACGTCATCTACCAGCGCCTGCCGCAGACGCTGTGGGTACTCGGCCTGGCGTTTGTGTTCGGCTCGATTCTCGCCATCCCCGTCGGCGTGTACTCGGCCTATAAGCAGTACTCGCTGTTCGACAACGTCGGCACGATCATCACGACGATCGGCTTCTCTGCACCGACGTTCTTCACCGGCCTGGCCGCCATCGTCATCTTCAGCGTCAAACTCAAGTGGCTGCCGTCGTTCTACAAGACGACCCACGATGTCGACTTCACCGACTGGAGCAGCATCTGGTTCCAGATCAAACAGATGATCATGCCGGTCGCGGTCCTCACCCTGTTTAATGCCGCTGCGCTCAGTCGGTTTACTCGAGCGGCCGTACTCGACAACCTCAACGCCGACTACGTCCGAACGGCGCGAGCCAAGGGCACCTCCGAGCGCAAAGTCGTCACCACCCACGTCATGCGAAACAGCATGATCCCGGTCGTCACCTTGATCGCGCTGGCGATCCCCTCGATCTTTGGTGGAGCGATCATCACCGAACAGATCTTCAAGGTCAACGGACTTGGTCAGCTGCTCATCGTCTCGATCGGTAACGGCGACCTGCCAACAGTGCAGACCCTCACCTTTGCGTTTGCGGTGCTCACCGTCGTGTTCAATCTGATCGCCGACCTCATGTACGGCGTCCTCGACCCCCGGATCCGCTATGACTGAGTTGGCCGACCGATCCGACGCGATGCCTGAGTCTGAAGTGAAGACGCAGGACCTCATCGAGGCCGGTGCCGCTGAGCATCGGTCGCTCTGGGGCGACGTCTGGCGGCAGTTCCGGCGCCATAAGGGCGCCATCCTCGGGCTCGCCGTGCTTTCGATCATCGTCGGCGGCACCTTCCTCGGGCCATTCATCTGGTCGCCGGATCCGTTCGAGATCGACGTGCCAAACGCGAACCTGGGCCCGTCCTGGAGCAACCCGGTCGGCACCGACAATCTCGGACGCGACGTGCTCGCCCGGCTCATGCGCGGTGGCCGTATCTCGTTGGCGGTCGGGATCGCGGCCATGAGCGTCGGCGTGCTGCTCGGCACCGCGGTTGGTGTTCTCGCTGGTTTCTTCAAACGGCTCGACGGCCCCCTCATGCGCATCACAGACCTCTTCCTTGCGCTGCCGCTCCTGCCGCTACTCCTCGTGACGATCCTGCTCTTCCGTGAACCGCTCAAAGACACGTTCGGACCGAACCTCGGCATCTTCCTGCTCGTCGTCGGCGTGATCGGGGCGACCAGCTGGATGCAGACTGCTCGCATCGTCCGCGGCGATGTCCTCGCGATCAAAGAAGAAGAGTTCGTGCTCGCAGCTCGCAGCGTTGGCACCCGGCCTCGCCGCATCATGGTGCGTCACATCGTGCCGAACGTGTTGAGCGCCGTGATCGTGGCCGCGTCGCTCGGGGTGGCGAACGCGATCCTGACCGAGTCGGCGCTGTCGTTCCTCGGACTCGGTTTCCCGCAGGACTTCCCGACCTGGGGTCGTCTGTTATTCGACGCGCAGAACTACATCACGCTCACCCCAGCTCGCGTCATCTGGCCCGGTGCCATCATCACGCTGACGGTCATGTGTGTGAACTTCATCGGCGACGGCCTCCGCGACGCGCTCGACCCGAAGCTCCGCAGCAAGGGGTAGGCGGTTGAGGTTGTCTGTGGGCGTGACCTTGACTACCTTGACTACATGACCTCGTGGGTTGATAGCGCTACATCAGCGTTCGAAGCAACGCTCGCCGAGCTCGTCGGCGGCGCGCAGCCCGGCAGCGATCCCGCCGACCTCGGCCGCACCGCAGCACTCAGCGCCGTCGCCGGAGAACTGTGGACCGACGCCGTCGGCCCGTTCTATGACTCCGATGGCGTCCGCTCGCTGCTCGGCAACGTCTCGAAACAAGCGGTCAGCGATCGGGTGCATCGGCACCGCTTACTCGCACTCCGCACCGAGTCGGGGCGCCTCGTGTATCCAGCCTTCCAGTTCAGCCACCGCCGCGTCGTCGATGGTCTCGGCGACGTACTCGCCGTCGTCGCCCCCGACGACACCGAAGCCTGGTTTGTCGCCTCGTGGTTGTCGACCCCCGACCCCGCCCTCGACGGCCGATCACCGATCGATACGTTGCACGCCGGCGACACTGCCGCCGTCATGCGGGCCGCCCGCGACGTCGGCGCAGCGCTGCGAGGATGACCGACGTACCGTGGCCGCCGTCCAGTGATGAACTGCGAAGGTTTCCACGGCGAACACTTGCCGCGGGCACAACCATCTACCGGCTGCACTCGCGAGACCTAAACCCGTTCTGGTTCTCCTCGACGCCAACCGAAGACACCGGCGGGAACCGCTTCGACCTCGAACCTCCACGAGGCACCTCGTACTGGGCGTTGCAGGCCGTCGTTTCCATCCTCGAAACCGTGGCTCGCCGTCCCGTGCAGGTCATCCCCGACCCGCTCTTCAGCCGTTACTCGCTCACCTCGGCCCCACTCCCCCACGATCTCGCCGACATCGCAAACCTGCCGGTCCAGGCGGCACGCCGGTTCGGGCTCACCGCCGAGATCCACACGACGAGCAACCGCTTACTCACCCGAGCTTGGGCGCAGCGACTCGCCGATGCCGGGTACACGGCGATCCTTGCCTTCCCGCGCCACGACGTCACCGCGCGGCATCGAGCGCTCAGCCTCTGGGACACGCGCGGCGAGCACGAGCCCTACGGCTGGACCTGGCAGCCAACGACCGGTCCCGTGCCTGGTCAACTGAAAGATGCCTTGGGCGCCTGGGGCATCAGCGTCGTACCGATTCCGTTCGACGTCGATGTCATCGACCCGCCGACATAACCAGCGGCAACGATGACCGACGCTAACTCGGACCGAGACGCGGTCGGCATCGACACCGATGCCGACCTCATCGCGACGGCGCAGGGCGAACTCGCGTCGAACAGTCGGCTGACTTTCGAGGTTGCCGACATCGCCGCGTGGGCCGGGAGCCCCGACCTTGGCGCCGCGCTCACGATCGGCGTATCGAACCTTGATGAGTGGGACGAGTTCGAACACGACTGGGGCGCAGGCGTTCGTTCGGTCAACACACCCGAAGACCACGCCTTCGCCGACGGGCGAGCTGCCGAAAACGAGCGCTACCAAGGCGTCCTCGGTTTCGGCTGGCTGACCCTCACCCGCGCCGATTGACCAATGAACCCGACCGCAGTAACCCGGACCTTCGACGTCGGTGCGATCGATATCCACGCGACCGTCGGCAGCCTGCAGATGCTGCGAGGCGATCCGACCGTACGCATCACTCCAGGACGGCTCGAACGGGCGACGCTGACTCCAGAGGGAGCGGCTTCGATCCGGGTCAGCTGGCAGCCGGATGAGTCGAGCGGACACGCGACCGATGTTGTGGCCTGGGGACCGGGTGCCGCATGGCTAATCGATCGGGCGAGCGGCCTGCTCGGGCTCGACGATGACGTCAGCGGCTTCGAACCTTCCGACGAACGGGTGCGAGCCGTCTGGCGCCGCAACCGTCATCGACGGCTCATGGCCACGCGTACGTTCTGGCATGACCTGGCGTGGTTCATCGTGCAGCAACGAGTCACCAGCGAGGACGCCGGCGAGCAGTGGCGTCGCCTGGTGCGAGCGCTCGGCGACCCGGCGCCGGGGCCCGTCGACTTGCTGACTCCGCCCGAACCCAGCGCGGTGCGGGCGTTGCGCTACGACGAGTTCCACCCGTTCGGCATTGAACGCAATCGGGCCGAGTACTTGCGGGAAGGCGCTCGTCTCGCCGACCGGTTCGGGTCGTCGGTCGATCGGCCCTACGCCGAGGTCGACTCGAAACTCGCCACGGTACGCGGCTTTGGCCCCTGGACGAGGTCGATGATCGCGACGCACACGTGGGGTGACGCCGATGCCGTCATCGTCGGCGACAGCGGCATTCCGCAGATGGTCTGCTGGTTCCTCGCCCATGAGGAACGAGGTACCGACGAACGGATGCTCGAACTCCTCGAGCCGTATCGACCCCATCGGGCCCGCATCATCGGACTCGCGTTCGCGAGCGGTGCCCAGCCGCCCCGGCGTCGACCGCGGGGCCACCGCCACGACATCCGCCGTCGGTGAACTCCAGAGGGGTGACGAACCGTCGTGTTGTTCAGCGGTTCGGTGTCGGATCGATCTGACGCAACGGACATGGTCTTGATGTTGCTCGCTGAGACTATCGATCGTGCTAGGGGGTTGGCCCCATTGGTGTGTGGGTGACCCGCCTACCACACGACATTGAGCGCCGGCAGGCTGGCAGCACTTGCGTCGGGGATCGAAATCGCCAGCGGTTCGACGTGTAGTCGGTTGAGGATCGAGTTGAAATTGCTGACGATCGTTCCCACTCCCCCAGTTCAGTTTTGTTGAGCGGAGCGAAGAGGGCATCGTCGACATCGATACTGAGAAAGCCCAGCTCTCGAGCCGGCGGCTCGTCGATCGGTACCAACCGCACGGTTGGTTTGCCGGCCCGGGCGATGACCGCGCCTACTCGAGACGTGGCCGATTCGCCGAGTTGCCCACACGGGCGTTGCCAAGGTCTGCGGTTCGGCCCGCAAGTTCACCGGCCGCCAAACCCGCTCCGTTCGAGATCGACGTGCCGAGCCGTTCGGTATTTGGGAAGAGCTCGTCGGTCTTGGCCTCGACCCGGTCGGCGCGTTCGACAAGCACCGGCAACGCTGACTGGCCGTAGGTGAGCGCAGCATCGCGTTCGGCCCGCAGCTTGTTGGCCTGAAACCGGGTGTCGACGGCGCCCGCGAAGCCAAAGAAGAAGGCATTGCGAAACGAGCGGGTGCGGTTCCGGCCGTACTCGTCGACAATCGAGCCCCGCGCCATCATCGCCTTCGTCGCCTGCAACAGCAGCGACGTGTAGAGCAACTCGACAATCTCAAGGTCCTGCGGGAACCCGACGACGGTTGCCGTCTTGTCGTCGGCGCCGCCCATACGCAGCACGGTCTCACACCGGTTCGACCGAGCGACGGCGCTGAGCACCGTGAACTTGCCGCGCGAGTAGGGGTTCTCCATCATCAGCCGAAGCACCGTCGGCTCACCGGCCCGATCACCGCCTTCAAGTAAGGCGTGCTCGATCGCATGTTTGGCCATGAGCTCGTGCGCCTTGGCCGTAAACGCCTCGGCCTCGTTGGGGTACGTCGTCGCCTCGGCCTTCGCCAGCAGCGACCGCACCTTGTGCAACGTACGCTCGTCAGGAACCGGCGGCGGCGAGGTGGGCATACGTAGATATTGCCGCATCCCGCCGACACTTCCGATGTCATCGGCCGCCGGACTGCCGCTATTCAGCGACGACCTACGCTTAATGGCGATGACGACTGCATTGGACAACGAAGCCGTTGAAGGGCGGCGACTTCGGCGGCACCTGGTATTGGAATCGGTATCCGGGCGCCCAGTGCGACACCGCGTCGATGATCTACATGCCCCTGCTCGAAGAGACCGGGCACATGCCGACCGAGAAGTACGCACACGCGCCCGAGATTCTCGAACACTGTCAACGCATCGCGAACCACTTCGGGCTCTACGACAACGCCTGCCTGTCGACCGAGGTCACCAGCGTCGAATGGATCGATGCCGACTCGCGGTGGTTGATCCGCACGAACCGCGGCGACGCGATGAAGGCCAAGTTCGTGGCCATGGGCACCGGGCCGTTGCACCGTCCAAAACTGCCGGGAATTCCCGGCATCGAAACGTTCGAGGGTCACAGCTTCCACACCAGCCGCTGGGACTACGCGTACACCGGGGGCAACCCGGCCGGTGGACCGCACGACAAGCTGGCTGACAAACGCGTTGGCATCATCGGCACCGGGGCGACGGCGGTGCAGTGTGTGCCGCACCTCGCCCGCTCGTGTGGCGAGCTGTTCGTGTTTCAACGCACCCCGTCGTCGATCGACATTCGCAACAACCGCCCGATCGACGCCGAGTGGTTCGCGACGCTCGAACCGGGCTGGCAGGCCGAGTGGCTCCTGAACTTCACGACGCTGCAAACCGGCGGTTTCGCCGATGCCGACCTCGTCATGGACGGTTGGACCGATCTCGCTCAGCGTATTCGCGACAAGGCGATCGAGAACGGCGATTTCACCCCCGAAGGTTTGGAGAAGGCGTACCACGACAGCGATGACGAGAAGATGCACGAGATCCGGGCTCGGGTCGACGCGGTCGTCGGCGACGATGCGACCGCCGACGCGCTGAAGCCCTGGTATCGCCAGCTCTGCAAACGGCCCTGCTTCCACGACCAGTACCTGGACGCGTACAACACGCCGACCGTGCAGCTCATCGACACCGACGGCTGCGGCGTGGAGCACATCGACGCGACCGGTACCGGCGAGGTCGAAGTGACCGCCGACGCCGAAGACGCCTGGGTCAAACGTCTGCTCGCCGGCGGCCGCCGCTTTGGCAACGACCCCGACTGCACTCCCGGCTACTACAACAACGAAGGCAAATTCACCGACGATGCCGGCATCGCGAACTTCATCGGCTTCCCCGAAGGCCCGGTCGCGTACTTCGACTACATCGAGCAGTGGCGTCAGGTTGGACGCCAGGCCGGCTCTTTCAAGGGGCTCGAATTTCGCTAGGCCCGCTGGCCGCGAACTAGCAGGGTGCCTAGCAGCCGGCACCCGCCGTCCAGGTGCACGGCGGCATCTGCCCGTTGACGTCGATAGGCCGACCGGTCAACTCCCAGCTCCGCCGCTCGACATCGAACCGAGCAATCGGCGATCCCTCGACGAGGTACGCATCGAGCGCGCCGTTCATTTCGAATGCGACGCCATCGGTCACGAGCGGGTGGAACAGGTCGAGCCCGCGTTGGGCCAACAAGAAGTTCGTGCGAGTGAGGCCGCCGGGCAGTCCGGCCGCGATACGCAGTGCCTCGACATGGGCCCAACCAAATAGACCAAAACCGGTTCCGTACAACGATCTCGTTGAGTCAAGGCCGGCCGACGACAACGTGTCGTGCAGGAATGCGACGAAGGGTTCAGCGGCGAACGTCGGGTCGGTCGAATCCTTGACGCCGCCATCGACGGTCAACCAACCATCGGCTGCGTCGCCGGCCGGGTCGAGGTAGGCCGAGACCGCCTTACACACCGACGGGGTGAACAGTGCCTTGGCGCCAGAGGCCAGCCCACTCGATTCCGCCGCCAAGATCGCCAGCAGGCACGGATTCCCCGCGGTCATCGAGATGTAGACGTCGGGATTGTTGGCGGCAATCACGCTGAACTCGTTCGTGAGATTTCTGGCGGTCGGGTCGTGGCGAACGAACTGCACGCTCCCGATAACCGGCGATTGTGCGGCGAGATCGGCAAACCGCTGCTCGTACGCGAGGCCGAAGTCGTTGTCCATCACGAGAGCGCTGACCGTCACGGGCGTATCAGCGGCGAGGTTCTGCTCGATCCACTCGACCCACAGGTGGGCTTCGGTCGCGTACGTCAACTGCAAACCGGTCGTCCACGGGTGCTCGACGGGGTCTCCCCAGGCCTGATGACCTGAAGCCACGAACGGTTGAGGCACACACTCGACGTTCAGCCGGTCATAGACCGAAAAGCTGTTCGGCGAACCCAAGGTCGAGATCCAGAACGGGTCGGGCGTGCTGAGAAGGTCATCGACGAGTTGCTGGGTTCTCGTTGCGACGTACTCGTCGTCGCTCAACACAAGGTTGATCGTGAGACCATCGGGGCCGATGCCGCCGGTGGTGTTGACGTAGTCGAAGTACGCGCCCATGCCAGTACCGATCTGGCCATACGCGGCCAGGGCGCCGGACTGGGCCATGGTGTGGGCGACCGTGATCGTGCCCCCAGTGATGCCATCGGTGTTCGACCAGTCGGCCGGGCAGTCGTTCAGGTTGACTTCGAAACCACCGGGGCCGCGCAGAACGTTGTCGGTACCGACGCCGTAGCCAGCGGTCGCGATTTCCTCGATGACATCAGCCCGAGTCGACGCCCACAATGCTTCGAGACCCGCGAGATCGGTCGCGGGACCTTCGCAACCGGTGGCCGACTCACCAGCGGCGCGGTAGCAGAAGTCGGTGTTCGTTCCGCCGCGGAAAGTGTCCTGGCCGGCTTGGCCGAACAAGATGTCGCGGCCGGCGTCGCCGTCGAGGGAGTCGTTGCCGCCCGCGCCTTGCAGCCGATCGTCGCCCTCGCCGCCGGAGAGCTGGTCGGCACCAGCCGCGGCATAGAGCGCGTCGTTGCCGTCGCCGCCCGACATGACGTCGTCGTCGTTCTGGCCGTAGAGCACATCGTCGCCCGCGCCGCCGTCGAGATGATCGTCGCCACCCGCGCCTTGGAGCCGGTCGTCGCCGTTGCCACCGTGGGCTTCGTCGTCGCCACCGGCGCCGTAGATCTGATCGTCGCCCGCGCCGCCGAACACGATGTCGGCCCCGGTCTTACCGAACAGGGCATCGTCGCCTGGCCCGCCGTACAGCGTGTCGTCGCCGCCGGAGCCCTGCACGAAGTCGTTGCCGTCGTCGCCATAGAGCCGATCGAAGCCGGTACCGCCGAGCACCCGGTCGTTCCCCGCGCCACCGTGCATCGTGTCGGCGCCGGGCTGGCCATAGAGCACGTCGTTGCCGAGGCCCCCGTCGATGACGTCGTGGCCGCCGCCGCCGAAGATGGTGTCATCGCCCGACCCTCCGTCGATGACGTCACGGCCACCGAAGCCGCAGATGACATCGTCGCCGCCGTATCCCAGGATCGTGTCGGCTGAACTGGTGCCGACGATCACGTCAGGACCGGAGGTGGCGACGTCGCCATCGGCGAGTACGACGGTTGCGACTTGACCGTTGCACGTTGGCCCCACCTGGGCCGCAGCGACCGATGGCACCGCGACCATGAGCCCGGAAACTAGTAATGCCGCCGACGCGGCGACCGAAACTCGCGACCAACTCATGTGCTCTCCGCTTCTCTCTGTGTCCGGCACTTACCCGCCATTCCCAGAGACAGTCTGACAGAAATCGTCACACCCATGTGCAAATGTGGTGATCGGAGTTGGCGGAAGTACCCTGTTGCGGTCCCAACAAAGGGGACGTGACAGGTCCGCCTGTCAACCCTGCTTCGGCACCGTGCCGGGGCTCCAGCTCAGCTGGAACCAGAGGGAAGGAGACAGTGCTCGAATGCGAGCTTACGAATTGATGGTCATCTTTGACGGTGATCTCGAAGATGCTGCGGTGAACAAGTGGGTCAAACAGACCGAAGAACTTGCCACCACCGGCGGCGCCACAATCGCCAAAACTGATTTCTGGGGCAAGCGCAAGTTTGCCTACGAGATCGACCACAAGGCCGAGGGTTACTACCTCGTTCTTGAACTGACCGCACCCAACGGTGCCTTTATCGAGAACCTTGAGCGCCAGCTCCGACTTGCGGATGACGTCGTCCGCCAGAAGCTCATCCGTCTACCGGATCACGAGGCCGAAAAGCGCGGCCTCGTGGCAGCTAGCTAGGAGGCACATCATGGCTATGGGAAACGTCGTTACCGTCATTGGCAACGTCACCCGGGATCCAGAACTTCGCTACACCCCAAACGGTTCGTCAGTCGCCAGCTTCGGCGTGGCCTGGAATCGTCGCTACGAACGCAATGGTGAACAGATCGAAGACGTCTCGTACTTCGACATCACGTGTTGGGCGTCGCTGGCCGACAATGTCGCCGCGTCCATCACCAAGGGCACCCGCGTCGTCGTAACCGGCCGCCTCGATCAACGATCGTGGGAAGGCCAGAACGGCGAGAAGCGCAGCAAGGTAGAAATCACGGCCGACGATGTCGCTCCCAGCCTCCGCTGGGCATCGGCAGAGATCCGCCGCAACGAGCGCACCGATAACTTCGGCGGCGGCGGTGGCGGCAACTACGGCGGCGGCGCACCGCAAGGTGGCACCCCGCAAGGTGGAGCGCCACAAGG
>Ga0114956_1003458_pt1 | contig 12210 bp, 9 predicted proteins | sample MaitaG_FD_87304 | JGI IMG/M metagenome (GOLD analysis project Ga0114956, IMG submission 87304) | Marine algal microbial communities from Maine, USA - Maine_Asex2 metaG | ecosystem: Host-associated > Algae > Red algae > Unclassified | place: Maine, USA | collected 2015-01-05 | reverse complement strand
TTGCGCAGAAGCACTCAGAAGATTTAGGGAAATCACTGGAAAATGCTGTTTTCATAAGACTAAACCAAGAGTGTGAAAACTTGAGCTATTTGAAGGACACTTATGAAATTGATTTTTATACCGGAGATGCGCTTTATCAGGTTGCCTATGAGATCAACGATGCAAAGACACGAAAGAGGGAACTAAGGTCGTTTGGGTATTTCCAGCAGTCTAAGAGCAAGCCTTGTCGGCTAGTAACCCATGAGGAAACTAGCCAACCTGAGGAGAATGTCGAAATCCTCTCCATTAGTGAATTCCTATTGGAGAGATAACTATCTCGATTAATTACTGCATCGAGTAACTGAAATAACCCTCATTACTACTTGCTGCATTATTAGGGAAATAGTCAACACCACTAGCGGCATAGCTTCCTGTAAATGGCTGATTATGAGCTTTAAAAATCACCCTAAAGCTAGACAGTCCACCCAATACATTTCGTGGAATTGCGATTTCAGAATATGCACCAACAGTAGAGCCTCCTGCTACAGCAAATGTATTCCACGACCAGTTAGAACCTGAACCTGTATAACGTCTTAGACTTGATCCTTCCAGCACTAACTCAGCGCCAAGGCCACCAGTAACTTTATAGCCAGTGCTAGGGTCATTGTCGGCATCGATATAAATCTGATACGGCCAGCTGAGCGAGCTAATCGCACCGTCATTTTGATAAGCGAAGTAGAGATTATTACTATCGTGTGCCGCCCAAGTTTCTAGCCAATCGGCCTCTTGATTAGCCTCGGTAATATCATCAGGATCAGTGCCAAATGAGGTCACGGTGCTCCAGTCACCAAGGTTAGCGTCAAGGTTTATGCTGAGATCATTGACTTGATTTGAGAACGTGCTATCGGTTGAGTCTTCACCAAGCTTGTAGTTAAAATGCCCACTTCCCACATTGGGGTAGCTGTCCATGCCTGATGCTGAATAGTTACCGGTGAAAACACCATTACGAGCTTTCATAACAGCACTTATGGACGCGGGATTATTTATTGTAGAACGTGGGAATGCTAATTCAACGATATTATTATTCACTTGATAATTTACCGTTGTAACATACTGCCATGCCCAATTAGTGCCTGAGCCAATATATCGATACAAACCACTTCCTTGAATAACGAAATTCGCACCTACCTCGTTACCGGCTTGAAAACCAGTGTTTTCATCGTTATCCGTATCCAAATAAGTCTGCCACGCCCACCAAGCTCCTTGATCAATTGCACCATCGTTACGGTAGGCCATATAGAAAGTAGAATCATCATGCGCCATCCATGCCTCTAAAATATCAGCTCGGGATCCTGCTTCATTAACATCATCACCGTCGATACCAAACGATTGGAGTTCACTCCAATCCGACAGATTACCGTCTATACTTATCGACTTAGGATTAGAGATCTCGCCTGTTGCTGGGGGTGGTGGAGCCGCGCCAAACTCATAGTCGACATATCCATCACCGCCACCCGCTAGTCCCTCAGAATAACGATGTGATAGCTGCCTTCTATCATCGTTACCATTAAAAAGCTGACCAACTGGTGAGTCAATAATTACGCCTTGCGCCCCAATACTGCTAATTTTAGCGATGATTCCTTGCATGCTAGCTAGGTAAGTAGTTACGGGAACGTCCTGATGGTAATCATTAACACCTGCAATAACCCAAACAAAGTCCGGGTTCTGCGTGGTCACATCCGAGTCAAAACGATTCAGCAGGTTTGTTGAGGTATTCCCACCGATACCTTGGTTGATAACCGTTGCATTAGTTAGACGCTCAGATAAACGTTCACCAACACCTGGGCTGTTAAACCAGCTGTCTCCCAGCATTACATGTCTGCCGGTGTTGAGATTACTAATCCCAACTTCTCTGATGGCGAAGTCGGCAATCGCTCGGTAGCCATACTCATTGGGGTGCGAACCATTTTCATAGAAATTCCAGGCGTTTTGACCCTTACTTATCCGCGCCTGTAATGGTTTATGTAAGGTAATGGTTGTGCCATTTACGCTCTTAACATGAGCAGTGTAATATTCACTATTAGTTGATAAATAAGTAATGAGTTGATCATCTACCAAAGGATAGGAAGTGTCCATTTGCAGCTGTGAAGCGCCTGCACTCGCGTTACTAGCCAAGCGCATCGACAGTGTGCCAACCACTTCTGTCCAGATTGCCGACTGCCTAAATAATAGGTCATCATGCATAGCTAATGATGAAAGAGACTTAGGATAGGTATCGATACTAGATGCCGAGTAATTCCCTGTGAACGCATCGTTTCGTGCTTTAAATACTGTTCGTGATTTAGTCGGGTTACCAAGCAAACTGCGCGGTATTTTAAACTCGGCAATAGCCCCATCCAGTGCGTTTACAACCCCACTGAGGTATTGCCAAGACCAGTCAGTACCAGAACCTGTATATTTGTATAAGCTTGACCCCTGCAGTAGGTAGTCAGCACCAACATTTTCCACCTCTTTGTATCCCGTGGACTCCGACTCATCGGTATCAATGTAAACCTGCCAAGACCACCACGCTGCGCTGTTAATGTCGCCGTTATTTCGATAGGCAAGATACAAATTATTGCTATCGTGAGCCAACCAACCTTCCAAAAAATCTGCCTGAGAATTTACATCAACCAGCGTATCGGCTTCATAGCCAAGCGAGGAAACATTTGCCCAATCGCCAATATTTGCATCAATGATAATGCTATTGTCGCTCACAGAGTTGCTTATGCTTGCGGCGCTAACACCGAATGAAAGCGCACTAATTACCACGGCTACCAGCGAAGTGATTGCCGCGGGGGGATATAGTTTTAACATGAGATGATGTGCTCTAAAATTATTATGAGGGTATTTGTGTGAGTGCTGTGGGCCATATAACTAGGGCCACAGCTAATCCCGACGTTCAATCCTATTAAGATAGTATCGTCGGGATTAGTGGGGGTCTGCCAAGACCTCCAAGTTCCAGTATTAATGGCGCCATCGGTTCGATGAGCGATTAATCAGTCTTGTCGATGCCAATCTATTCAGGAATTGGGCCACTAAACGTATAATTAAAATGCCCTTGATCAAGGTCTGGAAAACTATCAACGCCAGTCGATGTGTAATTATTGGTGAAGAACCCGTTACGCGCCTTCATAACAGTACTTAAGGAGTTAGGGTTATTGATCGCAGTACGAGAGAATTTCAACTCAGCGATACCTGCATTAACATGATAATCCGCAGCTTCAACAAATTGCCAAGCCCAGTCGTAACCTGTACCAATGTAGCTAAACAGATAACTACCCTGAACTAAGTAACTGGCGCCCACACCATTGCCTACTTGATAACCTGTACCTTGATTGTTATCAGTGTCCAAGAAAACCTGCCAAGGCCACCATGTTGTAGTATCGATATCGCCATCATTTTTATAGGCGATGTAGAAAGCGTTATCATCGTGCGCCATCCAGGCCTCTAAGAGGTCGGCCTTAGCACCTGCTTCGTTGATATCATCGGCATCCTGCCCAAACGCTTGCAAACCATCCCAATCTGTTAAATCACCATCGATGGCAATCGTTTTAGGATTAGAAATCGTATCTGTTTCAGGTGGAAGTACTGGATCTGACAATTGATACTGCACAGCTGAATCCGCGTTACCCAAATCTTGTGAATAGCTATGAGTCAGCTGCGTGCGATAATCACTCCCAAAAAATAACTGAGCCACTTGAGAGTCAAAAATCATTGGCTTAGCACCAATAGATCGTATCTTTGCAATGATCGCTTGCATATTAGCGAGATAATCAGGTGCTAAAACATCTGAAGTTGCATCGTTGATTCCCGCTATCACCCAAACAACGTCAGGGTTTTCACTAGCAACATCCGCATCGAAACGACTCAACATATCTGCTGAGGTATGCCCTCCAACGCCTTTGTTTACTATGGTCGCGCCGCTGAGGCGCTGAGCTAAACGCCCCTCTAAATAGAATCCTGGCTTGTCGAACCAACTGTCGCCCAGTAAGACATGCTTGCCTGAATTAAGGCTGGCTATGCCCATTTCCCTAATCGCAAAATCAGCAACTGCTCGAAAGCCAAACAGATTTGGATGTGAGTCGTCTCCATAGAAATTCCAGAGATTTTGCCCTTGCGCTATCGACGCCTCCAAAGGCTTAGTTAGAGTAATGCTTGCTCCATCCGAAGTGGCAACCTGAGCAGTGTAATACTCACCGTTATCTGAGAGATAGCTGATCAGTTGGTTGTTAAGTAGTTGATAGGTCTCAGACATAAGCAGCGTAGTAGAACCTTCACTCGCAGCCTCTGACAATGTCATTTCCTGTACACCGCCAGACTCTTCCCAAATAACAGACTGACCTTGCATTAAGCCATAATGAAGCGATATGTGCTCCAACTGTCGAGGGTAAGTGTCAACCCCTGACTCTGCATAATCCCCCGTAAATGCAACGTTTCTCGCTTTAAATAACACGCTTAGTTTATCTGGGAAGCTTAAAGCCAAGCGTGGGATTTTGTACTCAGCAATCGGGCCGTTAACCGCGCCAGTCGCACTGATAATATATTGCCACGACCAATCCGAACCTGAGCCAGTGTATTTATATACGCCTGAACCTTGCAGCATGTACTCAGCACCAATATTGTCATCGATCTTCAGGCCGGTTAGCTTTGAACCATCGGTATCAAAATATACCTGCCAAGGCCACGACTTAACGGTATCGATATCCCCATTATTTTTATAGGCAACGTACAGGCTGTTATTATCGTGGGCTATCCAGCCCTCAACAAAATCTGCTTTAATGCCAGCATCTTGCAACGTTTCCCCATCGTAACCTAATGACTCAACCGCACTCCAGTCGTCAAGGTTTGCATCGATGACGATACTGTTATCATTAACTGTATGGCTAATATAGCTTGTCCCGGCTCCCGGCTCTTCAGTGGGTGTGGGTGTTGTTGTCACATCCTCTCCCACAACAGAGCTCGCAAAAGCCTCGCCTAGCGTAACGACTCCCGCTGTGGAGAAGTGAACATTCACAGAACCTGAAGCATCATTTGCAAACAGAGGGAAATCACGACTTGCTACAATAACGACGTCGTCGTCTGCTGCGGCCACTGCCGCCTGTGCATCCCAAATCTGCTGCCTCGCGGGCCATGTTGTGGTGTCGGCAATTTCGGCGACGTGAAACTTCAAATCAGGTATCGCTAGGCCATCTCTTACTTTGGCGATAAAGGTAGTGAGGTTTTCTTCGTAAGCTGCAGGTGCGTTAACACCAAATGAGTCCGACTCTCCTTGCATCCACAATAAGTCCTGAATATCTAACTCCCAATCTCGTTCTGCCGCACTCGCTTTTGCATTGTTAATGGTTTCAATAAGTAGGTCATATTGACCCTCCAGCCACTCGCTATAGAGTGAGGTGCCGTTTGGCGTGTATTTTATGATGACAATCGGCTCACCTAGCTCAGACTGCATTTTGTGACCGAAAGACAGTTCTGGCCCAAAGCGAATACCATTCCAGCTAGCGAAACCTGGCGCTAAGCTCTCCCAAGAGCCAACACCCGTTGTCCATGCCCCTTGATAAATATGAGCAGACTCATTGCTAGTAAGCAAGTCTGCTCTACCAATGTCAGTAAGGTTTTGGTTAGGGATTAGCGTCCCTTGCGAAATATCACCATAGGCAAGACCATAGCCATTACCATTGGATTGACCCGTCAATATGTACGTTTTGATCGTTTCTGCGGAAAGTGCTAACGGAAGGCATGAGAAGAAAACAATGCAGGCACTAAATAACTGTTTTTTTATTTTATCGGGGGCAAACATCACAAATCCTTTTGATCAGTAGAACTGATTTCTAAATGGTAAATTTAATTTTCAGCCAAATTATTCTGGCACTATGATTTAATGTTACTGATGATTTGTGATAACGGCTCTCACACATACTTTAATTGGCGAGTGTTTTCTGATTAACGGCTATGGCTGATTAACATTGTGCCTATTTGGGCTTATTAACCTCTCGATTGGATGGGACAAGGCGGATCCACAAACAAAAATCCCCTTATCAATCACTGATAAAGGGATGGGAGTTATTCGCATAAACTTACAGGCGGGCTATTAGTACGAGTAATCAGATTTACCTACTCGCGCCGTGACTTCAATTTCAAGCTTCATTTTGTCATCTAACAAACCAGCCATAAACATCGTAGCAGCAGGTTTGGCAACGCCTAGATACTTACTGAATACAGGCCAGCAAGGTTCGAAGTCTGCTCCATTAGGAAAGATATAGTGAACACGAACTGTCCTATCCAAACTACTGCCAGCCTCTTCTAACGCTTTGGCAATATTTTTAAGGCACTGCTCTGCTTGCTCTGCAGGATCATCAGAAATCGACATGTCGTCATAGTTATAGCCGGTAGTGCCAGAAACAAACACATAGTCTCCATCGACTACTGCGCGAGAGTAACCAATTTTAGACTCAAATTCCGAACCCGATGAGATCAGCTTACGTTCCATAATAAATCCTGAGTGTTTTTGAAAGAAGAAGCGCTATTAAACCTCAAATGTTGGATTTAACGCAAACGACTTTGCTTCGTCAGTGACTGGACATTGAAATTTTAGGGATACTGCGGCCAGCTGCAAGTCTTTAAGATTCTTCCCAGAGCCATGCAAACGATCACCTACCACGGGATGGCCCACACTGGCCAGGTGCACTCTTATCTGGTGCTTGCGACCTGTTTCGATCTGTACCTCCAATAAGGATTCATCATTGGCCTCGTCATAACTAATTAGCTGCACATGACTCGCGGCAGACTTACTATCGATATTAGAACGAATAGCCTTTACATCTTTACCTGCAAGGAACGTTGAAAAATCGCCTTCGACTTTAACCTGATAACGCTTTTCAATCTGTCGCTTCGCAAACATTCGTGTTAGCTCAGCCGTGACTTGCTTCTTATGTGCCAATATCATCAAGCCACTGGCTGCGCGGTCCAAACGATGCACAATAAAAGCAGGGCGTTCGGGCGTTAAATTTTGCTCGGCCCACCGATACAGCGTGCAATGATCGCCCCATTTGGAACCTTGAGAGCGCGTACCCGGAGGCTTATTCCACACACTATAGTCACCTTCATCGCTTATCAGCGTTGCCTCTGTTGGTTTTTCCTGAAGCACCGATTCATCATAATAAAAATGCAGTGTCTCGCCCTGTTTTAACACACGCTTAGCGCGGCGTAAGCGTTGGATGAATAGCTTTTCATCACCACGCGTGTTGTGCTGCTCTAACCAGACGCAGCCTTTTTGCATCGCTTGCTTCAACATCTGCTTTGAGAAGCCTGATGCTTCAGCTAAACAGTCAACTGCCGTTGCCCCTGCTTGTGTTATGGGTATATGAAATTCTTTAGGCTCAGACATTTAGGTCGCTTCAATCATTTATTAGTTGGTGAGAAAATAACGCTCAAATCTGGAGTAACTCAATTAGCGGAGGCAGTATAACAGCCGTAGCGAATGCCGACAGTGCCATTGCCAAGCCAGAAAAAGCACCCATCTCAGGACTTACCTGAAACGCCCTTGCCGTGCCGATACCATGAGCTGTGACACCCATTGCGATGCCTTTAACACTATCATTCTGAATACCTAGCAGTGCAAGAATTTTGGTGCCAAACAGCGCACCGACAATGCCTGTTGTGACTACCAACACAGCGGTGAGAGAGGGCAGTCCGCCTATCTTTTCGGAAATACCCATTGCCACTGGGGCAGTGACAGACTTTGGCGCTAGCGATAGCTGAGTTTGTAGACTCGCTCCTAATAGTCTCGCAACAAAGACCGAGCTCAATGCGGCAATAGTGACACCGGAAATTAGGGCAATAGTGACCGGCAGCCATAATTGCTTTAATTTTGAAAACTGCTGATAAAGCGGCACAGCCAGCGCAACAGTTGCTGGCCCCAGTAGGAAGTGGACAAACTGCCCACCCTCAAAATACGCTTCATAGCTAGTGCCGGTTAATATTAATATAACAATCAGTACGGCTATTGTGGTGATAACAGGATTTAGCAGCGGGTTCATATTGACAAAGACATAAAGTCGGTACGCCAAACAGTAAACAACCATAGTAATGGTTAGACCCAGTAGCGGGGAAGCCGATAGATAAACCCAGATACTGGATAGATTAGGCTCAGTCATTCGACTTCTCAGCGCGTATTAGCAACCGTTGACAGCCTTGCATGATTAAAGCAGTAAGCACCAGCGTCACTACTGTACTCAAAATAATGGCCAAACTAATCGACAGCCACTCGTTACCGATCCTCTCAAAATGCACCATCATACCCACACCTGCGGGAACAAACAGCAAAGACAAATGACTGAGGAGTGTCGCAGATGCGCTATCCAACGATTCTGGTGTACGCTTACGCACTAGCAAAGTAACAAATAGCAAAACCATGCCCATGACAGGACCCGGCACGGGTAATTTCAGATACAACACCGTTATTTCACCGACCAGCTGATAAATTAGCAGTATGGTTATGCCGTTGAGGAAGCTCACCTGATACGTCGTCGCTTATTGATGGTTCGCCACCGTTGGTGGAATAATTTCCCCACTGGCTTGCAATGCTAAAGCCTCTGGATATTGCTTATAATGTGAACGTACCGCGGTAGCAAGCGCCCTTTTAGCCGACTCATCAATTAGACTCTTAGAATCGCTTGAAGGCTCTGGTGCAGGCAAGCAATCTAATAAACTCTGCAATAATTTCTCTTGTGGCGTAGGCATCTTTGGCAACCATGAACGAATTAGCGCCTTATCCACATGCAACGGCAATGAGCCAAGAATACCGACATCATTTTGATCATGAACGAGCAGACCAGAAGTGGTGCCTCGGTCTAGCGTTAGTACCTGAAAAAAGTACAAGCTGTGATAATCCAATTGACGTCTGAAGTCTTCTGCTGACAACAATGCTTTATTACTAGCCACTTCGCTCAGCAGGCTGGCATAACTATCAATAACGCCACTGATAATACGCTCTGCCACGGCTAAGTCAGCCTCAGCATTATCCGTATAATAGTTTTCTAAGTAGAAATGGCAGGCACCACGATGACGCTCCAAGGTAGGTATGTAGAAATAGCGGTCACCTTGCGCAAAAGCAGTTTCTAGCGATACGGTAACGCCCATATCGTGCGAGGCAGTTTCTAGAGCTGCTTTAAACCGCGCAGTGTGCTGTGGGTTTTCAATCGCAGGGTTCAAATCTGCCATCACCCGCCAGTAACCGCGGCCAGTCTTCATCTCAGTCCAACTGACATGCAGATGCACCGATGGCGCTGATGGGTTGTGCGGATGGATGATACTAGATAATGCTGTCGCAGATGCTAGTGCTTTCGACTCATCGGCGTCATATTGCACTTGGGAAACATTCACAGAAGCTTGGTTGAAAAAGTCGCTGTCATTAGCGACATAGCGCGTACCGCCACCGTACTTACCTTCTGCGCGAAACCATTCTGCTGGTTCAAATTCACGGCCTGATCCAGCACTTCGGCTCACACCCTGCATGCACTCAACAAATTGCTGTTGAAGCGACACCACAAGCGCATAGGCACGCTCCGCTTGTGGTGATTTAGCCGCAATTCGCTGCATCTATTACTGCTCTGCGCTTAGGATTTCCAAAAGCTCAACTTCAAATATCAACGTCTCACCCGGTCCAATGCTGCTACCCGCACCTTGATCGCCGTAAGCTAGGTTTGAAGGAATCACGAACTTATATTTGCTACCGACGCTCATTAACTGAACACCTTCAGTCCAACCCGGAATCACTTGGTTCAAACCAAACTCAGCTGGCTCACCACGGTCATACGAGCTATCAAAAGTCGTCCCATCAATAGTCGTGCCTTTGTAGTGCACTTTAACTTTGTCAGTTGCTTTTGGCTTTGCGCCTTCAGCTGCTGTTAGCACTTGATACTGGATGCCACTCTCGGTAACCATCACGCCTTCAACCGACTTGTTCGTCAGCATGAAAGCCTGACCCAATGCGATCGCCGTAGCGGCTTCTGATTTAGCTTTTTCAGCTGCGATAGCCGCCGCTTTTTCTTCGCTAGCCTGCATGACCGTGTGTGCTTCATCCATCGTAATGACCGTTTCTTCGCCTTTGTGCTGCGCACGCATGGCTTCTAACAGAATGAAGTAATCGATTTTTTCAGGATATTGCGAGAGAATTCGATCCCCAATCAACATACCCAAGCTATAACTTAACTTATCGTCATCCGAACTCAGCTTGGCCGCTTCAGCAAAAACATTGCCAGATGTCATTGCTACAGCAACAGAGGCTGCAATTAGTATTTTTTTCATTTCATTTCCCTATTGTTTTGTGCCGCAGCACGACTTATTTTCAAAATTCTTCAGTAATACTTTCAACGCCTGACCTATACAGGCTCTTAAGATGGCTCAACCAATTTACCCCAAAGGTCATGCTCATCTGCATGAGTAATATCGACCTCGACAAACTGCCCAGGTTCTAACATCTCACCGTCAATTTGCACCACTCCATCTATTTCTGGTGCATCCATTTTACTGCGAGCGATGGTAAAGTCGTCGCCAACTTCATCCGTTAACACAGTCATTCGCTTGCCTATCTGTTTTGATAACAACTCTGCGCTAATATCAGCCTGCACTTCCATAAACCGTTCCAAGCGATCTTGTTTCTCGTCTTCAGGCACGTGGTTTGGTAAATCATTAGCCGTTGCGCCATCAACTGGAGAGTACGTAAAGCAACCGACACGATTAAGTCTCGCTTCTTTAATGAAGTCCAACAACGTCTGGAAATCTTCTTCCGTCTCACCCGGAAAGCCCGTTATAAAAGTACTACGTACTGTGATATCCGGACAGATGTCTCGCCACACCTTTAATCGATCTAAAACCTTCTCAGCATGAGCTGGGCGTTTCATGTCTTTCAGTATGCGGTGACTCGCATGCTGGAATGGAATATCCAAGTACGGCAGGATTTTCCCCTCAGCCATTAACGGAATCAATTTATCAACGTGTGGATAAGGGTATACATAGTGCAGACGCACCCAGATACCTAATTCTCCCAATGCTTCAGCCAGTTGTTGAATATGCGACTTGATCGGACGACCATTCCAAAAACCGGTTTGGTATTTGATATCAACACCGTAAGCACTAGTATCCTGCGAAACAACCAGTAGCTCTTTAACGCCAGCCTTGGCTAAGTTTTCTGCTTCCTGCATGACTTCGCCAATCGAGCGCGTCACCAAGTCACCACGCATTGATGGGATAATGCAGAATGAACAACGGTGATTGCAACCTTCAGATATCTTTAAGTAAGCATAATGACGCGGCGTCAATTTAATGCCTTGTGGCGGGACCAAATCAACAAAAGGATCGTGGGGTGGTCGGATGGTCGCACGTACCGCGGTCATGACTTCTTCATAAGCATGGGGACCACTCACCGCTAATACACCTGGATGCGCTTCGAGAACCTTTTCTGAGTCAGCACCCAAACAGCCAGTCACAATAACCTTGCCGTTTTCTTCTAGTGCTTCACCTATTGCGTCTAATGACTCCTCAACGGCTGCGTCAATAAATCCACAGGTATTAACTACAACGACATCTGCGCCTTCGTAGCTCGGGCTAATTTCATAGCCCTCTATTTTCAGTTGCGTCACAATTCTTTCAGAGTCGACCAAAGCTTTGGGACAACCCAAACTGATCATTCCAACGCGATTATTTGAAGTTTTAGCGGTTGCCACGTCACTCATTAGACTTTCGACTCTAGATAAATCGCGACATTGTACACGAATTGAGAGATTTCTTTCATATCGAATCAACACCCTATTAATCGTTAAGCATGTTGCCGTTTTGTTAGCCTAACACAAGATATAGTGCTCGCTTCTCTCTGTAACCCATATTGACTTATTCACATTAGTAATGAAAACTTAACAAAGTGTTAATATACGCATTATTAGCAATGTTCTGATAAAGAAAATGACCATAAACCACTGTTTTTATTAAAAAAATTGATTTATGGGGAAAATATCCCCTTTTTCCATAAGCCCTTGATTCTACTGACGCCACATCGATTGTCGTGTAGTAATCCACAAAGTTATCCACAGATTTTGTGGATAAAATAATTTGCAATTACAAAATTGATGCTGAAACAATAAGTTACTTTTACAATGGCGCTAACCCTACGAATTCTGGCGTCCTTTATAGTAA
>Ga0114956_1003457_pt1 | contig 12210 bp, 10 predicted proteins | sample MaitaG_FD_87304 | JGI IMG/M metagenome (GOLD analysis project Ga0114956, IMG submission 87304) | Marine algal microbial communities from Maine, USA - Maine_Asex2 metaG | ecosystem: Host-associated > Algae > Red algae > Unclassified | place: Maine, USA | collected 2015-01-05 | reverse complement strand
GTTTTCCACATTTTTTCTGTTAAACTAACAAAAAGAAAAAAGAAGCAAAAAAGAAAAAGTTATATATGGTGATAATAATAATGTATTAATATTTAGCTCAGTGTAAAGCTAAAGGCCATCCGCCACTCGTGTGTCCACTCGGTCCCAAGGCTTGCCCGACTGGCTAGGCAGGGGACTTCCCGAATCTTCACTGCGTTGCGATGCGGGAATGGCTACTACCCCTAGTCCGAAAATTTTAGGTTGATAATTTTCGCTTAGTTAAAAATATAAAAACTCCAATTATGAAAACCAAATTTTATTTTTTGCAGAACTTAAGTGTGGACTTTAAGAACATATCTCTTCCATTACTAATTTGCTTTCTGTATATAAATATCCAAGCTCAATTCTCCGTAGAGATAACAAATATGTCAGCGTTATCCATTTCAGGCGATAGCTCCTTTGTAGAATTGTCCTACACCCTAAACTTGCCCGATGGAAAAACTGCAGATGTCAGGCTCCAGCGAAAAACAGCGTTGAATCCAAATTATTATCAAACCCTAGCCGAAGCAGAGGGAAATGTTGGTCCTGAAATTTCTAGCGGCAGCAATAAAACGATTTCTTGGAGAGGCCCTAATGACGGCACTTTTTTGGACTTTAAATTGATTGCTAATCAGTCTCCGGAAGTAGAGGTAATCACTGAACTATTGAGCCAGATCGACAGCAATAGAATGCGTCAAGACCTAGCACTAATCCAAGGTATAAGGCATCGTACCACTGGTTTAATCCAGTTGCAAGCTACTCAAGACTTGATCCGCGAAAGATTTCTTTCTTTCAATCAGGATCTTTCAGAACAGACATTCCCTTTTGGAGCGTACACTGGTCTGAATATTATCGGAACTCAAGCTGGATCTGGTCAAGATGAAAAGGTGTGGCTTATTGGGGGACACTATGACACGGTGGACGATAGTCCTGGCGCTGATGATAATGGATCAGCAATAGTCGGGATGCTCGAAGCGGCTAGAGTGCTTTCGCAATACCAGTTTGAAAAAAGAATCGCCTTTGTGGCTTGGGATCTGGAAGAAGAGGGCTTGCTTGGTAGCATAGATTTCGTAACTAAAAACCAAGATTCTTACGGCGAATTTGAAGGCTATCTTAATTTTGAGATGATTGGCTACTTCAGTGACAAACCAGATACTCAAACTTTCCCCGCAGGATTTGGGCAGCTTTTTCCAGCTCAGCAGCAAGCCGTGGAAGATGATGATAATCGCGGCAATTTTATCACCAATGTGGGCAATACCCAAAACTCTATGGAACTCATGCAGTCTTATGAAGCTGCCGCTAATACCTATGTACCTGACTTAAAAGTAATATCCATAGCAGCACCAGGTACCGGGGAGATCACCCCAGATTTGAGGCGGTCAGATCATAGTCCATTTTGGATAGCGGATATTCCTGCCTTGATGATAACGGATGGCTCTAATTTTAGGAATCCAAATTACCACAGTCCTGATGATGTTTTAGATTCTTTGGATTTTACGTTTATGAGTAATGTAGTGAAAGCAGCAGTAGCTACCATTGTTCAGGATGCTAGGCCTACGATCAGCGCATCAGATGTGTTCTTCACTAAAGTCCCGACTTTAGATACTAAACAGATTGTCTATTCTCCTAAGATAAAAGTTTTCCCAAATCCCGCTGCCAATACAATTCGAATAACAATAGAAGATGACTTTCCCCAATATGCCAATACATGGTCAATATATAATAGCAACGGAGTACTTAGACAAAGCAATACATTTGCAAACGCGAAGACTATAAACTGCACTGCACTTCCCGTAGGTATGTACCATTTAGTAGTTGTAGGAAAAGAAAAATCCTACAGTACCAATTTTATCATTCAACGATAGGATTATTTTGATTATTTTAGAAACAAATATTGTCACTCCTGACGCAGAAAATGAGCGTCTATATGACTATGCATTTATTGCATTTCAAAAAATTATTCCTTCTCGCAAGGGCATAAAAAAGGCAATCAAAAATAAATGCATACTTGTTGACGGAGAGGTAGGCGCGTCTGGCTGGAAATTACGCGCAGGCCAGCGATTGGACCTATTAAGTGATCATAGCAAGATTCCAAAGGTATACGAGCTACCGCTGGAAGTACTATACGAGGATGAACAAGTAGCTGTAATACATAAACCAGCAGGTATAGTCGTGAGTGGAAATTTTTTCCGAACAGTCTACAATGCACTTGGATACAACCTCAATAAAAGTAAACAGCTGGATGCACTTCCCTACCCTACACCTTGTCATAGATTGGATAAATCTACTTCTGGATGTCTGCTTATTGCTAAAACCAAAACAGCACAAATAAATATTGGTAAGCAGTTCGTTTCTAAATCCATTCAGAAAAATTACCTGGCCATAGTTCATGGAGACTTAGATGAGGAGGGAGAAATAACTTCAGATATCAACAATCAAATTGCTCAAACTAAATATAGCGTTCCAGAAAAAGTGATCTCCAAGTCAGGCGAAGTATATTCTGTAGTAAAGCTAAGTCCTTTAACAGGGAGAACACACCAACTAAGGATACATTTGTCTTCAATAGGGCATCCCATACTAGGAGATAAGCTATATGGAAAAGAAGGTAATATCTTATTGCACAAGGGGCTGTTTTTATTTGCGATAGCAATATCATTTATCTCTAATAATGATGCCATCCACGTCAAAACAAGTACTCCACTAAAATTTCAAAGAATTCTGAAATTATTTAGACGATAAAAATTGCGAGTCATCGAAATTAATCGAAAAGAAAAGACACTAACATCAATACAAAGAAGAGGTACCAAGATCCCCTTAATGGGAATCTAGTACTTACTTTATTTGGTTGGGTTATAAAATCTGTACAGGTTTACTCGAAATATTCACATGAGCAGAATAAACAAGATAAAGTGCAGTGTTTTTTGGGCTGCTATACAGGATCTCACAATTTGTTAGACAATAGTTTCTAATTTGGCGCTATTTAATTAAGCAAATATACAGGAGACAGGGGCTAAAAAAAAGATGACACCACTGCATATTCAATGTATCAAATATATGGTTATCTGTTAATAAATAAACACAAAATGCTCAAAATCAATTTATTACAAACATCAAACCTACATAAGTTATACAGCAAAATTACTTATCTAAAAAACCTACGTCATACAACAGATTAACCATTCAATATCTTTTTACTTGGATCGCCTCTTCTCGTTTTTGAAACGCCCTCGAAAGCTATTGTCAATAGAACCCAAGATAATCTCCCATAAATTTTCGAAAGGAACGATCTCCACATGGCTGGTCTGGCGTTGAACATCCATGGGGTGGTTCTTTAGCTTAGCATAGAGTGTTTTAGTTTTGCGGATAGTTGATGCTTTGTGGTAGTTACATTCTACGAGCTTAATGAGCATTTTTAAGAAACAGCTCGACCTGTAGGTGGCGTCCTTGCGCAGGTAGGCCCTTGAATATTGGCGCACAGATTCTATCTTATCAATGGCGTCCAGATACTTTTCCTCTGAGAATAGGAGTAAAAATTGAGCTACAACTATAGTAATTTTTATTCCCACTTTATCATTTTCATAGATGGGTACATCATTAATAAACTTAGCGTATCTGAATGGTAATTTCTCTACTTTATCTTTGGGTATTTCTAGCAAACCCACATTCTCAAAAAACTGAAAATACGCTCGATAAACTTTAAAAATCTCTTGCTTACTTTCACGCAATAGTTTGAATGACTCATTATTAATAGTGTCAAAGTATACCTCATAAGCTTCTTTGTAATACTCCTCATAAAAATTAAGTACAATAATGTTTTCGCGTAAAGTGTACCAAGTTTTGTTTCCTTCCCTCAAATAGCTCGCATCGAGAGCTGTCGACTTACGTGCATCTGCATATCTCCTGAGTGTAATGAGCGAGGTTATTTTTCTCGATAAAATGATGTGATAAAAATTTGGCATTACATCCACATAATTATCTAGCTGGGGTAAAATGTCATCCACCATGATTATTATAGCTTCATGATCATTTTGCATTTCTAGGATACGAAGCTTTAATAATGATAGGTTTAAAAAGGTTATACAAGTGTGCTCCGCTAAAATCTTTGTTTCTATTTCTTTTATATAAGTCTCTATTTCCATAGTAAGTTTCACATTGATTATCATACGTTTTTTTGAAGTATGGTATACAACTCGATGCCAATAAAAGTTAGCCAAATTTTCAATACTTTCTACAGCTCTGTACTTTATATAAAGTTCATGGTAATATTCTAGCGCATTTTCGTCGCTTTTGATTAGTGCAGATAATTGCCACATTCTCGGCGTTAGCCTTATCACATATTGATATAAATTATATTTAACCGCTAGTTTAATCAACTTGTCCCCTAGGTATAATTGATTTTCATAAGCTCCTCTTGCTCTAATTATTTCAAAAGCACCCGAATATTTCGCTAGATAATTTTTAGCTACTATATAACTGTTAATTTTCTTCTGGCTCAAATCTATCAAGAATAAGGAATCTACTAGCCTACTGTATAACTTTTTCTTGACCTGATAGTATGCAGTTTTTGAGCTACTATTTCCATACAAAATCTGCATAGCCTCTTCATCGTTTTTTATTTCTCCACTGCAAATTATATTATAAAGCTGGTCCGTAAGATTATCCTCTCGCCCTAAAATCTGGACGCTTTTAAGCTTCATGGGACTTACATCCGTTATTAATTCCTTTAATTTTTTCATATTAGCCTTATCTGGTATATAAATTTCATAGTACAACTATGTCTCCTATATATATGATTTTCAATTTATTATTCATAAATATAATAAATATTCTAGTGGATCTTCTACACTAATTATTACGCAATTCTAAATTGAATGATGCTCTGATATGCCGTTAGTTTGTATTAATTATTTAATCGAAAAAACTAAATATTATGTTAGAGCTTATAATTGCCCTATTCCTTTCTCTTGGCATCATCTCAGATGCAGGTGACATCAACGATCAACTCATTCAGAATAATCAAGATACGATAGAAATGCACATCATCGATGATGATCTTGAGGTAAACTAAATTAGCTTAAATCCATAAAGTCAAATTTTCTATCTTGCGGCAAAATCGCAAATAGATGTTAAACAGAATTGTATTTTTTGGAATCGTATTCATATTTTGTTCGTGTCACTCCGCTATAGATAGACCATTTATAGCGGAGCGATATGACCAAGATTTGCACCAGCTCGGTCTCGAAGAACTGGTTTCCAATCAAGAGATGTTCTTGATAAACCATGTAGTGCTTCGTGAACGTCCTTATCTAGACTATGATCTCAAGGGTAAGACTTATGCTGAAATTCTAGCCATGGGCAAGGATATGTCCACCAATGGAATGAATATCAAATCTGAATTTCCAGCGGTAGAGATGCCCAATAACCTATCAGTCAAGATAAGTAACGAAGGCGCTGGATACAATGATCAAAAAAAGGTATTGAAGTTTAGTGCTGTTTTTCAAAACACTGGGAATAAGGATCTTGCCTTGCAAGATGCGAGTTTCTTAATCTACGGGCCATTTCAAGATCATATTACCACAGCTGCATATGAAATCAATACCAAGATAAAGAAGGGCGAAAGTCAGACGTTATTTTTTCTTGTAGATGCCAAAAATATGCGTGAAAATATGCTCTACGGGAGACCTTTCTCAATGGGTAGATTGTTTATGGATGACATCATTATTCAAGCGGACATTCAGCTAGGTAGTGCAACTGTCACATCGCGTAATGTCAACAACTATGACAAGCTCAACGCTAAGTCAGAATACATGGTTGCTGACAAAGAATTTTCTTATCCTCGCGAGCTCACTAAGGATGAATGGTATGAAAAGGATGCGAATGGTAAGGCTACTGTTTTAAAACCTGGGCTGAGGCATTATCCGCAGTAATTTTGGTGGTTTGGTGGTTTGGTAAATTGTTGATTCGTTGATTTGGTGATTCGTTGATCTGGTGATCTGGTGGTTCGTTTATTGTTGATTTGTTGATTCGTTGATTTGTTGATCTGGTGATTTGTTTATTTGTTTATGCCTGTCACTTGTATTCATTTTATAAGTCTGGGTGAAACCTTGTGGAAACTGCGCTCTTTTCGATAGTACGCGGATGATACGGAAAAACGCAGGTCTAATCGGATTAAATTTTTTTCTAAAATCTCCTATAGCTCTGCGAACTCTGCGTGTTTTTCTTCTCTGCGACTCTGTATGAAAATTATAACTAGGAGACTAAATTCTGTTATAAAAGAGAAATAAAAAAGATCGCATCGCGCCAAGTCCGGCAATAGATGTGAGACTTAACGAGCCCTTCTAGCCTCAAAAACTATAGCTACATAAAAAAATCCCAAACCAGCTACCGCGAGAAGGATAGTAAGGGCGACGACCTTAGGAGTCGGTCCCACTGTATATAGACGTTGCATTGCAACGTCTATATACAGTGGGACGGGAGCGTCAGCGCACCCCTGCATAGCCTGACACCCGCGCTTTTCAGCGGGTGGCTCGCCCAAAAAATAAAAACCTTATAGAAAAAATCTAGAGTAATGCGATGACACCGATCAAGTGTAAAGTCGTACCCGCCATCACAAATAAATGCCAGATAGTATGGTTGTACCGAAGGTCATCATCATTGTAAAAGTAGGTCCCGATCGTATAAAAAACGCCCCCACCTAACAGGTACATCATAGAATCAAAAGGGATCATAGTATATACCTGTGAAGCAGTCACTAGCCCAAGCCAGCCGATCACGAGATAAAAGCAAAGCGAAAACCACGGATACTTATTGAGAAAGTAAATCTTGTACAGCGTACCAACGGCAACTAATCCCCAGAATAAAGCCATGAAAGCAATCTGCTGGGTACCCTCCATAAACATAAGGATGAAAGGCGTATTGCTCCCCGCGATCATAAAAAATATGCTGATGTGATCGCAGCGTTGCAAATAAGTACGGTAAGGGGTAAAATATTTGAAATGGTAAATAGCCGAGCTACCATAAGTCAACATCACTGAAAAAAGGAAAATTGAAATCCCTGCTAGTCCTACCCAGTCGGTATAGTATGAACAGTAATATATATACGGAAGAAATATAAGGAGCAAGACAGCGAAACCAAACCCGTGGGTATAGGCGCTCCATTTTTGATCAGAACGTTCAAGGGAGTCGGCGATATAATTTGTCTTGGTATTCAATATGCTTATATAATTTTGTTGCCCCTAAGAATAATACGTAGAAACTGATCAACATCATCACATGACAAACGTCGTGATAGGTAAACCATTTATTTATGCCGATTCTGTTTATTTGGAAATAAGGTATTGTACTCGATAATAATAACGATCCAAGAACCCATTTCGTTCCCTCGGTTTTGTAGTTTACTAGACAAAATATTAAAATAGGGATGATCATAAGTGCAGCTGCGATATTATGAAAGATCGCGTAGCTAAAATGATTCTTTATGAAAGCGAGCGCCATAAATATCGGCACCATAACTACACTTATTATTTGCAAGATCAAGATGAAGCGCTCGCTGACCTTACCCACTAGTATATCTATCACTGCGAGCTGTAACCAAAACATGGTCACAATGGTCAGAATCCTAGCTGGGTACTTCCCTACTGCGCCAAAGTAAGGCAATAGTCCATGCCCCATCACACCACCCAAAAAAGTACAGAAGGACATCGATAAAAAAAACCATGCGAAGTATTGCTTACCTCGCATGGTTGATCGACAAGCGATAACTCGTCTATAAAAATAAAAGCAAAAAACAGCAAGTATGATATCCGTAAGCATCGTAACGGGCTCCGATATCGTGATTCCTAATACGTCAATAGTAGGATGCTCCACTGTCTATTATGCGTTAGTCGTTACTGCATTTTTAGCACGCTTACGATCCTTCTCTTGCAAGTGGATCTTTCGCAGACGCATGTGATTTGGCGTTACCTCTACATACTCATCGCCTTGGATATACTCCAATGCTTCTTCGAGCGTAAACAATACAGGCGGCGTCAACTTCACTTTATCATCCGCTCCAGAAGAACGCATGTTTGTCAACTTCTTAGTCTTCGTCAAGTTAATTACCAAATCACCTGGACGAATATTTTCTCCTACGATCTGTCCTTGGTAGATTTCTTGGTTAGCAGGAATAAAAAACTTCCCTCTCTCCTGAAGATTAAACATCGAGAACGGAATAGACTTTCCAGTCTCCATACTGATCAATGAGCCGTTTTGTCTACCAGGAATATCTCCTTTCCAAGGTTGAAATTCTTTAAATCTATGATTCATGATCGCTTCACCTGCGGTCGCTGTCAACATGAAGTTTCTCAATCCAATAATTCCTCTTGATGGTACCTCAAATTCGCAAAGCATTCTATCTCCTTTAGGAACCATAGAAAGCATCATTCCTTTTCGCTTAGTGATCATCTCGATCGCTTTTCCAGAATACACTTCTGGTAGATCAATGGTCAACTCCTCTATCGGTTCATGCTTTTGACCATTAATTTCCTTGATGATAACCTGTGGCTGCGAAATCTGCAATTCGTATCCTTCTCTTCGCATCGTCTCTACCAGTACAGACAAGTGAAGTACACCTCTACCGAATACTCTAAAAGCATCTGCGGTAGCTGTAGGCTCTACTCTCATCGCCAAGTTCTTTTCCGTCTCTGCTTCCAGTCTCTCTTTGATGTGTCTTGACGTTACAAACTTACCATCTTGTCCAAAAAATGGACTATCATTAATTACGAATTGCATACTCATCGTAGGCTCATCAATCGCAATCGACTGCAGTGCTTCTGGATTCTCAGCGTGTGCAATGGTATCTCCGATCTCAAAACCCTCAATCCCTGAGACACCGAATATTTCTCCAGCAGGCACTTCATCAACCTCTTTCTTAGCCAATCCGCTAAAAACGAATAAACTCTTTACTTGGTGCTTCTTATTCAAGCCCTCCTTATCCATCAAAGTTACAAACTGACCTTTCTTGATTGTCCCACGCTGTAGTCTACCAATGGCGATACGACCTGTATACTTAGAAAAGTCAAGTGAAGTAATCAACATTTGTGTATTACCTTCTTGGATATCCGGCTTAGGAATATGCTTTACAATGGTATCCAATAATGGAAGTATATTATCGGTCGGCTTATCGTGCTCGTAGTTCATCCAGCCATTTTTAGCTGATCCATAAACAACTGGAAAATCCAACTGCTCTTCAGATGCATCCAAACTGAACATCAAATCAAAAACCGCTTCATAGACTTCTTCAGGTCTACAGTTTTCTTTATCTACTTTATTTACGACTACGACTGGCTTCAACCCCAGCTCTATTGCTTTTTGCAATACGAATCTAGTCTGTGGCATAGGCCCTTCAAAAGCATCTACCAGCAGTAGTACACCATCCGCCATATTCAATACACGCTCTACCTCTCCACCAAAATCACTGTGACCAGGCGTATCAATAATGTTGATTTTGATATCTCCATATTGAATCGAGCAGTTCTTACTCGTGATCGTAATACCTCTTTCTTTTTCAAGATCATTACTATCCATGATCAACTCGCCAGGCTTTTCATGGTCACTGAACAATTGCCCCGCGTGGAGCATTTTATCGGTAAGCGTTGTCTTACCGTGATCTACGTGCGCAATGATTGCGATATTTCTAATGTCTTGCATAATATTGTATTGAAGCTATTATTAGCTTTTCGTCTCCAAAAAAGCACAAAGTTCCTCTTTTTATGCCGATATATCAAGTGGACATTGGATTAATAATTTTAGTGATATATAAGTTTGCAATTCGGCTACAAACCCATCTTTTGTACTGTGTTTTCACCTATTTAGATACAAGGTTTCACCGCTGACCACTATATTAAAGTACTATGCATCCTAAAACAGTCTGTTTACAAGGATATAGCTATGGATAATAAGGTTTATGGGCCTACCCCTTTTAGCCTGCCTACTTGTCCGCGCACAAGGGGTCGTTACGTTCTCGGGCTTCGCTAAAGCTACGGTCTTTTGCCTTGCCGCCAAGCAGCGCACAGACTACCCCTTCACATCACTAGTCCAAAAAAAGAGTTAGGTCAAAAAAGGTGGTAAGTTTAGCTTTAAGACTGAGTTATAATAAACTTTTCTCGCCTATTTGACAACTTGAAATTTTTTATTCCATTGCCGCTGACTGGAATGACTAAAAAGCTGCAAAAAATACAAACCTGTTTGCAAATTAGAAATATCAGCAACTCCATCTGAAGTGAAAATATTTTCCATAACCACCACACCACGGTTATCATATATCCGAAAATAGTCGAATTCACTTTTACTGTCTATTCGGATCGTTTCTTTCGCTGGATTCGGAAAAATATTAATCGTTATTTCACTTTCTACAGATGCTGAAGTCGATACAAGCTCATTCACAAATAGCTTATTACTCCCATCCGCAAAATTGAAATCCTTTAATTCCTCTCAGATATAATCGATCATATCCGCAATATTATCTCGTACCGCCGGATGTACTTGATCTCCAATATCTAACGCTACCACAGTCTTCTCTTCATAGATAGACATATACGCAATCATTCCTGCCAAAAAATATAAACTTGGTTTTCCATGCGGAGCAGAGTCTTCTATTTAATAATGATAACAAAATATAAAATTAATATCTTTGTGTCACTATAATTAACGCACATAAAGCACTTAAGTCCCATGAATGATGAATTGCAAAAAGTTCTTTCAACAATTGATAATCTAAAATCAGAACTGGATTCTCTATCTCCCATAAAGAAGGAGTATGAAGACAAACTCTGGGAAAAATTTAGATTGGAGTGGAATTATAATTCAAATCATATCGAAGGCAATACCCTAACCTATGGAGAAACAGAGTTACTGCTCCGCCTCGGCGACGAATTCAAAGCACAGAACAATTCGCTTAAGGATGTGAATGAAATGAGGGCTCACGATACGGCTATTTTCCTGATTAGGGATTGGGCAACAGAAAAGAACAGATCTCTGCAAGAAAAAGATATCAGAGAACTAAATAAACTTATCCTAGTTAAAAATTATTGGGCTGATGCACAGACTACATTAGGTCAACCAACGAGGAGAGAAATAAAGGTGGGTGAATACAAATCACACCCAAATCACGTAAGACTCAAATCTGGAAAACTTTTTAAGTATGCTGAACCTAATGAAGTGCCAGCCAAGATGAACGATTTAATTACTTGGTATAACGCTAGCCGTGAAGATCACCCCTTAATAGTTTCTTCATTTCTTCATTACAAATTTGTTATCATTCACCCGTTTGATGACGGTAATGGGCGCGTAAGTAGACTATTGATGAACTATCATCTACTACAATTGGGCTACCCTCCTATCATCATCAAGAGTGAAGATAAAAAGAACTATCTATATGCACTCAATCAAGCGGACGCTGGAGATACAGAGGCATTTATGATTTATCTTGGCACGCAATTAATCTGGTCATTAGAAATAGCTGTGAAATCTGCGAAAGGAGAATCCATTGTAGAAAAGGATGATTTGTACAAAGAGATCGAGGTTTGGAAAAAACAGCTAAAAAGTGAATTACCAACAACACCCAAGCGGCGAGATGATATTATTGCTAAACTTTATGACAATTCATGGCATAATCTATTTGAGTCGATTATCGAAAAAACTAAAACTTTTGAGGAACTATTCCTGAATTTTAGTTGCGATATAAAGTCTATGCGAGATATTGGAGAGCATAACTTGACATTAGAGACGGTAAGTGGGTACTTATCCGAAGTCGGAAAGAACGAAAGCGATTCTATTAGAAGATTAGAATTAAGCATTAAGTTTGATACTCCACTAAATGATCCAAATGCAAAAAATAAAATTTTCGATACTAGATTAAACATAAAGTTTGATGTATTCAATTATATGTTTTATATTCCTCATACCACATTAGATATTTCAAAAAAATACGACGAATTGATTACTACACCTGAAATGGATAATATCATAGAAACTTTGCTTAGGAAAATTTTTGATGAAATAAAAAATGCCTAAAGCAATTCCAATTAAAATATTTCATCAGCATACAAGGCGATGCGAATAGCTATAGTCCTAGAGGACAAGAGGTGAAAGCGGCCTCTCGAAAACGGCTCTGCCGAATGAGAGATATAGCTGATTACTCGACCGTAGGCTAGT
>Ga0114956_1003456_pt1 | contig 12210 bp, 9 predicted proteins | sample MaitaG_FD_87304 | JGI IMG/M metagenome (GOLD analysis project Ga0114956, IMG submission 87304) | Marine algal microbial communities from Maine, USA - Maine_Asex2 metaG | ecosystem: Host-associated > Algae > Red algae > Unclassified | place: Maine, USA | collected 2015-01-05 | reverse complement strand
ATGTTTGCCGCGTCACTGCCCCTGAACCTCCCCGATGGCACGGTTGACATTGTTGGTGTCGGAGGAGCGCCTCGGCGCCGGGTAGCGGCGTTCAACGTGTCGACTATTGCCTCGTTCGTTGCCGCCGCGGCGGGTGCGACCGTTTGCAAGCATGGCAACAGAAAAGCGAGTTCAACTTCGGGGTCATTTGACCTGCTCGAAGCCCTTGGAGTGAACATCGAAGCGAGCCCAGAGATCGTTGAACAAGGTGTTGCAGCGATTGGACTGGGTTTCGCTTTTGCCCGAGCCCACCATCCCTCGATGCGCCACGTTGGACCCGCTCGCGCTCAACTTGGTATCCCGTCGGTGTTCAATGTGCTCGGACCCCTTGCCCACCCGGGTCGGATTAAGCGGCAGGTGCTTGGAGTGCCCGACGCCTCCCGAGCTGCACAGATCGCAGCAGTGGTCGCCGGTACCGATGCTGAGCTTGTCTGGGTCGTGCACGGCCACGACGACATCGACGAACTATCGCTGACTGGCCCAGCAAACGTCATCGAAGTGCGAAACGGTAACCAACGCTCTTTCGTTGTGGATCCGACTGAGCTTGGCTTCGCTCCGGTTCAATCGGTCGACATCAAAGGCGGCGATGCTGCGGTGAATAAGGCGTTGGCCGAGCGTGTGTTCGCTGGTGAGCCGTCGCCGAACCGCGACATGGTGGTCCTCAATGCTGCGGCCGGTCTGGTTGTCGCTGGCGTTGTCGACGACATCGCAGCGGGCGCCGAAGCTGCAGCCACGGCAATCGACGACGGCCTGGCTTCACGAAAACTCGAAGCTCTTGTGAGGCACAGCAATCTCTAGCCGCGACATGATGAAACAAACCGAGGAAACCGTGCGCTCGGAGGAGCAGCTCAAAGAGCTCGACTTTGAGCGAGGGGTCGTGGCCCGGATCGCCAGCGTGCGCCAGGCACAGATCGCAAGGGTCGGCGAGCGAGCATCGAGGCTGGCCGACGAGGCCGCGGAGATGACCGAAGACGGACTCCGCGACATCTTCGACGAAGACGACGACCCCGATGCCGCAGTCCAGGCGACGCTGGTGCGTGAACGTGCTGTGCATGCCATGGCCGCTGCTCGTCGCTTCCAGGAAATTGATTCGATCGGTGATGCACCTGCATTTGGACGCATCACTAACGATGACGGCGAGGTGCTCTACGTGGGTCGCTGCAGCGTTATCGATAGCGACGATGTGCTGCTGGTCGACTGGCGAGCTCGCGCTGCAATCCCGTTTTATCGCGCAGCTCCACTGGAGCCGTTGGGAGTGGTGCACCGGCGCCACTTGCATTACTCGCCCGAGGTCGCCCCGTCCCGAGAACTTGTTGGCTACAGCGACGAAATTTTCGATACCGACCGACTTGATGATGTTGCTGGCCTGCAGGGCGAAGCTGCACTCTTGGCGTCGCTCAGAAAGGACCGCACCGGCCAAATGTCGTCGGTTGTTGCCACTATTCAGGCCGAACAAGATGCCGTCATCCGGGCAAGTGCCAACGAAGCGCTCTTGGTACAGGGCGGCCCCGGCACCGGCAAAACTGTGGTCGCGCTTCATCGAGCTGCTTACCTGCTGTATGACCAGCGTTCCGCGCTCGCCGAAAACGGTGTACTGATCGTGGGGCCGAGCACGCACTTCTTGTCCTACATAAGCGAGGTGTTGCCATCGCTTGGCGAGACCGGTGTCGTCTCGGCAGTACCGTCGCAGCTCTATCCGGGGGTGCTTAAGGGCCGGCAAGAACCCGAGGAGACCGCCGAACTCAAGGGCCAAAGCGAAATGGTTGTGCTCTTAGCCAACGCGATCAGCGATCGCCAGATTCGGCCTATCGAGGACCTCGTTGCCTGGTACGGCTCCGACCGCGTCACGATTCAGGCCCCGGTCCTGCAGGAGTGTTTCGATCAGGCGACACGATTACCAACGCACAACGAGGGATCGGATCGCTTTCGCATTCTCGTGATCGAAGCCTTCGCCAATCAGGTGTACAGCCGATCGTTCGATAACTACGCCGATGCGTATCGCTCCTTTGCGGGTTCACCGTCGCTCAAGGTCTTCTTGTTACGCCACTGGCCAACGTTAACCCCGGCGCAAGCACTGAACGATCTCTTGGGTTCTCGTGCCCTGTTGCGCGCCGCGGCCCGCAACACGCGGCTGACCAAATCCGAGGTCGCACGGCTGGACCGCGACCGTGTGCCCGAAGCAGAACTCGATGACAATCGCTGGAGCGATGCCGACATTCCGTTGCTCGACGAATTGTGGTCACTGGTCGGCGGTCTGCCGTCGGCGCTCGCCGAAGAAGACGCCCAGCGAGTGCGTGACGCCCGCGACGAGTTCGAGATCGCAGCTATGGAGGATCAACTGCTCGACAACGAAGACAGTGCCGAGTCCGAAGAAGAGGACCGGGCAATCGTTGCAGCGCAGGTGCTTCCAGCGCCCCCGCTAAAGGGTGACCGTGTTGTCTGAGGAGCCATATCCGTTCGAGAGCGACGATGACATCGAGATCCGAGAGCTGGATCTCGAGGACCTCGATGCTGTTGCCGAAGCGCGTATCACCATTGGGCAGTTGGCTGGCGAGAACGAGTCGTGGCGCTATGGCCACGTCATTGTCGACGAAGCTCAAGATCTCACGCCAATGCAATGGCGCATGATCATGCGGCGAGTTCGTGGCCGGTCGCTCACGATTGTTGGCGACCTTGCGCAACGTTCCGCAACCAGAACAGGGACAGAGAACGCATCCTGGCAAGATTTGTTGCCAGCCGACCTCTCCGAGATACGACGCCAAGACCTGACCGTGAACTATCGCTCGCCAGCCGAGATTCATGCCCTTGCCGTGTCGGTGTTGGCAGACTTCGCTCCAGGAGTTGCGCCATCGAGCGCCATCCGTTCGTCGGGCTGGGCGCCTGAGTTTCGACAGGTCAAGTTCGCCGATGGGCTCGATTCCCTGATTGACCAAGCCTTGGCGGCGGTCGGCGGTCAAGTCGCAGTGATTAGCTCAGACCCGGGCGCACTTGTCACAAGCCGCCAGCACGACGAGACAGCGGGTTCACGGGTGCGTTTGTTGACACCAGCCGAATCCAAGGGCCTGGAGTTCGATGCTGTTGTATTGGTTGAGCCGGCCGAAATCCTGCAAGGCCGGGGAGGTCCGCCGGAGCTCTACATTGCCTTGACCCGCGCAACTCAGCGCCTGTTCGTGGCCCACGAGCAGTCCTTACCGGAAATTCTGCAACCGAGCTGATCCCGACGGGCTGGGTGACCGGCCGCCCGGTCTGGATCGAACACGGACTGGATCAAATACGGTCTGTCACGGGCACGGCCACTCGGGAGAGCTCAACCGCGCCCTGTTTGCGGTTGGCACCGTGGCTGCTAGCCTCACGGGGCTACTTCAGCAACACCAACACCATGCATAACTTCCTCCCCAAGAACCCCGGCTTTCCCAAGTCATCTCCTCGGCTCAACATCGGGCTTGCCGTCCTTGTTCTGCTTGCGTTGATGATGGGTTTGGCTCCTGCAAGTGCGCAGGAAACAATCGAAGAGGCGCGCCAAGAGCGAGACGACGCCCGAGAAGCCGAGCTCAAAGCCCGAGCGGCCCGTGATGTACTCGAAGCCGAGTGGGAAGACATCGAGACAGCCTTTGACGCTGCTGACGAACTCGTGCGCCTCGCCGAAGCACGTTCGGTGGGAGTCCAGAAGCAACTCGATCTCGCTCACCTGCGACTGCGTCAGACCGAAGTCGGTCTCGCCTGGGCCGAGTACGACAAAGAAGTGGTGACCGAACAGTTGGCTGACCTAGCCATCCAGGAGTACCTGGGGATCAACCGCGAAGAAAGCGTTCTGCAGTCGAACAGCATTAACGAAACCATGACGCGCAATACCGTGATCGACGTCGTCCAAGGTGCTGGCTACGACGTGATCGACACTGCGCGCAGTGCTGCTGATCGCCAAGAAGAACTTCGAGAACAAGCCGAAAAGGAGCTCGTGGTCGTCGAACGTCTCGAGGCCGAACTCGCCGACGAACAGTCAGAACTCGAAGCAGCCCGAGCGGTCCGAGCAAAAGCTCGCGACGCGCTCGATGCCCGCCTGGATGAGTGGGACGAGATCATCGATGACTGGGACGACATCGAGGAACAGCTCACCGACTTCATCCGGGTTGAGCAACAAAAGCTCGACGTGAAATCAGCGCTCGATGCAGTGCAATCATCGCAGGGTTACACCTGGCCTACCGCTGGCGGCATCGGCTCGTACTTCGGCTATCGCAGACACCCCATCCTCGGCTACAGCCGGTTGCACGGCGGGCTTGATATCGGTGGCCGGTCAGGTCAGCCGATCTGGGCTGCCAAAGAAGGTGTCGTCATCATGGCTCGCGTAAACGGCGGCTACGGCAACACGATCGTTGTTGATCATGGCAATGGCTACGCCACGCTCTATGGCCACCAACGAAGCTTCGAAGTTAAAGAAGGCGATGTTGTCGAGACCGGCCAGCACATTGGCAATGTTGGCTCGACCGGCTTATCGACCGGACCTCACCTGCACTTCGAAGTGCGGCTGAACGGCGGCGTGATCGATCCACTACCGCTGCTGCCACCCCGCTGAGCTAGGTCAACGAATACAAAAAGCCGGCCTTGGTCCGCTCATGCTGCGTGAAGAGTTCCAGCGGCCGGAAGCAATAGGCCATTCGTTGAGCGACGTCTCGAGTAACACCGGCCGCCTCGGCGACGTCGGCGGTGGTGAACCTGGCGGGTAGGTCGCTGGTTGGCAACAGATTGAGTAGATCACGAGCGCCTTCGAACCGATGGGTACTCAAGATTTCTTGCAAAGACCGGTTTACGGTGCGATATCCGCCCCGGCCCCGTCTGGCGTCCGGGTCATGAATTTGTGTCTTGGTGACCGTGGTAAGGACCGCCTCGATCGTCAAGTTCGGGTGATCAATGAGTGTGGGCACGCTCACGAGTTCTGCGAACAGACTGAAGATCGACCCAGTCTTAGGCGACTTTCGTGCTGGTTTACCGGGCCGGTCTAGGTACGTGGAAACCGCTATTGGATGCACCAGCAAAATTTCATAGTCCGGCAGGAGGTGATCCAGCTTGCGTCCCATCGACGCAAACGACACCGTCTGGATCTCGATCAACTGTTCACCGCGCTTTATGTCGATCACGAAACGATCAAGCGGGACCTCGAACTCGTCGCCTGGCTGCGAGTAGTGAGCTTTGAGCGTCGCATGCAGTGAACCCTCGTTTAGGGTGCCAATGTCGCTCACAGGCGCTCACGGGACAGCTGGAGCGCGACCCTTGTCATCACCGCCGGAGCTGCATGGCGGGCGGCTGCCTCTCGTGTGGTCATGCGCGGCGAGCCCTTCGTGCCTAGGTAGTGAGGGCAACAACAAAAACAGCAACAAGTCCAAGAAAGACGACGCAGCCAACGAAAAGGGCGATCTTGTCTGCGATTGGTCCGCGTTTGATGGGGAAGAGTGCGTCTTCGATTGGGCTCGCAGGTACCGATTCGGTAACTGACACGGGTGCCCGATCGATACCAGGTGGGTCTATCCCGCGGCCGCCGAGGTCGGTGCGGACTTTTTCACTCCATCCAGTGCCGTCCCACCAACGGTGAGAATGGCGCCCGAATGGATCGGCATGCCAGCCAACCTGGCGCGTTGCATCGGTAGCAGTTTCGCCTGCTCCTTGCAGATGAGAGTCGAAGTCGTTGCCCGGCATAGAAGCAATCTTAGTTCGCAACAGGGAGCCGCCTGTGCCGGGCGGCCTGCACGGGTTCAGTCAATGGCCGCAGGTGCCTGAAGCTGTTCGGCTAAGCGAGCCACCACTTCGCTAATCGGTGGAGCGTCTTCTACCCCAAGCGCCTCGAGGCTAAAGAGAGCCGTGGTGAGTTCGCCGTCGGCGGTGAGCTCGGCAGTAAGTTGCGACGGCGCCCAGCCTTCGCGGTTAAGGGTGACCTGCAACAGGTTTGCGTCTCGATCGGCATAACTCAGATGGCCGATCTCATCAGCAGCCTGACACATGCGGGCAAACACATCGCCAGGACGGGCGTAGAGCACCATGGGGCCCACGCCTTCGTCCTCTTCGCCCGGCTGATAGGGGAGCGGCAGCAGGCCGTCTTGGGTCAGGTTGCGCAGCGCCCGGAACGCGGCCACCACTGCTTCGGTATCCTCGGTTGAACCTTGTGAGCTTGCGGTGTCTGGATGGCTGGCCATCAGGCGGTCTCGATATGCCTGGCGAACATCGTCCCAGGAACAGGGTGCACGTAGCCCGAGCACGGCAAGCGAATCAAAGACCTCCACGCACCGCACGCTATATCGCTGGTAGACAAAGTTCGCGACTTAACCAGGCTCATCAGGCGATATGTGCCCTGGCCCAAAACGAAGCATCGGTCGCTGGTGACTCCGAAGAGTAACCAGCGACCGACCATCCCCCCGAATGCGTTCAGGTTCTTTGTAGCAGGTCTCTTAGACGAATGCTGAGGCGAAGATCAATGACACGATGGTCATGACCTTGATCAGGATGTTCATCGCAGGGCCTGAGGTGTCCTTGAATGGATCGCCGACCGTGTCGCCAATGACCGCAGCTGCGTGGGCATCGCTGCCTTTGCCGCCATGGTGTCCCGCTTCGATGTACTTCTTGGCATTGTCCCAAGCGCCACCGGCGTTCGACATGTAGATGGCCAAGGCGAAGCCGCTGACCAGCGCACCAGCAAGGAAGCCGCCGAGAGCGTTCACATCGATGAAGCCAATGATCAAAGGAACGATCACGGCGAGGCCGCCAGGAATAACCATTTCCTTGAGCGACGCTTCGGTCGAGATAGCCACACAACGTGCGCTGTCGGGCTTGACGCCCTCTTTGCCTTCCCGAAGCCCCGGGATTTCACGGAACTGGCGACGAACTTCTTCGATCATGGCTGCGGCAGCACGGCCTACGGCGTCGATCGTGAGTGCGGCGAACACGAACGGCAACATGGCGCCCAGGAACAAGCCGATGAAGACTTCGACGTTGCCGATCTCCAAGTTCAGGCCAGCGTCGATTGCGGCGATGCCATTATCGATGTTTGCCTTAGTAATAGCTTGGTCAAAGCTGGCGAACAGTGCCAGTGCGGTGAGAGCAGCAGAACCAACGGCGAAGCCCTTGGCCACAGCGGCGGTGGTGTTACCAAGAGAGTCGAGCGAGTCGGTCACTTCGCGAACCTCGGGAGGAAGCTCGGCCATTTCGGCAATGCCACCAGCGTTGTCGGCAATGGGGCCGTAGGCGTCTACGCCCACGACCACGCCGGTCGTGGCGAGCATCCCGATTGCTGCGATCGCAATACCGTAGATCCCAGCCTGCTGTGAGTCACCCAGTGCTTGCTGGCCTGCCCAGTACGAGCCAGCAATGGCAGCCGCAATGAGCGAGACAGAAGCTCCGACCGAGATCATGCCGGAGCTGATGCCCTTCAGGATCACGGTTGCAGGACCGGTTTGGGTCTGTTCGGCGATCTTCTTGACCGGACCGTATTCGTCGCTCGTCCAGATCTCGGCGACCTTGCCAATTGCCCAGCCAGCAGCCAGCCCGAAGATGACCGAAAGTGGGATGCCCCAACGAGCATCGCCGTCAAACACCATGAAGCCGCCGATGAACACGCCAGCAACGGCGATCACCATGGCCACGTTCGTGCCCATGTGGAGAGCGCGCGAAAGGTCCTTGATCTTGGATGATTCGCCGCTGCGGACCATGAAGCTGCCAATGATTGACCCGATCATGCCAACGAAGGCCACAACGAACGGGAACAGGATCAATTGCAGGTCCGTGGCGTTTTCTGGAGTCCAACCGCTGGCGACTGCGAATGCGGTGAAGGCCATCGGGGCAATAATTGCGCCGCTGTAGCTCTCAAAGAGGTCAGCGCCCATGCCGGCAACGTCGCCAACATTGTCGCCCACGTTGTCGGCAATGGTTGCTGGGTTGCGAGGATCGTCTTCGGGGATACCGGCTTCGACCTTGCCGACCAAGTCTGCGCCAACGTCGGCGGCCTTGGTGTAGATACCGCCGCCAACACGGCTAAAGAGTGCGATAGAGCTCGCACCCAAACCGAAGGCGGTGATGATCTCGAATGCGTCTTCTTGCACGGCCCATTCACGGAAGAGCAGGTACAGGAAGCTCAGGCCAAGCAGGCTGAGCCCAGCAACAGAGAAGCCCATAACGGCGCCACCCTTGAAGGCGAGCGGCAGCGCCTTTTGTGGCCCTTCAATCGCAGCGTTGGTGGTGCGGGCATTGGCCATGGTGGCCACGGTCATGCCGGCCCAACCGGCGCTAGCCGACAGGATTGCGCCAATCACGTAACTCACAGCAGACAGCGGATTCAGAAGAAGCGCAATAGCAATGATCATGACGATCACGAATCCAGCAACCCAGGTGTATTCCTTGATGAGGAATGCCCGGGCTCCATCCTGGATCTCTTTCATCAAGTACTGCATCCGGTCATTACCCGGATCAGCCGCCTTGACGACGTTGAAAAAATATGCGGCTAAAGCTAGTGCCGCCAGGGCACTACCTCCGGCCAAGTACGGAATTACGTCCACGTTGACGTTCCCTCTCGCGTGTGGATATCAGCGGGCGGACGGTACTGCCGTCGCGACCCGTCTCGCAATCTAATCCTTAGAGTTTGTCGAATTGTGCATTGGCGCAAAGTTCGTCTTGCTCGGCTCTCGCGCTCAAGCAGTCCAGGTAGCGGCGCTACCATCGTGGGCGATGCCCGAGGTCACGCAAGTCTCTGCTGATCGCTCCGTGGTACGCGCCGCTGGTCGCAACGCTCGTCGTTCGGTATCGGGGCGAGACCGAGAAGACGCCGAGCGGTTGTTGATTTCGCATTTGAAAAGTGTGCACGTGGTCGGCGCTCCTTGCGTTGGGGCGTTCGTTGCCCACGACGGTGAACCCGACCTAGCGCCACTGGTCGACTGGATCTGGGAGCAAGGCCGCTCGGTTTCGCTTCCGATTCTTAACGATGACCCCGACGATTTCACGATGCAGTTTGTGCCATGGCACCCCGATGATGAACTGCGACGTGGTCGCTACGGGATTCCGGTGCCGCCCCGCAGGCCGCCAGTCCAGCCGGACACGTTGTTGGTGTCGCTCACGGGCTTTGACCGCTATGGCAACCGGATGGGCCGAGGTGCTGGATTCTTTGACCGATACCTGAGTGAATCAAGCGCCGCTGTGGTCGGTGTTGGTCTCGAGGTGCAGCGCTTCGACGCGATGCCGATCGAGGCTCATGACGAGCGACTTCCAATGGTCGTCACGGATCTGGGTATCAGGTACACCGATCAAATTTTCTCGACCCAAAGGCGAGGCAAAGCGCCTCGGATCGGCAAGGATTGATTTCCGTGCGCGTAATCGTGGTTGGTGCCGGCGAAGTCGGGACCCATGTTGCCCAACTTCTCAGTCGAGAAGGCAACGATGTCATCGTCATAGAGAGCGACGCCGCCCGTATCGCCCAGATCAGCAAACTGCTCGACGTGTCGATCGTGCATGGCAGCGCGACCGATCCAGAACTCATGCGGTCAGCGGGTATCAGCGAGGCAGACCTTTTGGTGGCAGCCACTTCGATCGACGAGGTCAACCTGGTCGCGTCGCTCATTGCAAAGCTCGAGGGCGTCGAGCACCGGGTAGTGCGCCTTGAACGGCCAGGTCTACGTGGTTCGCGAGCCGAGCGGCTGCACTCCGCGGTCGGGGCCGACCTCGTTATCGATCCTGACGATGCAGTGGCCCGCGAAGTCCTGGACTTGCTGGCCTATCCCGGAGCGATCGAGATCGCGCGGTTGGCCGAAAACGAGCTGCTGATGATCGCTGCGAACCTGAACGAGTCGGCGCCGTTCGTTGGCAAAACTCTGAGCGAAATCGGCGCCAGCTACGGACCCGAGTGGGATTTCATCGTATGCACGATCACTCGCGACGGGCAGACGATTGTGCCGCGCAACAACCACGAGTTGCAGGTGGGCGACAACGTGCGCGTCGTGTGTAAAACCAGAGCCCGTTCCGACGTTATGCACCAGATGGGGCTGGCATCGGGCGAGGCGCACCGGATCATGGTGCTTGGTGGGGGGCGGACCGGTGAGATCTTGGCGCGAGCGCTCGTAGCCAAGGGCCATGTCGTCACGATCATCGACCGCAGCGAAGAACGGGCTCGAGAACTCGCAGACTCGCTCGACGGGGTGCTCGTGCTGCTGGGCGATATCACCGATGCCGCGCTTCTCGAAGAAGAAGATGTTGGCTCTTACGATGCCGTGATTGCTCTCACCGGCGAAGACGACGCCAACATTCTGGCGTGCCTGTATGCCAAGAAGTCGGGCGCTCAAGAGACGATCGCCGTGCTGCACCGCCTGGAGCTGCGGAGCCTGTTGCGAGACGCGGGCGTCGACGTTGCAATTTCCCCGCGGACGGCGAGCGCCAACGAAGTTCTCAGAATGGTTCGGGGCGGCGTGTCAGCGGTTGCCACATCGCTCGACGATGACATTGAGTTCTACGAGGTCGAAGTCGCCCACGGCTCCAAGGCCAATGGCAAACAAGTCTGCGATCTTGGACTGCCCCATGACACGCTGATCGCTGCGATCGTTCGAGATGGCAAACCCCAGATCTGTCGTGGTAACTCAGAGCTTCAGGTTTTTGATCACGTGGTTTTTGTCGCGCACGGCAAAGACGTCGACCGACTCAGCCGGCTCTTCACGGGTTCGTGACTACTACCAGGCGGTCCGAGTCGTTCACGGACAAGGCCAGCGGCACCGTCAGCCCCATAGCTGTGTACGGCATCGGTATCTCGCTCGCAGTGACGCTTTCGGGCGCGATGCTGCTGATTAGTGCGTTGTTCGCCGTTGGAGACGACGGCGGTGACCTAACCGTGCTGGGCATCGCCGGCATTGCCTGCCTCGCCGGGGGAGTCGTAAATCTGCGGCGGCCATTCTCCACGCAATCCTTGCGCCCTGTGGCCACCATGTCTGCCGCAGTAACCAGCTTTGTTGTGGTGGCGTTGATCTCGACCATCGTGTATCTACTCACCGGCACACTCGACCGGATCGACGATGCGCTGTATGAGTCCGTGGCCGGGGTGAGCACGAACGCTCTCACCATTTTCGATGACCCGACCGCAGTCGGCAGCGGTGTTCTCGTGTGGCGATCAGGCACCCAGTGGCTCGGTGGATTGGGTGCGCTTGCGCTCGCGGTAGGCCTGCTGCCGTTTCTCGGAGGGTCTAGCGAACTTACTGGCGGACCAAACCGACGCAAGCAGGCCGACTTAGCGCTCGCGCCGCGACCACTCAAGGCGCTCAAGCGCGTCGGCGTCATCTACACCGTGGTCACCGCAGCTGTCAGCCTGGCGTTATTGATTGCCGGGATGGGGTTGCGTGATGCGCTGGCTCACGCGTTTTCTACCGTTTCGACCGGCGGGTTTTCGACCCATGCCGAATCAATCGGGCACTTCGACAGCTTCGCGATCGAGGCTGTGTTGATCGTGGCCATGGTGGGTGCCGGCTCCTCCGTAGCGATTGCGTGGCTTCTCTGGCGACGGGCGTTTGGTGATACCCGAAGAGCGTTTGAGTTCCAGGTTTACCTCGCCATGATCTCGGCGGCCACGCTGTGGATTTGGTGGCTGCGTCACAACGAAGCAACGAGCGCGTTGCAAGGGTTTCGCGAGGCGCTCTTCACCGTTAGTTCCGTTGCGACAACCACCGGTCATCGGCTGAGCGACTGGGGTAGTTGGCATCCGGGGGCTGCAACATTGCTCTTGGTACTGCTCGTGGTCGGCGGCACCGCCGGCTCCGTTGCTGGCGGACTCCGGTGGATACGAGTCATTGGTTTGGGTCAGTTCGTGTGGCGCGAACTCCAACGGCAACTGCACCCGCGATCGATCCGCACCGTCAAGGTCGGACGTGCCCCAATTAGCGAGGCGTCCGTTGATCGAATGCACGCCCAGATGGTCTACGTCATGACGTTGGGGGCGGTTGCTTCCCTCGTGCTTGGTTTGTTCGGCGAAGGCATTACCGAGGCAGTCACGCTTACCGTGAGCGCCATCAGCACTATGGGGCCCGGCTTCGACGACACCCAAGGCATCGTGACCGCCGCGGATCTGACTCGGCCCGAACGCGGCGTACTCATGCCGCTCATGTTGACCGGCAGAGTCTTCCTGTACCCCGCGTTTGTTGCGGTAGGTGCTGGTGCCGGCGCTGT
>Ga0114956_1003455_pt1 | contig 12215 bp, 11 predicted proteins | sample MaitaG_FD_87304 | JGI IMG/M metagenome (GOLD analysis project Ga0114956, IMG submission 87304) | Marine algal microbial communities from Maine, USA - Maine_Asex2 metaG | ecosystem: Host-associated > Algae > Red algae > Unclassified | place: Maine, USA | collected 2015-01-05 | reverse complement strand
TGCTCGCTCCTTCGTCGCGAGGCGTTGGCACGCAGCAGTGGCCGGGCGTTGGCGGCCAGCGGTCGAATCAATGTCACTGCTCGCTCCTTCGTTGCGAGGTGTTGGCACGCAGCTGCGTGCTGCCTCGCCTCTACACTCGGCGGCATGGTTGCGATTACAACGAACGATCTGAAGAACGGCATGACGCTCGAGCTCGAAAAAGGCCTGTTTCAGGTGCAGTCCTTCGAGCACGTCAAGCCCGGCAAGGGGCCGGCGTTCGTCCGTACGACGCTGAAGAACGCCCGCACGGGCGCGAACGTCGACCGCACATTTCGCGCCGGTGAGAAGGTCGAGCGGGTCAATATCGACAAGCGCGACATGCAATACCTCTACCGCGATGGCACCGACCTGGTGTTCATGGACGAAGAGTCGTACGAGCAGCGAAACATCGCTCCCGAGGCCCTCGGCGATGCGGTCAACTTTCTGATCGAAGGCCGGAAGGCGGTTTTGATGATGCACGGCGACGAAATCGTTGGAAGCGATCTCCCCGCCGCAGTCGAACTCGCGATCAGCGAGACCGAGCCCGGCATCCAGGGCGACCGCGTCTCGGGTGCGACGAAGCCCGCGACGCTCGAAACCGGCTACGTCGTGCAAGTCCCGCTGTTTGTTAACCCCGGTGACAGCATCAAGATCGATACCCGCTCGGGCGAGTACATCAGCCGCGTATGACCGCTGGTACGACCGGGTTCGTCCACCGGACCGTGATCGACCGATGACACCACCAGAAGCTGACGACGAGTCGAGCGAACGCTCGGGTCCCGGTCGTCGCGAGGCTCGTGAGCGGGCCGTCGAGCTGATCTTTGAAGCCGACGCGAAAACCTGCACGCCGAACGAGCTGCTCGACGACTTGCCCGCGGCGCCCGTCGACTACACGGCCGAGGTTGTCGCCGGAGTAGGCGATCACTGGGTCGCGATCAACGGTGTCATCGATACCTACGCCGATGGCTGGACCATCAACCGGATGCCGGCCGTCGACCGAGCGCTCTTGCGGCTCGCGGTCTACGAGCTGCTCCATCGCGACGACGTGCCGACGGCGGTGGTACTCGACGAGGCCGTCGAGCTGGCCAAGGAGTATTCGACCGAAAACTCTGCTCGTTTTGTGAACGGCCTCCTTGCCGCCGTCGCCGCCGCACACCGCTGACGCGGACTGCTGTTGTGACATCGCGATCCGGCCGCGAATCCGAGCCGCTCGACCTGCCCTATCCGCCGCTCGCAGACGACTTCATTCACCTTCGACAATGGGCCCTCGCTGATGCGCGGGCGCTCGCCCGGGCGTGGAAGGACCCCGACATCATCGATTGGTGTGACGTTCCTGCGAGTGCCGATGAGGCTGCCGCATCGACGTGGATCGCAGGTGACGCCCGTCGGCGACACGCCCGCACCTCACTCGATCTCGTCATCTCGCCGATCAACGGAGATGCCGTCATGGGCGAAGTCGGTCTCTCGAACTTCCGGGCCGATGGAGGCGCAGCCATGCTTGGTTACTGGGCGCATCTGACCTACCGGCGGCAGGGGGTGACCGCCCGTGCGGTGGCGTTGCTCACCGAATGGGCCACGACGACGCTCGACCTGGAGTTGATCGTCGCCCGCTGCCATCCCGCGAATGGGGCGTCTCACGCAGTGATGCGGAAGGCCAAATACACGCTCGAAGGCCACGACGGCGAGGGCCACAAGCTCTTTACGTATCGCAGATCAAGGTTTTCCTGACCGGTCCACCGCAAAGCGGCGCGATCGCGTGTAGGTTTCGATTCTGACCGTGAAGCGGGTCCTGTGAGGCCCGAACGGACAGGAAGGATTGTCGGTTGGCCGAGAGAGAACGTCGCACGACGCCCCCATTCGGGGGCGTTTTTGTCGCCCGCACCCAAGTCATGGACGGCGATGAGTTACAGCGGTCCATTTGGCGGATGGCACACGAAATCGTCGAGCGCAACAACGGCACCGGCGACCTCGTCGTGGTTGGACTGCAAACCGGGGGAGTGTCATTCGCTCTGCGCATCGTCGAGGCACTCGAGAAGATCGAAGGCGAACGCCCAGAAGTCGGCAGCCTCGACGTCGCGTTCCACCGTGACGACATCGGCATCCGTCCTGTCTTGCCCGAAGCGCCGTCGGAACTGCCCGACGATCTGACTGGCCGCGTCGTCGTCTTGGTCGACGACGTCTTGTTTACCGGGCGTACCGTCCGGGCCGCCCTCGACGCGGTGCACGACTACGGACGGCCACGTGCGATCCAGTTGGCCGTCATTGTCGACCGCGGGCACCGGGAGCTCCCGATTCGGGCCGACTTCGTCGGCAAGAACCTGCCGACGCGTCGCGATGAAGCCGTCAACGTCACGACCAGCGGCGTTGAACTCGGGTCGGTCGAGCGGCGATGAAGCACCTTCTTACGATCGACGACCTCGGAGCCGACGGCATCCGTGAGGTCATAAAACTCGCCGCATCGTTTACCGAGGTCAGCGAGCGGCAAATTCCGAAGGTGCCAGCGTTGCGAGGCAAGACCGTTGCCACGTTGTTCTTCGAGAACTCGACCCGGACCCGAACCTCCTTTGAGACCGCAGCGAAACGATTGTCGGCCGACACGATGAACGTCGCCGTCTCGACGTCGTCGGTGTCGAAGGGCGAGTCGCTCCGTGACACGGCCCTGACGGTCGAAGCGATGGGCGTCGACGCCTTCGTCGTCCGCCACTCATCATCGGGCGCGCCGCACCAGGTCGCATCCTGGGTCGATGCCTCAGTGATCAACGCCGGCGACGGTTGGCACGAGCACCCGACCCAGGCCCTACTCGACTGCTACACGTTCGAGCAACGGCTCGGGTCGTTCGAAGGTCGACGGGTCGTGATCATCGGCGATATCAAGCACTCGCGTGTGGCCCGCTCAAACATTGCGGCCTTCACCGCCCTAGGCGCCCAAGTCACCATCGTGGCTCCACCGACGCTGATGCCTCCATCGCTCGACGGCTGGCCGGTCGATGTTGCCACCGATGTCGATCGCGCGTTGCGTTCGGCCGACGTTGTTTATCTGCTGCGCATCCAACGAGAACGGATGGTCGAAGCGCTCCTGCCGTCGCTGCGCGAATACGCGATGCTGTACGGGCTATCGAACGAGCGCCTCGCGCTCCTGCAGGACCACGCGATCGTCATGCATCCCGGCCCCATGAACCGCGGTGTCGAGATCGGTGGCACGGTGCCAGATCTTGACCGCGCAACGATGGTCGAGCAGGTCCGCAACGGTGTCGCCGTTCGGATGGCCGTGCTCTATCTGCTGCTCGGCGCTGGCTCGGAGCTGCGCGGCTCGTCGGCGCAGGTGACACCTGCGGTGTCGGCCGACGAAACTGACGTTGACGCCAGCGCGCTCGCGGCCGAGGCGGGGAAAGCCCATGTCTGAGCCTGGCACCGGTCAGTCCTTTGTGATCCGCGGTGCGCGTCTGCTCGATCAAACCGGCGAACGGTCCGGCGAAGTTCGCGTCGACGCCGCCGGCATGATCGACGCAGTCGGTCCCGATCTTCGGGCCGATCGCGTCCTCGACGCCAGCGGCTGCATCCTGTCGCGCGGGCTGGTCGACGTGCACGCGCATCTGCGTGAGCCCGGCGACGAGGAAGCCGAGACCATCGAGTCGGCGACCCGGTCGGCTGCCCTCGGCGGCTACACGGCCATCGTCGCCATGCCCGACACCGACCCGGTGATCGATACGCCCGGCGCCGTGCGTGAGATTCGTGCGATAGCGGCGAACGCGCTTTGCCACGTCGAGGTCGCTGCGAGTATCACCGTCGGCCTTAGCGGGGAACAGCTTGTGCCCATCGGCGAGCTTGCCGCTATCGGCGTTCGGCTCTTCGCCGACGTCGGCCGAGGAGTGCAGAACGATCGCCTGATGCGTCGGGCACTCGAGTACGCGTCGGCGTTCGACGTCGTACTCGCGCAGCACTGCGGGGCCGACGAGCTTGGCCGCGACGGCCACATGCATGAGGGGGCCTGGTCGAGCCGCCTTGGCATCGCCGGCGTGCCGGCCGAGGCCGAAGAACTCATGGTCTTGCGCGACATTGCACTGTCACGGCTTACCGGCGCCCGAGTGCACTTCCAAAATCTTTCGACCGCGGGATCGATCGCCATGGTGCGAGCCGCTCGCGGGCAAGGCGTACCGGTCACCGCTGCCGTATCGCCGCACCACTTCACCTTGACCGACGAAGCGTGCCGTAACTTTGATCCGAATATGAAACTTGACCCGCCGCTCCGTACAAACGACGATCGCCTATCGCTGATCGACGGACTCGGCGACGGCTCGATCGACATCATTGCGTCGGGTCACGCACCGCATGCGCCGCACACCAAAGATGTGCCGTTCGATCAGGCCCCCTTTGGGGCGATCGGTCTTGAACACACGATGGCGCTCTCCTTCACCGAGCTCGACCTTGAACCGTCGACGGTTCTATCGGCGCTCTCGTGGAAGCCGGCGACGCTCGCTGGACTCGGCGAAACCCACGGTTCGCCGATCGTCGAGGGAACGCCGGCAAATTTGCTGGTGTTCGACCCGAATGCCAAGTGGACTATCGAAGCAAACCAAACAGCAAGCCGGAGCCGAAACACCCCCCACGACCAACGGGTCGTCGAGGGTCGGGTCCGACACACCATTACGAATGGGGAAATTGTGGTCGAAGACGGAGTAGCGCAGCGATGAGTGGATCCAACGGGATCACGGCCGCGGCGCTCGTGTTGGCAGATGGCACGGTGTTCGAAGGTGAAGCGATCGGTGCGCAGCCGGCGAACGGCATCGCTACGGGCGAGGTCGTCTTTAACACCGTGTTGAGCGGTTATCAGGAGGTCATCACCGATCCGTCCTACGCCGGTCAGATCATCACGTTCACGTACCCACACATCGGGAACTATGGCGTCACCTCTGAGGACAACGAATCAGCAAAGCCATTTTGCAAAGGTGTCATCGTGCGGGAGCTCGCTCGTCGACACAGCAACTGGCGCTCCAACGGCGATCTCAATTCGCTGCTGACCGACGCGGGCGTGCCCGGCATCGCTGGCGTCGACACCCGCCGCCTCACCCGGCATATTCGCGAGGCCGGCGCCATGCCCGCTGCATTCGGCACCGCATCCGAGTCGGACCTCACCGCGGTAGCCGCTGTGGCCGTCGGTACCGACAACACGGATCTCGCCGCGCTCGTGACCTGTGCGGAACCGTACGACATCGCCTCGACGCGAACGTCGGGCGAGCCCTGGCGCGTCGTGGCAATCGACTACGGCATCAAGACAACGATTTTGCGCCACCTGTCGGGGCTTGGCGACGTCACGGTCGTGCCAGCGTCGATGTCGGCCGACGAGATCTTGGCCCGGGGACCCGACGGCGTCTTTCTTTCCAACGGGCCGGGCGATCCGTCGGCGGTCACGTACGCCCCCGACATCATCCGCGGCCTCCTCGATCAGGTACCCGTGTTCGGCATCTGTCTCGGACATCAACTGCTCGCCGAAACGATCGGAGGCGAAACGTTCAAGCTCCCGTTCGGGCATCACGGCGGAAATCACCCAGTTCGTCGGCTCTCGACCGGCACGGTCGAGATCACGAGCCAGAACCACAACTATTGCGTCGCGGAAGGCTCATTGTCGACCGCAGATGTCAGCCACATCAACCTCAACGACCACACCGTCGAAGGACTCGAAATGCGAGACGTTCCCGCCTTCAGCGTGCAATACCACCCCGAGGCCGGCCCCGGCCCCCACGACAGTCGATATCTGTTCGACCAGTTCGACGAGCTGATCGCGTCTTGTTCTCAGGGCGGTCGCTGATGCCAAAACGCACCGATATTTCATCGATTCTGCTCATTGGGTCAGGCCCGATCATCATTGGCCAAGCCTGTGAGTTCGACTATTCGGGAACCCAGGCATGCCGGGTCCTGCGCAGCGAGGGTTATCGAGTGATCCTTGCGAATTCCAATCCGGCGACGATCATGACCGACCCGGACTTCGCCGACGCAACCTACGTCGAACCGCTGTCGCTCGACGTGCTGACCGAGATCATCAAGCGTGAAAAGCCCGACGCCTTGCTCCCAACCCTGGGCGGACAGACGGCCCTCAACCTCGCGATGGAGCTGTTCGAGGCCGGGGTGCTCGACGAGCACGACGTCGAGCTGATCGGCGCCGACGCAACGGCCATCGCGACCGCGGAAAATCGCGAGCGGTTCAAAGAGGCGATGATCGAGATCGGCCTCTCGGTGCCGACCTCCGGCGTCGCGAGCACGATGGACGAAGCCCGTGTGGCCATCGAGAGAATCGGCCTGCCCGTCATCATCCGGCCCGCCTACATTCTTGGTGGCCGCGGTACCGGTATCGCAACGACGATGGAAGAGTTCGAGGCCGTCGCATCGAACGGCCTCGACGCCAGCCCGATCACCGAGATTCTGATCGAAGAGTCGATCGTCGGCTGGAAAGAATACGAACTCGAGGTCATGCGCGACCACGCCGACAACCAGGTTGTCGTATGTGCGATCGAGAACGTCGACCCGATGGGTGTCCACACCGGCGACTCGATCACGGTTGCTCCAGCGCAGACACTCTCCGATGTCGAGTACCAAGAGATGCGCGACGCCGCGTTCGCCTGCATGCGTCGCGTAGGTGTTGAGACCGGTGGCTCGAACGTCCAGTTCGCGGTCGATCCCTCGAACGGCAACCAGGTCGTGATCGAGATGAACCCTCGGGTGAGTCGATCGTCGGCGCTGGCCTCGAAGGCCACGGGCTTTCCGATTGCCAAGATCGCCGCACGCTTGGCCGTTGGGTACACGCTCGACGAGATTACGAACGACATCACCAAGGCCACACCCGCGTGCTTTGAACCGACGATCGACTATGTCGTGACGAAGATTCCGCGTTGGGCGTTTGAGAAGTTCCCGGGCACGACCGGCGTGCTCGGCACCCAGATGCAATCCGTTGGCGAAGTCATGGCGATTGGCCGGACCTTCACTGAGTCGCTGCAGAAGGGCATGCGCTCGCTCGAATCTGGCCGCTTCGGTTTGAACGCCGACCCGACCGAGCGTGAGTACGACAAGCTGAGCGACGACGATCTCTTGCACGCCGCGTCGATCGCGACCCCGGATCGTTTGTTTCAGCTCGAAGCCACGCTCCGTCGAGGCTTTTCGATCGAACAGGTCCACGACGCGACAAAGGTCGACCCGTGGTTCCTCGACCAGATGTTGCAGATCACCGAAGAGCGCTCGCACCTAGAAGCCCAGACGATGGCCGACCTTGCGCGGTCCGACTGGCGTCGGGCAAAACGCCTCGGGTTCGCCGACGCACAACTCGGGTACCTTTGGTCGATTCCCGAAGCCGATGTGCGAGCGGCCCGAATCGCGGCCGGGGTCGAGGCGACGTTCAACACCGTCGACACGTGTGGTGCAGAGTTTGCAGCCGAGACGCCATATCACTACTCGACCTACGAAGATGTGACTGAGGTCGCCGCCTCGGGCCGACCGAAGGTGATCATCCTCGGGTCAGGGCCGAACCGTATTGGCCAAGGCATCGAGTTCGACTACTGCTGTGTGCACGCCAGCTTCGCGCTTCGTGACGCTGGCTTCGAGACCGTCATGGTCAACTGCAACCCAGAAACGGTATCGACTGACTACGACACGAGCGACCGGCTCTATTTCGAGCCTCTCACCCACGAGGATGTGCTGAACGTCATCGATGCCGAACGGGCGTCGGCCGAAGCGGGTGGTGGACCCGGCATCGCCGGCATCGTCGTTTCGCTCGGTGGGCAAACTCCGCTAAAGCTTGCCGGCCTGTTGCCGCCCGAGCTTGTCGTCGGCACGCCTCCCGACTCGATCGATCTGGCCGAAGATCGTGAGCGCTGGAATGCGCTGTGCGCTCGTCTCGAGATTCCCCAACCGCCCGGTGGCACTGCAGCCACGCTCGAAGAAGCGATCACCGTTGTCAATCGAGTTGGCTATCCCGCACTGATGCGACCGTCGTACGTGCTCGGCGGTCGGGCGATGGTCATCGTCTACAACGAGGAAGACCTGCGCGAGGCAATGGCCCAAATGGCTGGCGCCGGTTCGCTCGGGCGCGAGGGAGGTCTGTCGGCAGAACGACCCGTGCTTGTCGATCGGTTCCTCGAAGATGCCATCGAAGTCGACGTCGACGCAATCCGCGACGCCAGCGGCGAAGTCCTCATCGGCGGGATCATGGAACACGTCGAAGAGGCCGGTGTGCACTCCGGCGACAGCGCATGCATGCTGCCACCGATCAACCTTGCCGAGCACACGATCGCGCAACTGGAGCACTACGCCCGTCTACTGGCGAACGAGCTCGGCGTGATCGGGCTCTTGAATGTGCAGTTCGCGGTGAAACAACTCGACGATGCACCATCGGGCCCGGCCCAGGTCTTCGTACTCGAAGCCAATCCGCGGGCGTCTCGCACCGTGCCCTTTGTCGCGAAGGCAACCGGACGACCGCTCGTGAAGATCGCCTCGCGCATCATGCTTGGAGCGTCCCTTGAGGATCTGCGTACCGAGGGCCTGCTCGGTGCGGTCGCCCCCGGCGATCACATCGCGGTGAAGGAAGCGGTTTTGCCATTCAATCGATTCCCCGACACCGACGCGCTGCTCGGCCCGGAGATGCGATCGACCGGCGAGGTCATGGGCATCGACCTACGGCCGGGTTTGGCCTTCGCAAAGAGCCAAATCGCGGCCGGGTCGGCGCTGCCGGAAGCGGGCGCCGTGTTCTTGTCACTGGCCGACCGTGACAAAGGGCGCGGCCTCGAAGCCGCCCGCATCCTCGATTCACTCGGCTTCAAGCTGGTCGCCACCGATGGCACGGCCACGATGCTCGAACAGAATGGCCTGCCGGTGCACGAACGGGCGGCCAAGCTCGATGACGGCGGCGAGAAACAACCGGCGCGTGGTCGTGATGCGATCGAGATGATCGAGCAGGGCGACATCGCCCTGGTGATCAACACCCCTCGTGGTCGGGGGCCTCGGGCCGACGGTGCATACATCCGCCGAGCGACCGGTCGCCACGGCGTGGCACTACTGACGACGGCAGCCGCGGCCTTGGCCGCTGCCAAGGGCATCGCCGATTGGCGCGAGCACCCGCTGAGCGTCCGCACGTTGCAGGAATACCACCAAGGCGTCTTTAAGTGATCACAGTTTCTCGGCCTTCGGCATCGAGTGTTGCCCGCAGCTGCGGCGGGCGCGTGTCGGAGCTTCGACGTGGCTAGGCCTTCGTGGAAACGATTCGCGACGAAGGAGCGAACAGATAACACTGACCTCTCGGTGCGGGTTGGTGACGTTGCCTTGCCGAATCCGATCATGTGTGCGTCGGGCACGGCCGGACATGGGGCTGAGCTTGGCGCGTTCTTCGATCTTGACGCAGCGGGCGCGGTCGTCATCAAGTCGTTGCTGCCGGAACCGTGGGCCGGAAATGCTGCGCCAAGAGTGCACGACACGCCCGCGGGCATGATCAACAGCGTCGGTCTCCAAGGGCCCGGCATTCAAGGCTGGATCGACACGTACCTCGACGACCTGACGGCCTCCGGTGCCCGCGTCGTGGCGAGTATCTGGGGTCGTTCCGTTGCCGAGTATGGTCGGGCGGCCGAATTGCTCGCTCCAGTCGCCGATCGCCTCGTTGCGGTCGAAGCCAACGTGTCGTGTCCGAACGTCGAAGACCGCGACCGGATGTTCGCCCACAGTCCGGATGCGACTCGCGATGCAGTGAAGGCCGCAGCCAGCGCCGGTCTACCGGTCTGGGCGAAGCTCAGCCCGAACATCGGTGACATCGTGCCGATTGCCGCAGCGGCGCAAGAGGCCGGGGCGAGTGCAGTGACGTTGTCGAACACGATGATTGGCCTGGCGATCGACATCGAGACCCGCCGCCCCGTGCTCGGTAACGGCAAGGGCGGATTGTCGGGCCCGGCCATTCGTCCGATCGCCGTCAGAATTATCCACGATTGCTTTCAATCGCTTCCCGAGCTGCCGATAGTCGGGGTGGGAGGGGTTGCTTGCGGAGAGGACGCGATCGAGCTGATGTTGGCAGGAGCCGCCGCAGTTCAAGTAGGGACAGCGACGTTTGCTGATCCTCGTGCCGTCGTTCGAATCCGCGATGAAGTCGCCCTGTGGTGCGGAAGTCATGGCGTGGACCGCGTCAGCGAGCTGACCGGTCAAGCGCACACGTAGATAACTTTTGGAGGAAGAGCTGTGAGCAATCAGACTGCCGTCATGGATAGAGAGACGCCACCGGAGATCAGGGCCAAACTTGCGTTGCCGCTCGACGTCGATGATCTCGTCGCCGCCCAACGGCTCGGTCAACAGCTCCGACCCTGGTACGGCGTCGCGAAGATCGGTCTCGAACTCTTCACGGCGGCTGGCCCCGAAGCGATCGGTGTCTTTCAGGATCTCGGCTTCGAGGTGTTCCTCGACCTGAAGCTGCACGACATTCCGAACACGGTGGCGAAGGCCTCACGCGTCCTTGGGTCGCTTGGGGTCAAGTACATCACCATGCACGCCCACGGGGGTGTCGACATGTTGCGAGCCGGCGTCGAAGGTTTGAACGAAGGCGCGGCGAACGCGGGCCTCGAAGCGCCGGTTGCGCTCGGGGTGACGGTCCTGACGAGCGACGGTGACGCACCTCCACATATTGTGCCGAAGCGTTTGCGGGTCGCGATGGAAGGCGGGTGTCGCGGCATCGTCTGTGCCGCCGACGACCTGGCAAACGCCCGAGCGATCGGGCCTCGGCTCGTCAAGGTTGTGCCCGGTATCCGGCCGGCCGGAGCGAGCGTTGACGACCAGGCTCGGACCGCAACCCCACGGGCCGCGCTCGATGAAGGCGCCGATCTGCTCGTGATCGGCCGTGCGGTCACTGCCGCCGACGATCCACGAGCTGCGGCGGCCGCAATCGTCGCGGAGCTGGTCGCCTGATCGAGCCGATCGCCTCGGCTTGGCGTGACTGCGCGGTGCTGGTCGGTGGCATCCGCCGTAAATTTCTGCGTCCCCGTTACCCTTCGGCCATGGCGTTGCCCCCCGAGCTCTCCGATGACCAGCGCAAAGCTGCGCTCGCGAAAGCTGGCGAGGCGCGGCGCGTCAGGGCCGACCTCAAAGACCAGCTGAAAGAAGGCACCGTCGGTCTTGCTGAGGTCATCGAGATGGCCGAGGGAAACGAGACCGTCGCCAAAACGAAGGTGCTTACGATCCTCGAGTCCTTGCCCGGTGTGGGCAAGGTCAAGGCTCGCCGGCTCATGGAATCGATTGGTATCAGCGAGTCTCGCCGGTTGCGCGGGCTCGGAGACCAGCAACGTCGTGGTCTGCTCGACGCCCTCACCTGATATGAACCGCCGATCGCTTGTCTTTGTGCTCTCCGGGCCGGGAGGTGTTGGCAAGGGGACGGTCGCACGGGAGCTGATGAAGGTCGTCGAGGGCCTGTGGCTCAGCCGATCGTGGACTAGCCGGGTGCAACGCCCGGGCGAGGCTGACGATGCCTATCACTACGTCACCCGCGACACCTTTGAGGCCCACCTTGAACGGGGCGGCTTCCTCGAACACGCTGAGTTTCTTGGCAACTACTACGGCACGCCAATTCCAGAGCCGCCCGTGGGTTTCGATGTGTTGCTCGAGATCGATGTGCAGGGGGCCCGGCAGGTCAAGAAGCTGAATCCCGAGGCCATCCTGCTCTTCCTCGACGCGCCATCTCTCACCGAGCAGCGGGCCCGGCTTGAGTCTCGCGGCGACCCACCCGAGAAGGTCAAAGAACGCATCACCAAGGCCGACGAAGAACGAAACGCCGGCCGCGAACTCGGCGCCGAGATCATCGTCAACGACGACCTCCAACGCACCGTCGTCGAACTCCACGACTTAATCACCCGCCACCGCAACGAGGCCGCAGCGTCAGCGAGCGGCGAGCCTTCAAGCCCCAGCGGGGATGTCGTGGGCGCCAGCGAGCAACTCCGAGAATGAAGCGAGCCCCTGGTTGATCTACGATCGTTCTCGCGGGGATGTTGTGAGCACCAGCGAGCAACTCCGAGAATGACGGGAGCCGCTAGCCGATCTACGACCGTTCGGCCGGGATGTGGTGAGCACCAGCGAGCAACTCCGAGAATGAAGCGAGCCCCTGGTTGATCTACGATCGTTCTCGCGGGGATGTTGTGAGCACCAGCGAGCAACTCCGAGAATGAAGCGAGCCGCAGGCGAGCGAAATG
>Ga0114956_1003452_pt1 | contig 12223 bp, 10 predicted proteins | sample MaitaG_FD_87304 | JGI IMG/M metagenome (GOLD analysis project Ga0114956, IMG submission 87304) | Marine algal microbial communities from Maine, USA - Maine_Asex2 metaG | ecosystem: Host-associated > Algae > Red algae > Unclassified | place: Maine, USA | collected 2015-01-05 | reverse complement strand
TATAGAAAACGGTTATCCTATTGGATTGGATATTACTAATGTCGAAAAATTCTACAATCGTGGGGCACGCTACATGTCCTTATCTCACAATGGTCACAGCCAACTGTGCGACAGTAATACTGGTGAAGCTGATGCTATTTGGTTACATAATGGCTTAAGTGATTTAGGAAAACAAGTGGTTGCAGAAATGAATCGTGTTGGGATGATGATAGATGTGTCGCATCCGTCAAAGGAATCGATGCGACAAATGATAGCATTGACTAAAGCTCCAATTATAGCATCTCACTCATCTGCAAGAGCACTTTGTGATCATAGTAGAAATCTAGATGACGAACAATTGGGTTGGCTAAAAGAAAATGGCGGAGTTGTACAAACGGTTGCATTTTCCTCTTACTTGAATACTGAAAAACATGACGCAAGAAATAAGGTTTTGGAAAACGTGGGAAGACGAGTGATGGATTCTTTAGGCACACCTATGATTGAACGAAGTGAAATCAGAAATTTATCAGATACTGAACGCGACGCGTATTATGATGCTTTTACCAAAATGAGAACTATTGTAGAAGACAAAGCCAAAACCATGAAAGGAATACCTCCTGCTGTAGATGTGACTGATTTTGTAAACCATATTGATTATCTAGTAGAAAAAATGGGAATAAAACATGTTGGCATTAGTAGTGATTTTGATGGTGGCGGCGGAATTGAAGGTTGGTCTGATGCGTCTGAAACTTTTAACGTCACTTTAGAATTGGTAAAACGTGGTTATACCGAAAAGCAGATAGAACAACTTTGGAGTGGTAATTTATTGCGAGTTTTGGATGAATGTGAGGCTGTGGCTAATGGATTAAATTAAGTTACTAATTCTAATTATTTCTTTTTTCATTGTATCTCGTGAATTCTTATTTATTATATAGTTTTCAGCTACAATTTCAAAACATGTATCATGGAAAAAGTAAATAAAATGACTTTAAGTTAAGAATAATTTGTCTTCGTGATAGGGATGAATAGAATTCATCATGCGGAGCTCTTCAATCCAATCAGAATCAATTACTTTTTGAATTGAATAAGGTTCTAAACCTAATTTATAATATTTATGCCCTGCAATCGCTTCATCATTAGGATTGCCAAATTTGTATTGAACAAACTTGTTAAATTTAACTGTTACTATTTTTTCACCACTGTCCACATAAATAATTAAAAAAACAGTGTGCTCATTAGATAATATTCTTGGAACTGGAGCTCCTGGATTTATTTTAAAACTCTCGGATATTTGTTCAATTCGCATAATCAATAACCCAACAACTCACGTAAACACCTTCCAAACTTACCCTTAGCTAAATACTGATCTTCCAATTGCCCAATAAAAGGAATCGGAGTGTCCATACTAGCAACACGCTTTACAGGTGCATCTAAATATTCAAAACAATCTTCCATAAGCATAGCGGAAATATCGCTAGCAATGCCTCCAAAAAGCGAGTCTTCTTGTAAAATAATTGCGCGTCCTGTCTTTTTAACTGAATTTAGTATAGCTTGCTTATCTAAAGGCTGTAGAGTTCTTAAATCGAGTAAATCTGCTGAAATACCAGCGTTATTATCTAGAGTATCTAAAGCCCAATGTACTCCTGCACCATAAGTGATAATAGTTACTGCTTCGCCTTCCTTTAAAAGCGCAGCTTTACCAAATGGTAAGGTATAATAGTTGGTTGGGACATCTTGCCTAATACTTCTGTACAATGCCTTATGCTCAAAGAACAACACAGGATTCGGATCATTAATCGCTGTCGCCAACAAGCCCTTAGCATCAGCAGGAAATGCTGGATAAACCACCTTTAAACCTGGTGTTTTAGTAAACCAAGCTTCGTTGGTTTGCGAATGAAATGGACCTGCAGCAACACCTCCACCACATGGCATTCTTAAAACCACATCTGCTTGTTGTTGCCAACGGTAATGCGATTTAGCCAAATAATTAACCACAGGATTAAATCCAGAGCTTACAAAATCTGCAAATTGCATTTCTACCACAGATTTTATACCTGCAATAGATAATCCCATGGCTGTTTCAACAATGGCAGACTCACAAATAGGAGTATTACGAACGCGGTCTTTTCCGAATTGCTCAACAAAACCTTCTGTAATTTTAAAAACACCACCATATTCTGCAATGTCCTGTCCCATAATTACCAAGTCTTTGTGTTTTTCCATAGACTGTTTTAAGCCTTCAGAAATAGCATCAATTAATCGTAATTTTTTTAATTCTTTATTTGGTTCAACATCTTTATAATCAAATGATTGAAATACATCATTTAACTCAATAGTTTCATTAGGTATTATGGCATTTTCTGCGTTTGCAGATTCTAAAGACGCATCAATATCTGCTTGGATCTGTGTGGTGTAATCGTTATCAATTTTTTGAGTTAAAATGGTCTTACTATACAAGTAACTTCTAAAATTTTCAATAGGATCTTTAGCTTCCCATTGGTCCATTAAGTCCTGCGGCACGTATTTGGTACCACTCGCCTCTTCGTGCCCTCGTCTTCTAAATGTTTTAAATTCTATTAAAATTGGTCTCGGACGTTTTCTTACGCTTTCGGCTAATTTCTTAACCTTGGTATACGTTTCAATAATATTATTACCATCTAAAATAAACGACTCCATGCCATAGCCCTTACCTCTATCTGCGAGATGCTTACAGTGGTATTGCTCGCTAGTTGGTGTAGACAAACCATAGCCATTATTCTCAATACAAAAGATGACTGGCAGTTGCCAAACTGAAGCAACGTTAAGTGCTTCGTGAAAATCGCCTTCGCTTGTACCACCTTCACCTGTAAACACAGCTGTAACCTGTCCATTGTTCTTTAATAAATTCGCTAAGGCGATACCATCAGCAACACCTAATTGTGGACCCAAATGCGAAATCATACCAACGATATTAAATTCTTGCGTACCAAAATGAAACGAACGATCTCTACCTTTAGTAAAGCCACTGGCTTTGCCTTGCCACTGGCAGAATAAGCGATGTAGTGGAATGTCTCTAGTGGTAAAAACACCAAGATTTCTATGCATTGGTAAAATGTACTCGTTAGGTTTTAATGCCATGGTCACGCCTACTGAAATAGCTTCTTGCCCAATACCAGAAAACCACTTAGAGACTTTACCTTGTCGCAGTAGAATTAACATTTTTTCTTCAATAAGTCGCGGTTTCAACATATTGTAGTAAAGCTTTAAAAGCGCTTTATCGCTAAGATTGCGTTTATCGTAGTCTATCTTACTTTTAGTTATTGTGGGCATAAAGTTTCTATTCTGGTGTACTTCAAATGTAAATAAAATTGGCTCAATAAGGTAGCAAAGCCTTCAAATTATCAATAATATGCAACCACTTTTTTAGTAGTATTTTCGTTACATTTGTATATTAACGTTTATTTAGAATAATAGATACATTTAAAATTTAAAAACAAAATTCTAATGGATAGAATACCTAGCGTAGATTTAAAGGACTTCATTTCTGGCGATCCAAAACGAAAACAAAAGTTTATAGATGACATAGGAAAAGCATATGAAGATATTGGTTTTGTGGCTTTAAAAGGTCATTTTTTAGATGATGAATTGGTAGATAATCTTTATGGAGAAGTAAAGAATTTTTTCAATCTACCTGTAGAAGTTAAAAAAAGTTATGAGATCCCTGGCATTGGTGGTCAGAGAGGTTATGTATCATTTGGTAAGGAAAGTGCTAAAGGAAAAAAAGAAGGAGATTTAAAAGAGTTTTGGCATTTTGGACAGTATGTTGAAGATGATGAAGAAAGACGCAAAGAATATCCTGAAAATGTTGAGGTAAAAGAATTCCCAGAATTTAATGCTGTTGGCAAAGAAACCTACCAAATGTTAGAGAAAACTGCAAAGTATGTTTTGCGTGCTTTAGCATTGTTTTTGGATTTGGAAGAGACTTATTTTGATAATTACATTCATAATGGTAATTCTATTTTAAGACCAATTCACTATCCACCTATTACGCAAGAACCTAAAAACGCAGTTAGAGCTGCAGCACATGGTGATATTAATCTTATTACTCTTTTAATGGGTGCTCAAGGTAGAGGATTACAAGTGCAAAAGCACGATGGTAAGTGGATTGACGCTATTGCAGAACCAGATGAACTGATGATTAATGTTGGTGATATGTTATCACGTCACACTAATAACAAACTAAAATCTACTATACACCGCGTTATAAATCCACCAAGAGAACTTTGGGGAACATCGCGCTACTCTATGCCATTTTTCATGCATCCTATAAGTGAAATGAAATTAGACGTATTAGAGAGCTGCATAGATGAAGAAAATCCCAAACAGTTTGAGGATATTACTGCTGGCGAATTTTTAAATCAGCGTTTAATTGAACTCGGACTTATAAAGAAATAGTTTACAGTTTACAGTCACAGTTTCAGTTTATTTTCCGTAAACCAGCAACTGCGACTGTAAATTGTGACGGTAAACTGAACGAATGGATTTACAAGACCAGCTCAAAAACTTATTCCCAAACCATAAGGAAGATAGAACAGATCATTCTGAAAATTCTAAGAATACCTTGTGGTTACAAGATGCTCCAATACTTTGCAAGTACGAGAAGCGAAAAGGTAAGCCTATTACCATTCTTGAAGGTTACACAGGTGCAACCGAAGATTTTAAAAAACTTGCTAAAGAATTGAAAACTAAACTCAGCGTTGGTGGTAGTTTTAAGGATAATAAAATTATTATACAAGGAGATTACCGTGATAGAATTATGGAAATGCTAAAAGACAAAGGATTTAATGTAAAACGCGTTGGAGGTTAATTTTATGGCAGACAAAATTCTACACATTACAAACGGCAATAGTCTTACCGATTATCTAAGAGAATTAGATTTTACTGATGATATATTTACATGGCAAGAAATGCTTTGTGAAGGCCCAACAATTCCAAAAATAGATTCTAAAGAATTTTTTGAAATAAGAGCCAAATTTCTTAATGAATATTATGATATTGAAGTTAACTCTAATGAACTTGAAGCTGAACTATCTAAGTTAAATCATGTAGATAAATATGATGAAATCAATCTATGGTTTGAGTACGATTTATTCTGTCACATCAATTTATTGGGTGTTATAAATCTATTACATCAAAAAGAAATAGATAAACCGCTATATCTTATTTGTAGCGGACGCGTAAAAGGAGAAAAGAACTTAAAAGCTTTAGGAGAATTAAGTCCTGCTCAAATTAAAATTCATTATAAAGAAAAGGTATTATTAACTCCAAAAGATATAGATATTGCCATCGCTTTATGGCGTACCTATTGTAGTAAGGATCACAATATTTTGAAGCCATATATAGTCAAAACATCTAATTTTAAATACATGAGTAATTGTTTAAAAGCGCACTTAAAGCGTTTTCCACATAATCAAAGTGGCTTAGGAACACTTGAAGCTCATATCTTAAATTTAGTAAAACAAAACAACGTTAAATCCAAAAATCATTTACTAGGCTATTGTTTAAATTACCAAGGTTACTACGGTTATGGTGATATGCAACTTAAGCGCAAGATTAGAGAATTAGAACTATTTTTTAACCATACAGAAGCTGGCATTTCATTGAATAGAAAAGGGCATGAAGCCTTATTAAAACAGCATAATTTTGCTTTAGAGGTAAATAACGGTATGACCTATGGAGGTGTAAATCGTTTAACATATCACTTCAACGAAAAACAGAATAAACTTATTAAAGCAATGTCCAATGGCGATTAAAGATTCAGAACTCATATTAAATCCAGATGGAAGTGTTTATCATTTAAATTTAAAACCTGAAGATATATCAGACACCATCATTTTTGTTGGTGATCAAGACCGTGTTGAGAAAATTACTAAGCATTTTGATAGTATTGAATTCAGTACTCAAAAACGAGAATTTAAAACACAAACTGGTTATTTTCAAGACCGCAGAATAACAGTACTTTCAACAGGAATTGGTCCAGATAACATAGATATTGTGTTAAATGAATTAGATGCTTTAGTAAATATTGATTTAAAAACACGGAAGCCAAAAACAGAACTTTCTAGTTTAAATATTATAAGAATTGGCACTTCTGGTTCTTTGCAAAAAGATATTCCTGTAGATGCATTTCTAATCAGTACGCACGCATTAGACGTTAATGGTATGTTACATTTTTATCAGATCGAAGGTATTAGCAATCCTGAAATTGAAAATGCTTTTATTTCCCATACCAATTGGGATAAAAATAAAGCCAGACCAATAATTATTAATAACAGTAAGTATTTAGAAAAATATTTTGAAAGCGATAAGATTTTTAAAGGCATGACAGGTACAGCAGGCGGATTTTACGGACCTCAAGGTCGTGTACTGCGTTTACCTTTGCATGATGCGTCTCTAAATTCTAAACTAGATTCGTTTAGTCATAAGGATTTCCGCATTACAAATTTTGAAATGGAAACTTCTGTGATTTATGGACTTTCAAAATTATTGGGTCACGAAGCATTGTCGCTTAATGCAATAATAGCAAATAGAGCCACAGGTGATTTTAGCAAAGACCCAAAGAAAACGGTAGATAAATTAATAAAATATGCCTTAGAGCGAATTGTAAATATATAAATTAAGATAACGCATTAACCACACGAGCTCAGTGCAGTGTGACAAACAAGTTTAACATAAAGGGATACCCACTTTCGTGGACATAAAATGAAAAAAGTAAACATAGGAGGCGTACCAGAACATTTTAATTTAGCATGGTATTTAACGCTTAGAAATGGAGAATATAAAGCCCAAGACATAAACTTGCGTTGGCACGATTATCATGGTGGTACTGGAGCAATGTGCAAAGCATTGCGCTCTGGTGAATTAGATATGGCTGTGATCCTTACCGAAGGTATTATAAAAGACATTATAGCTGGTAATTCTTCTAAAATTGTACAGACATTTGTACAATCACCCTTAATCTGGGGAATCCATGTAGCTGAAGATTCTAAATTTAAAACTCTAGAAGATCTAAAAGGAACACGTGCTGCTATTAGTAGATATGGTTCTGGTTCTCATCTTATGGCTTACATCAACGCCAAAAATAATGGCTGGGATTTAGAAACCGATTTAAATTTTGAAGTAATTAAAAATTTAGATGGAGCCGTAAGAGGTTTAACCGAAGGTGTTGCAGATTACTTTATGTGGGAAAAATTTACCACAAAGCCATTAGTAGATGATAGTATCTTTAGAAGAATAGGCAACTGCCCTTCACCTTGGCCCTGTTTTGTGATTGCCGTGAGAGAAGATTACATCGCACATAATGAGGCTGACTTAAAGACTATTTTAAATATAATTAATCAGACAACTGCAGAATTTAAATCCATTCCAAGTATTGATAAAACAATAGCAAACCGTTACGAACAAGAATTAGAAGATGTACAAGAATGGCTATCACTTACAGAATGGTCTCAAGAAATAATAGACAAAACAACAATTAATAAGGTGCAAGATCAACTTTTTGATTTAAATATTATTCCTAAAAAAGTCGATTATTTTGAGTTAATTCATGCTCTATAATTATAAGAAAAGACAAATATTTGCCAATTTATTAACAATTTATTCAGAAATTTTAAAAAAAAATTTAAAATAAAAACATCGTTGAAATGCCTATATAATAGACAAAAAGCAAAAAAAGTGAAAAACTCCTTATGCAAATTTTCAACAAATTTGGTACATAAACTTCAATAATTCATATTTTTAACTATATTTGTAGCAACCAAATCGATGCTATTTGCATCATTAACAGACTAATATGATATTTACAATTACTCTGATTTTATTTTCCTTAATTGCTATTAACTTTTTATTGTTAATTTTTAGTTGTAATAAATCTTCTAAAAAAATTGAAAATAAAAAGCCACATATTATAAGAAATGTAAATCCTACTATAATTCCCACGCAACTTCAGACACGCCAACTTGCTGCAACAGGGAGTTAGTTTTACTAAAATGCTTGTTGCCAAACCAATATCCTCTATTAGCACTTAATGGAGAGGGATGACCTGTTTCTAAAACAAAATGTTTAGATGTATCGATAAGCTTCTTCTTCTTTTTGGCGAAACCGCCCCAAAGTAGAAATACAACATTTGTCTTTTCATCGCTTATTATTCTAATTACAGCATCAGTAAATTGTTCCCAACCTTTGTTTTGGTGACTACCTGCAAGGTGAGCTCTCACTGTCATTGTGGCATTTAAAAGTAGTATTCCTTGGTCTGCCCAAGATATTAAATTTCCATTTTCTGGATACGGAATCCCTAAATCTTGCTCAATCTCTTTAAGAATATTTACTAATGAAGGTGGATGTTTTATACCGTTGTTTACAGAAAAACATAAACCGTTAGCTTGTTTCACTCCATGATATGGGTCTTGACCAATTATTACCACTTTTAAGTCATTAAATTGGCAATGGTTAAAGGCATTGAAAATCTCTGAACCTTTAGGATAGCACCTATGTGTGCTGTATTCAGATTTTACAAACTCAACCAAATTTTTAAAATAGGGTTTGTCAAATTCAGGTTTTAAATAGGGTTTCCAACTTTGGTGTATATCAACAGTCATTACTATTTCGTTTTTTCAAAAGTAGTAATAATCACAGTAAGATCACATTAGGCACATCAATACAATTAGCCTAAATTTGCATCTTTAAATAGTAAAAATTACCATGATAAAAATTCATGAAAAAACCTTAAAAGATCTTGAATTTTTTACGGTTTTAGAACAAATTAGCGAACATGCCATTACAGCACTTGGCAAAGAAGCTGTGTCTTCTATTCTGCCCTTTGAAGACGAAGAAACGCTACGACGTGAACTAAATTATGTCAATGAATACTTATCGTCTTTTGAAAATGATAATAGAATACCTAATCACGGATTTGATTCTATCATTAAGGAACTGAAACTTCTTAAAATTGAAAACACCTATCTCGAAGTACCAAGTTTGCAGAAATTAGTAAGTATTTCATTAACGGTAAATTCAATATTAAAATTTTTAGAAAAATTTAAAGCGTATTACTCAAATCTTAAGCAATTGAGTCAGCATATAGAAATTACAACTGCAATTATAGAACATGTAGATGCTGTAGTGGACCGTTTTGGTGATATTAAAGATGACGCTTCACCTCTGCTCTTAGATTTACGAAAAACCATTAATAAGTTAAAAGGTAAAATTAACACTAGTTTTTCTTCCGCTTTAAACACCTATCATAACTTAGATTATCTCGATGATATAAGGGAATCTGTAGTTGAAAACAAACGCGTTCTTGCCGTAAAGGCGATGTATCGTAAAAAAGTAAAAGGTGCGATTATGGGAGGTAGTAAAACCGGAAGCATTGTATACATTGAGCCAGAAACTACGCTGCATTACAGCAGAGAACTTAATAATTTAGAATACGAAGAGAAAGAAGAGGTTATAAAGATTTTAAAAGAATTAACCGAATTTATACGCTTATTTCTACCATTGCTTCACAACTATCAAGAATTTCTTATTAAAATAGATGTCATTTCGGCTAAAGCAAAATATGCCCAGAGTATGGATGCTATTCTTCCAGAATTTTCTGAGGAACAAAGTATGGATTTAAGAGATGCTTATCATCCACTACTCTATTTAACCAACAAAGCGAATGGTGAAAAAACATTTCCGCAAACCATCGGTTTAGAAAAAGATAGTAGGATTATTGTTATTTCTGGCCCTAATGCTGGTGGGAAAAGTATCACTTTAAAAACAGTTGGTTTATTGCAAACCATGATACAGAGCGGAATGCTTATTCCTGTGCATGAGCGAAGCCACGTGTGCTTATTCGATAGAATTCTCAGTGATATTGGCGACAATCAATCTATTGAAAACCATTTAAGTACGTACAGCTACCGTTTAAAGCAGATGAACTATTTTTTAAGAAAGTGCAATAACAAAACGCTTTTTTTGATTGATGAGTTTGGTACAGGTAGTGATCCGGAATTAGGTGGTGCTTTAGCCGAAACATTTTTAGAGGTATTTTACGAACGTGAAGCCTTTGGGATTATTACGACACACTACTCTAACCTAAAGCTGTTAGCAAACGAATTACCCTATATGGTAAATGCAAATATGCTTTTTAATGAACGGACCTTAGAACCTATGTATAAACTGGTTGTAGGTCAAGCAGGTAGTTCTTTCACGTTTGAAGTTGCACAAAAAAATGGAATTCCATATAGCTTAATTAATAAGTCTAAAAAAAAGATAGAACGTGGTAAAGTACGTTTTGATGCTACTATTGCTAAACTTCAAAAACAACGCAGTAAATTAGAGAGAACCGAACGCTCACTTAAAGCGCATGAAAAAAAGAAACTATCTGAAGCGGATAAGCTCGAAGAAGTGAATGCAAAGGTTCAGAAAAAGCTGGAGAATTTTCAAGAGTTGTATGATAGCAATCAGCGCTTAATTTATTTGGGTCAGAAAGTTAATGATATTTCAGAAAAATATTTTGAAGACAAGAAAAAACGTGAGTTGATGGCTGAGTTGTTTAGACTTGTGCAGATTGAAAACTCAAAACGTAAAAAAATATCAGCAAAACAAAAGCGTGCTGAAAAACATAAAGAAAAACAAGTAAAGCAGGAAGCTGAGAAAAAAGTAAACGTTATTCGCAAAAAGAAAAAAAATGCTAAGAAAAAGGCTGTTGTTGTAGAAAAGCCAAAGCCAATCCTTAAAATTGGTGATAGAGTTCGCATGCACGACGGTAGAGCCGTTGGTAGCATTGATTCTATTGAAAAAGGAAAGGCCAACGTTAATTATGGTATGTTTACCACTAATGTAAGTTTAGATTTGTTAGATTTGGTAGAAACAGCTAAAAAGAAATAACTACTAATTTGATGTTAATCCATTAAACGAATAGTGCTATAGACAGTATCTTTGTAGTGTGATAAAGGAAATTCCAAAAGACAAACAATTAATTTTATTCGATGGTGTTTGCAATCTTTGCAATAGCAGTGTTCTGTATGTTATTAAACGAGACAAGCATAATAAATTCTTATTTGCACCTTTGCAAAGTCAAATTGGTACAAAACTGATCAATCAATTTCATATAGACACCAATAAAACGGATTCTATTCTACTTTTTTGTCCTAATAAGAATTCTATAAAATATAAATCATCGGCAGCGCTTCATATATCGAAACACTTGGGTTTCCCAACTTACTTATTGACCATATTCTTAATAATCCCAACTTTTATCAGAAATTGGTTTTACAATTACATAGCAAGAAATCGTTATAAATGGTATGGCAAGAAGGAGTCTTGTATGATACCCACGCCAGAATTAAAATCTAAATTCATCGCCTAAAAAAAGCCTTTTAGCATTCATCTAAAAGGCTTCTTTATAATTAACAACTTACTTATAACTAATTTATTCTAAACAAAAGTTTAACTTCAATTCTACTATAATGAGGGAAAATAGAGAATTGATTAATAGCAAATAATTTTGTTTATTGAAAGATATACTAAGTATTAACTTATAAAGAATAAACTCGACATAAGCCTTATATAATTGTTTAAACTAATAAAATGAAGATAATATCCAGTAGGTGTGAACGTTTTACTTCCTTAAAAGTAGCGTTCACTAATTTAAAAAATCAATACACTAATATGGATTTAATCTGTTTATTCTTAATTGTAGATTAGATGTAAGCCTTTTAATTTAATGGTTTTTTTAAGCTTAGTAATAGTATCCTCAAAGCAAGATGATGTTAGTTCAACCCTTACTTCTGTTAGTAAGGAATATGTTGAATTCTATTGAGGGACATATCTAATCTCTTTATAATATCACAAAAATGGTAGACACAAACATTTAGCTTTGAGGTTTTTATTGTGTCAAGATGCGTTCTAAAAACCGGAGCATATTTTGCTCTAAAACGTTAAATTCTTTATCAGAGAAAAACAGCACCTTTATATCTGCAATAATAACTTCTATATCTTCTTTATCGTAATTATGCTGTTCTAAACTTGTCTTAATCTTTTTAATACCCTGATAATCATTATCGTTATCAAACTCTTCATGAATATCACTAAACGTTTGCATATCTACCTTAGAGATAATTGCATTGCGCTCTTTGTTATCTTCTTTAAAGTCAGCATTAGCAGCAAACAGTAAAATATAAGCTACGAGTTCGTCTCTTGTCCAGTCTATTGTGTTCAT
>Ga0114956_1003450_pt1 | contig 12226 bp, 9 predicted proteins | sample MaitaG_FD_87304 | JGI IMG/M metagenome (GOLD analysis project Ga0114956, IMG submission 87304) | Marine algal microbial communities from Maine, USA - Maine_Asex2 metaG | ecosystem: Host-associated > Algae > Red algae > Unclassified | place: Maine, USA | collected 2015-01-05 | reverse complement strand
GAGCGTTGCATTTTTATTCAAATCGAGAAACGCACGGAACCTGATAGCCTTAGCTATCAAGGTGAGTACGTGACGAAGAGTTGGATGAAAAGACATGCTCATACATATTAAAGAATTTCTGTTACAGAGTATATTGACAAGGCTATTTTTATATCTTATCAATAATTAAAGTGTTCCTAAATAAGCTTTAAGTCTTGACAAATTGCTCTTCTATCTTTTTCCGCTACAAACTTTACAGAAGTTCTAATCATGTGTACGATGTAATGTTGTACTATTGAGTTTGGAAAAACTTCTAGAATGGCTTGTGAAAAATCACTCAAGCCATCTACTGCAAAAAATTAAACATCTTCTACTCCTCTGTCTTTTATTTTTTCCAATAATCGACCCCATTCTTTTGCTCCTTCTGCCTCAGCTATTCTGATATGTAAATCCAATATATCCCTTTCTCCATTAGCATCAACACCATATACTGTATAGATTGCCTTAGTGACCAACAATTCTTGATTTAAAAATTTTTGGTGAAAAAAAGGCTTTCAGCCTTTCTTCTACCATAATTTTCCATATTCAGAATTGCTAAAACATTTCCATTATTAATTTTCCTCATCCAAAATTTTCTTTACTTAAAAATTATAAAATCTGACAAAAAAGTGAATATTAAAAAAAGAAATTCTAGCTTTAAAAAACTTAATTTTACAGCATGAATTTACAAAATGATCTTTTACTCAGAACAGCTCGTGGAGAGCAAGTCGAGCGACCACCAGTTTGGTTGATGCGACAAGCAGGAAGAATTTTACCTCAATATCGAGCACTTCGAGGGAAGCTTTCAGGATTTAAGGAATTAGTAGAAACGCCTCAATTGGCAGCCGAAGTTACGATCCAACCGATTGATGAATTAGGGGTAGATGCTGCGATTATTTTTTCAGACATTTTAGTGATTCCAGAAGCGATGGGATTGACTTATGAAATGATAGAAAAGAAAGGCCCTTGGTTTCCAAAAACAATCGAATCATTAAGTGATGTCGAAAAATTGGGTTCGGGCGAAAACGTAATTGGTGAATTGCAATATGTTTTTGATGCATTGGAAGTAACTAAAAAAGAGCTGAATGGAAGAGTTCCTTTGATTGGATTCGCAGGTGCTCCTTGGACTATTTTTTCCTATATGTTGGAAGGTCAAGGCAGTAAAACATTTTCGAAAGCTAGGAAGTTTTTATATCAAGATCCGAAGGCAGCTCATTTGTTATTGGAGAAAATAACTCAAACGACTATCGCTTACTTACAACAAAAAGTTCGCTCTGGAGCAAACATGATTCAAGTATTTGATTCATGGGCAGGTATCTTGCCACCTCACCAATATTCAGAATTTGCTGTTCCATATATTAAAAAAATAGTGGATTCGATTCAAGATGTTCCCGTGATTGTTTTTGCGAAAGGAGCGTGGTTTGCGATGGAAGAAATTTCCAAATTAGATTGCCAAGTTTTGGGGGTAGATTGGAACACGAAGGTGAGTGATTTGAGAGGGGAACTGAATGTGCAGCAAGTTTTGCAAGGAAACTTAGATCCTTGTTTGTTGTATTCTTCTCAGAATAATGTTCAAGCAGCTACGTTAAAAATGTTAAATGATTTTGGCGGAAAACATATCGCAAATTTGGGGCATGGAGTTTATCCAGATACGCCATTGGAGAGTGTTAAAACTTTTGTCAATACAGTAAAAGCTTATTCTTACTAGTTTAAAGTAGGTCGGATTTCCAAACCCGATCCTATCGTGATTGATTAATGTACCGTTCCTTAATGGAATCGGATTTGGAAATCCGACTTACTTAAAAATATAATATATGAAATACCTCACTACAATTGCCTTAATCCTTCTTCAACTATTGGCTTTTTCCCAAACGAAAGAGGATTTTTTGACTTGTTTTGAAATGATTACAGAACATGACGATTTTCAACCTGCCTACGAAAATAGAAGCGTTACTGGTGAAAATCTAATTATTGTGAACAATAGCAGTCGATCCATTAATCAAAATGAATTTGTTAAAATTATAAACGCATTGACGAATGATGATTTTTATGATTTTAGTGAAGAAGTAAAAGTAATTCAAGGTGATGAAAAACAGGTCAGAAATCAAGGATATGATCCGAGAAATACTTTAGGAGTTGGGTTTTCGGGAAAAGATGATGCGCTCATTTTTAGTTTATTTACGGTGGTAGAAAACCAAAATTTGAGTTACAATTGGAACTACAAATTTGTAAAAGAAAACGGAGAGTGGACTTTGATCGCCAAAAATGTCAACAAAACTAGAACTAGATAAACAACATTTATTTTCAATCTATTCCTTGACTTTTCTATTATTTCATGTATTTATCTATATTTGTGTAGTGAGATAATTAATAGAAAACAATTTACATTTCTCACCTTTCAAACAACACTTACCCTTGAACATATTTTACAAATGAATGTAAATAATTGAGTAAATAGCTTTTGTTATATATTTAATTATTTTAATACCTAATCTACTAAAAATCAATAATTTATGGGCTGGTTTCGGAGGCTAAAAGATGGAATAACCACCAAGACGGTTAATAAAAAAGATACTCCAGATGGGGTGTGGTTTAAGTGTAAAAAATGCAAAGAAGCAAGTACCACTAAGGAATTTATAGAGAATTTTTATAAATGTCCTAAATGTAATTATCATGCAAGAATTGGTTCAGAAGATTATTTTGAGTTGATTTTTGATGGAAAATATACAAAGTTATTCGATAATTTAGTTTCCAAGGATTTTTTAAATTTTACAGATTTAAAAGCCTACGACAAACGTCTTGAAACTGCGAAGGCAAAAACAGATTTGTTAGATGCAATGACTGTTGCCACAGGTAAAATAAATAAAAAACCATTGACGATTGCAGCAATGGATTTCTCTTTTATTGGAGGCTCGATGGGTTCTGTTGTTGGAGAAAAAATTGCTAAAGCGATTGATTATTCTATTGAGAATAGAACGGCTTTTATGATTATCTCAAAATCAGGCGGTGCTAGAATGATGGAGTCTGCTTTTTCGTTGATGCAGATGGCGAAAACTTCGGTAAAGTTAACTCAATTGGCAGAAGCCAAATTACCCTATTTTTCATTTATGACCGATCCAACGACTGGGGGAGTGACTGCTTCTTTTGCGATGTTGGGCGATATTAATTTTGCAGAGCCAGAAGCCTTAATTGGTTTCGCTGGCCCAAGGGTAATTCGAGAAACAATCAAACAAGATCTTCCAGAAGGATTCCAAACTTCGGAATTTTTATTGGATCATGGGTTCCTTGATTTCATTGTCGATCGAAAAGATTTAAAAGAAAAGATAAGTGATATAGTTGGTTATTTTTAATGAGAATTTACTTCAAAAAAAATCCTTTCAGAATTTCCTGAAAGGATTTTTTTTTACGCTGACTTTTTTATGAACAATTATGACTTTTATGTTTTGATTTTTCAAAGGAAAATCTCAGGATGTGGAAAACATAAAAAGTCATAATTAGTCAGCGTCAAAAAATCACTCTTCAATCACCACAAAACTTTTCTCCAAAGGGTCAAAAACATCCTTTAATGTTTCCAAATACGCCTCTCCATGCTTCATATAAAAAGCCATAAAATTATCTTTTCGTTCTTGCAAACCATTGGAGGGAAAAAGCATTTCTTTTAATTTTCGCAATTGATTGATAGAAGTTTCATGCTTTTGTTTTTCAGCACGCATCACCCGACTTTCGAGACTTTCCAAACTTTTAATTTGCTTGACGGCTTCCGCTAAAACTGTTTTCCCTAAACTAGCATCTACTTCAATTGTTTTATTTTTTACCTTTTCAAAGATGGCTTCCAATTCCTTTTTTTCTACTGCGAAATTTAATTCTCCCTCGGAATTTTCTTTGACAAAATATTTAATCAATCCTTCTGTATCTCTAAAAAGTTGAGTTGCAGTCAAACCTAATTTATCAATTCTTTTTTTCATTCCTTTGTCAATCCAAACGGCTGAATTTCTCCGAATCAACATTGGAAAATTTATTTTGAAATGTTCAAATTGAGTTTTCCGTTCCAACCAGTAAGCTAACTCACCACCTCCACCGATGTACGCTAAGTTTGGCAAAATCAGTTCTTGATACAAAGGTCGCATAATCACATTGGGAGAAAAATACTCTGGGTGGTTTTCAATTTCCTTTTCCAATTCTTTTTTGGAAAAAGAAATATCTGTATTTAAAACTTGATAGCGACCATTCCCATCTGCTCGGTCTGCAGGCTCAAAAACGATTCGTTCTCGAATTTGAGGATGGAGATAAAAGAAATTAATTTCTCTTGGAGCAGCTTGAGTTTTAAATCCAGCATCGTTTAATTTTTTAGCTGCTGCTTCGACCAAAGGTTGGGACGCTTGATTAAAAATTTCGTCTTTTATGATTGGAATAAATTCTCGTTTTAATTCCGCTTGATTCATATTTAAACAAACCAAACCATCTTTACCAAACAACTCATTGACTAGCGAAAGTGCTGCATCAGAATACGTATCAAATTGAGTGTGCGTTCGCTCCATCAAATCATAAATTACTTTGGCATTTTCTGACTCACCGAGGATTTCTTTTAACTCTGCCAACACATTTTTTAAGCTAGAAGTTTTCATCGCACCGACAGAACCATTTTCGTTATTTTCCCAAAGTAATTGTTTAGAAAACAAATTTACATGATTCATTTCCTCAAAATCATGATCTTCTCCACCTGTAATAAATACTGGAACAAACTGATAGTCAGGCAAATACGCATTTAATTTTTTAGTTAAATTAAGTGTAGAGATGATTTTGTAAATATAATAAAGTGGCCCAGTAAAAAGACTTGGTTGATGTGCTGTGACAATCGTAAAGGTATTTTGTACTGCTAATTTTTCAATATTAGATGTTACATTTTTATGCATTCCTAATTTTGAATATTGTTGTAACAATGCTTTTACAAGAACTTTTCTGTTGGTATTGTCCTTCTTTTTATCTTCAATAATTTGAGCAAAAGAAGCATATTCCGTGGAGTATTTATAGAATGGTTTTAGTGCTTTATCTTCTCTCGCATAAGCTTTGTCTCGAGATGAAACTTGCGGCACTTCGGCATAAGGAATTAAAGTAATTTTTACGTCCAATTTATTTTTAGCTTCGGGTTCGATAGTCATATTTTTTATTTTCTCTAAAGATGATTTTTCCCTATATTTGGCGACTCGGTAGGGGCAATCCCTTGTGCTTGCCCAACATCATGGGAAAATTATTACAGTATTGGGCAAGCACAAGGGATTGCCTCTACAAATTGAAATACAAATTTACGTTAGCAAAAGTAAAAACAACCATTTATATAAATTGTTTTTTCCAAAACATTTTCCTTTTTTTTCAAAACAAAAAATCACTTTGACTATATGTACATTCTTTCATTAGATCAAGGGACGACCAGTTCACGAGCCATTATATTTGATAAAAAAAGTAATATCGTTGCGGTAGAGCAACAGGAGTTTACACAGCATTTTCCAAAAAGTGGTTGGGTGGAACATGATGCCAACGAGATTTGGCAAGCTCAGCTCCAAGTGGCTCAAAATGTTTTGAAAAAAAATCAAATTAAACCAAATCAAATTTCTGCGATTGGAATTACTAATCAGCGAGAAACCACTTTGGTTTGGGATAAAAAAACTGGCGAACCCATTCACAATGCGATTGTTTGGCAAGATCGTCGAACTGCTCCTTTTTGCGATAAATTAAAAAAAGATGGCTACGAAAGTTATGTAAAGAAAAATACTGGTTTAGTCGTTGACGCTTATTTTTCAGGAACAAAAATCAAATGGATTTTAGATCATGTAAAAGGTGCAAGAGCGAAAGCTAAAAAAGGAGAGTTGCTTTTTGGAACGATGGACACTTGGTTAATTTGGAAATTGACAGGCGGGAAAGTTCATGTGACTGATTATTCCAATGCATCGAGAACCATGATTTATAATATTAAAAAGTTGGAATGGGATGCAAAAATGTTAAAGGCGATGAACATTCCAAAAGAGATGTTGCCAGCTGTAAAACCTTCGAGTGAAGTTTACGGGAATACCTTGTTAGAATTTTTTGGAAAAGAAATTCCGATAGCTGGAATTGCAGGAGATCAGCAAGCAGCATTGTTTGGTCAAGTTTGTCATCAGCAAGGAATGGCAAAAAACACATACGGAACAGGTTGTTTTATGTTGATGAATACTGGCGAGGAAATGGTCACTTCAAAATTTGGATTGTTGACGACTATTGCTTGGGGAATTGATGGAAAAGTTACCTATGCATTGGAAGGGAGTGTTTTTGTGGCAGGAGCTGCGATTCAATGGTTGCGAGATGGTTTGAAGATTTTGGATGACTCACCAGATTCTGAATATTTAGCATCGAAAGTAGAAGATACTGGTGGAGTAGTTGTGGTGCCTGCCTTAGCTGGTTTGGGTGCGCCGTATTGGGACATGTACGCAAGGGGTGCGATATTTGGGTTGAGTCGAGGAACAACTAGATCACATATTATTCGAGCGACTTTGGAGTCTTTGGCGTATCAAGTAAAAGATGTTTTGGATGCAATGGAAAAAGATTCAAAAGTTGAATTAAAAACTTTGCGAGTAGATGGAGGAGCTTCTGCAAATGATTTGTTGATGCAATTTCAATCGGACATGTTGGATACAAATGTGGAGCGTCCGAAGGTGATTGAGACGACTGCTTTGGGTGCAGCATATCTAGCAGGCTTGGCAGTTGGTTTTTGGAAAAAAAGGGACATCGAAAAGAATTGGCAATTGGATAGAAAATTTGAGGCGAAGATGGATGCGAAAACAAGAAAAGTGAAATATGGAAATTGGAAGAAAGCGGTGAAGCGGACGATGGGGTGGGAGAAGTAATTTTTTTGGTATTGAGTATTGAGATAATCTGCCTGTGGCAGAATTGATATTGTTAGTACCCATTGTTTGAATAACAACTGAATTTCTCAATAACCCAATACCCATAATCAAATAATGGGCGTAAAATCCCAATACCACTTTATATGTTAAGTTATTTTTTTAGAAAATCTTTATACGGTATCGTTGTACTATTTTTAGTAGTGCTGACGATTTCGTCAATCATATATTTATCACCTGTCGATCCAGCAGCATTGACTCAAGGACAACGAACCGATACTCAAACCATCGAAGCAGTTCAAAAAGAATATGGTTTAGACCAACCATTGCATGTTCAATTAGGAAGATATTTAAGAGATATTTCACCAATTGATATTTTACCTAACAATAATATTACAAAAGAAAAATATAGTTTCGTTCCGCTGATACCAGTTGGCGGTGGAAGTTATTTTTCCATAAAAAAACCATTCCTCAGAACTTCCTACCAAACTGGCGAACGTGTAAGTATAATGTTAGGAAAAGCAATTCCACAAACTATTGTCTTGGCATTTTCTGCCATTTTGTTAGCTTGTATTATTGGAATTCTTTTAGGTGTGATGGCTGCTTTGAGAAAAAATAGTTGGTTGGATAGTACTGCAATTGTCACTTCTGTGATGGGATATTCTTTGCCGAGTTATGTTTCTGCTATTTTATTGGCCTTGATTTTTGGCTATTATTTGCAAGCATGGACAGGGCTGAATGTGCAAGGAAGTTTATTTGGAATAGATGACTTTGGCGATGAAAAGATTTTTTGGAAAAATTTAATTCTACCTGCTGTTGCTTTGGGGATTCGACCGATTGGAATTATTACTCAGTTGACTCGAAGTTCAATGCTCGATGTATTGTCGCAAGATTATATACGTACAGCCAAAGCAAAAGGACTTTCCAAAACAAAAGTTATTTTTAAACATGGCTTACGAAATGCTTTGAACCCTGTGGTGACGGCAGTTTCAGGTTGGTTTGCAGCTTTGTTGGCAGGAGCTTTTTTTGTAGAAAATGTTTTTAATTATAATGGTTTGGGAAAAATAACGGTCGATGCTTTATTGACCAGAGATATTCCTGTGGTGCTAGGAGCGATTATATTTACTGCTTTTTTATTCGTTTTAATTAATTTAATCGTAGATATATTATATACGTTTTTGGATCCGAGGGTAAAGTTGAATTAAACTTCAATTTTATACCCAATTCCTTTGATCGTTTTAATAATTTCCGAACCAATTTTTTCCCTCAACTTACTGATATGTACATCAATTGTTCGATTTCCAACAATAACATCAGACCCCCAAACCTTCCGATAGATTTCCTCTCGACCGTAAACCTTTCCAGGTTTTTGTGCTAATAACCAAAGGATGTCAAATTCCTTTTTTGCAAAATCAATTTTCTCACCTGACTTAAAAACTTCAAACCTTTCTTTGTCAATTGTCAAAATTCCAACTTGGATATTACTCGAAAAATCTTCCTTATTTGAATTATTTCCTTGTCTTCGTAACAATGCTTTTACACGAGAAATTAAAAGTCTTGGTCGAATTGGTTTTTGAATATAATCATCCGCACCTGCTTCCAGCCCAGCAATTTGAGAATATTCTTCCCCTCGTGCAGTCAGAAATGTAATTATAGTGTTTTTTAATTCAGGAATCGCACGAAGTCGATGACAAGTTTCTACTCCATCAACTTCCGGCATCATCACATCTAGAATAATTAAATGAGGGTTTTCCTTTTTCGCAATTCTAATTCCTTCTAAGCCATTTTCGGCAGTAAATACCTGATAGTTTTCTTGCAATAAATTGTATTTCAAAAATTCCAAAATATCTGGTTCATCATCTACTAATAGTATTTTGATAGGAGTCATCTCATTTTTTGTTTTGGAAGGTAATTCAAAATCTAATGTTTTTTTCATCTGACTAAAGTAAGGAGAATTGGAATTTTGAAAAAGTAAAATAGCGAATTTAAACATAAGTTAACCTAAGTTTAACTTTAAAAACAAAGAAATTAACATTGAGTTTACAAATGGAAAAATTCAAGATTCGGTATTAATTTTTTGTAAAAAAAACAGATAATTTTGTAAATCACCTGTTAATTATCTATGTCATTTTTTACAATAATTAACTTTTACTTATTATCGATTTCATGCTCGATTAATTTTACGACGATACTTTTGTGCCGTAATCAAAATCAAATTATTTAAAATTAATCTTTTTAAACATTTAAATTATGAGCAAGAGTTTCTACATTTTCTTATCTTTTTTATTTCTAGTTACTGGAAATTTATTTGCCCAAATCACAATTGGTGATAGCGATTTAGTAGCTGGAGAAACTTATACCTGGACTAATGACAATGAATATATTCTTGATGGATATGTATATTTGGAAGCTGGTGGTGTTTTGAATATCCAAGCGGGAACGGTTATAAAAGGAATGGAAGTTCCAAGTACAAATGATGCAGCTTCTGCATTGATTATTACAAAAGATGCACAAATCTTTGCTGAAGGAACTGCAACTCAACCAATTGTTTTTTCTTCTACAGCTGCAGCTGATGATGATGACGAAACAGTAAATGGACTTTGGGGAGGATTAATTGTTTTAGGAAATGGAACAGTTGCTCGACCTGGAGGAAGCGATTTCATTGAGGGTATTCCGAATGAATCACGAACTGAATTTGGAGGAGGAACAACTCCAAATGATACTGAAAGTTCTGGTGTTTTAAAATATATTTCTATTCGACATGGTGGTGCGGAACTAGCGCCAGGTTCTGAAATTAATGGTTTGACTTTAGGAGGTGTTGGTTCAGGAACTGATATTGATTACATTGAAATCTTTGCTAACTCAGATGATGGAGTGGAGTTTTTTGGAGGAACAGTTGGCGTGAAGCATTTGGTTTCTGCTTTCTGCGGAGACGATGGAACTGACTACGATTTTGGATGGAGAGGAAAAGGACAATACTGGTTTATGATACAGAGAGATGATGAAGGTGGAAATGGTGGAGAGCATGATGGAGCAAAACCTGATGGAGAAGCACCATTTTCAAAACCAACTATTTACAATGCAACTTACATTGGATCAGGTGCAACAAGTGGACAATTGGATAATGAGTTTGCTCTTTTGTTTAGAGACAATGCAGCAGGTACTTATGCTAATTCAATTTTTACAGACTTTGCTGACAAGGCGATAAGTGTAGAAGATTTAGCTTCAGGGGAAGACGACTCTCATCAAAATATTTTGAATGGTGATTTAGTTTTGAAAAACAACCTTTGGTTTGGATTTGGAGCCGGTTCAACTTTGGTTGATATTGTTGATACTTATGCTGCAGGAGATGATCCAACGGCTGCAGATATTATAGCACACCTTGGTGCAAATACCAACCAATTAGCTGACCCAACAATTGCTGGGATTTCTAGAACTGCCAATGCACAATTAGATCCAAGGCTTAATGCAGGTAGCCCAGCCTTAACTGCCGGAGATGTTCCAACTGATGGATTTTTCGATGTAGTGTCTTATCATGGTGCATTTAATAATTCAAATAATTGGGCATTGGGATGGACTGCATTGGATCAGAAAGGATATTTTGGAGATTTAGTTACGCCGATTCAAGGTCAAACTATTTGTGTTCAAGATGCAGACTTGACAGGAGGTCAAACTTATTTTTGGACAAAAGAAAATACTTACTGCTTAGATGGATATGTTTATTTGGAAGCAGGTGGAGTTTTAAATATAGAAGCAGGAACGACTATTTATGGAATGGAGTCACCAACTTCTAATGATGCAGCTTCTGCATTAATTATCACTAAAGATGCTCAAATATTTGCGGAAGGAACAACAGCTGCTCCAATTATTTTTACAGCAGAAGGAGTTGTTGATGGAACAATTTCTCCAGACGAAACAGTTAATGGACTTTGGGGTGGACTAATGATTTTAGGAAATGGAACAGTAGCTCGACCAGGAGGTTCTGATTTTATTGAAGGCATTCCAAATGAATCACGAACTGGATTTGGTGGAGGAGCAACTCCAAATGATACAGAAAGTTCTGGTATTTTAAAGTATGTTTCTATCCGACATGGTGGTGCAGAATTAGCCCCTGGTTCAGAAATTAATGGTTTGACCTTAGGAGCAGTTGGATCAGGAACTGTAATTGATTACGTTGAAATTTATGCCAACTCTGATGATGGAATTGAATGGTTCGGTGGAACTGTAAATGTAAAACACTTGATTTCTGCCTTCTGTGGAGATGATGGGATGGACTATGATTTTGGGTGGAGAGGAAAAGGACAATACTGGCTTATGATTCAAGGTGAAGACGAAGGTGGAAATGGTGGAGAACATGATGGAGCAAAACCAGATGGGGAAGCACCTTTTTCAAAACCAACAATTTACAATGCAACATATATCGGATCAGGTGCCAATAGTGGAAATGTAGATAATGAGTTTGCACTTTTATTTAGAGATAATGCAGCTGGAACTTATGCTAATTCAATCTTTACAGATTTTTATGACCAAGCAATTAGTATTGAAGATTTAGCTCCAGGGGAAGATGACTCTCATCAAAATTTGTTGAATGGAGATTTGAATTTATTAAATAATATTTGGTACGAATTCGGAGCAGGTTCAACCTTGGAAGACATCGTTGATACTTATGCTGCGGGTGATGATATAGATGCTTCAGATGTAATTGACCATTTAGTAAACAATAGTAATACGCTTGAGAATCCAGAAGTTTGTAAAATTAGTCGAACTGGAGATGGTGGTTTAAATCCAATTTTATCTGCAACAAGTCCTGCTGCTAACAATGCTATTGCACCAACAGATTCATTCTTTGATAATACTCCATATAGCGGAGCATTTAATCAAACAGCTAACTGGGCTGCTGGGTGGACCGCACTTTCTGCTTATGGACACCTTGGCGGAGAATGTGATTTTGATGTAGCAACGGAAGATTTATTTGCTACCAACAAAGGTTATTTTTTAAATCAAAACACACCAAATCCAGCAGTTGATTACACTTTATTTGAATTTGTAACTCCTACAAAATCTAATTTGACCATTGAAGTTTACCATGTAAATGGACAATTGATGACAACGCTATTAAGTGAGGAAGTTGTGAAGGGTACGCATCAAGTAGAATTGAATCTAACCAACTTTGCGAGCGGAACTTACTTCGTAACTATGAAATCTGACTCAGTTGTTTTAACTCGAAAAATGACTGTTTTAAAATAAACTATTTGGGTGGGACTTGTTCCCACCCATTTTCCTTCCTTCCTTCCTTCCTTCCTTCCTTCCTTCCTTCCTTCCTTCCTTCCTTC